>Ga0247778_1000873_pt1 | contig 21429 bp, 19 predicted proteins | sample UWRJL049202B5_FD_179939 | JGI IMG/M metagenome (GOLD analysis project Ga0247778, IMG submission 179939) | Plant litter microbial communities from Arlington Agricultural Research Station in Wisconsin, United States - UWRJ-L049-202B-5 | ecosystem: Environmental > Terrestrial > Plant litter >... | reverse complement strand
CACGAACTGTTGCCCGCACCGCCGAACGAACTGTTGCCCGCACCGCCGAACGAACTGTTGCCCGCACCGCCGAACGAACTGTTGCCCGCACCGCCGAACGAACTGTTGCCCGAGCCGCCGAACGAACTGTTGCCCGAGCCGCCGAACGAACTGTTGCCCGAGCCGCCGTCGCCCGCTGCATGCCCGCCCCCGCCTGCTCCAGTCCTGCCAGCGCCGGCCGGTTCATCACTCGTTGGGGTAGCCCCGCAAGCACCGAGGATGACACACGCGGGCAGCAGGATCGAACGAAGCGCGTTGCGCGCAAGCTTCATGGAGGGACGTACTTTCATGCGGACGTCAGTACCTGGTGTAACGGATACCAGGAAGAACATAGGGCCAACCGCACTTGGCAGTCGACACGGGCCATCGCAGCCTACGCTTATGAAGCGGATCTGCGTGCTGGTCAATCACGCGAACAGCGCTAAGCGGCGCTCGCAAAACCGAAAAAAACTGACCCACGGTGGCTAGATGACGCGGGAGGAACATTCGCCCGAGCGCGAAACGAAACGTGTTCGCTTCTGCGATTCGGGCAAAGCAAATGATCACGCCAATCGGAGACTCTTCGTCCCAAAGTGAGTTGCTCGAACGGGTGACGGCTCACTTGCGTTCACACGCTCGTGCCGATGAGAGCGACCGTGGCGTCTCCAAGCGAATCGCCGAACGCGCGTACCGACGAATAGATGCCAACGGCATTTCGTTGCAGATCTCAGTCGCCTCTTCGACTCGAGTTTGGAAGGCATGGGGCGAGCGATCGGCACTCATTAAGGCGAGCAGATCGACGAGTGGCCGGCTCCGGCGCGGGTCGGCGAAGCCAAGAGGAAGCCTGCCAAGCGCCCGCAAAAGTCGCAGAAGTCACGAAATCCGGGCCACTTCCGCTCGAGTTGAGCGATATTCCTTGACAGGTATATGCTCTATTGGTTATATACGTGTCGTGGAATCAACGTTCGCCATCATCGCGGAGCCCAACCGACGGGCGATCTTGAGCTTGCTGCTGGCCTCCGAGCGCTCCGTGGGCGAGCTCGAGCGTGAGCTGAGCTTGTCGCAGCCCTCAGTCTCCAAACACTTGGGCGTACTGCGCGAGGCTGGCTTCGTCGAATCACGCATCGAGGCGCAACGGCGGCTGTACCGCTTGCGGCCGGAGCCGCTGATGGAGCTCGATGCCTGGCTCGATCCCTTCCGGCGCTTCTGGTCGAAGCACGTGGACGCCTTGGAACAACATTTGGACAAGATGGCGAAGGAGCCGTCTGTGAAAGGAAAAAAGAAGACATGAACGGGCGTGATCAATACCAGCCGGGCGCAGCTTCCGGCGCTGAGGTTCGAAAAGATGGCGAGAAGTGGACGCTCGTGCTCGTGCGCGACCTTGCTCACCCTCCGTCGAGGGTCTGGGAGGCGTTGACGGATCCGGAGCATCTTCGACAGTGGGCTCCGTTCGATTCCGATCAGAACCTCGGTAAGGTGGGCACGGCCAAGCTCACCACCGTAGGGGCTCCCCAGCCGCTCGTATCGGAGACTCAAATCAAGCACGCCGATAGGCCCCGGTTGCTCGAATTCAACTGGGGCGGGCAAGACATTCGCTGGGAATTGGAGCCGAGCGGAGCCAGCGGCACTCGTCTCACGCTCTGGCACAACATCGATCGCCGCTTCATCGCCATGGGCGCCGCTGGTTGGCACATTTGCTTGGATGTCCTCGACCGCTCGCTCGGCGAGCAACCCATTGGGCGCATGGTTGGCATGGAAGTGATGAAGTTCGAAGGCTGGCAGCGCTTGCACGCCGAGTACGCTCAGCAGTTTGGCGTCGAACCGCCCCAATGGTCTTCGCCCGCGAGTTGAACATGACCCGCTCCAAATCGGCCGCGATCGGCTTCTGGATCGCAACCGTTCTGTTCTGCCTGCAGATAGGCTTTACGGCGTTTGCGCAACTACGCCTCCCGCAGGTGGCCGCCGCCTTCACTCATCTCGGTTTCCCTGGCTACTTCCGAGTCGAGCTGTCGTGGGCCAAATTCTTCGGCATCATCGCCTTGCTCGCGCCGGTGCCTGCGCGGCTCAAGGAGTGGGCCTATGCCGGCTTCGCCATCACCCTCGGCTCTGCGCTGATCGCTCATTTCTCGCTGGGCGATGGCCTAGAAGCGTGGGGCTGGGCCGCCGGTACCGCCGTGCTCTGGGCGCTCTCGTATTTCTTCTGGCGCCGTCTACAGGCGGCGCCAACGAGCACCTGAAAACATCGGCGCCGGTAGAGGCCGCGGGGGCGCAGAGCGCAGGTCGTTTTGCCGATCAGAGCGGACGGTTCGTCCCATCTCTTGCTCAGCATGAAATCGAAGCTGCCGGTTTGGGCCCTTTCCGCGCTCGCTTTGGGCGCATTGTCCTGTGTTCCGACCAACAGGGTGGCCAGCCCGGCGCCGACCGAGCTGGCTGCCATCGTGAGCGACGACGTGGTGGCCACGTTCTTCGACGATGATTTTTCGAGAGCGACGGGTGGCTACAGCTACAGCTATGGGGGCAACACGCGCGTCGAGATCAAGGAGAGCAGCTCGAATGACGGCGGCAAAATGCTCGCCACTTACTTCGACGATGACTACTCGGGCGTGAACGTGTCGCTGGGGACCAGCAAGCTTTTGGATCTGACCCCCTATCGCAGGACGGGTAGCATTACGTTCTTGATTCAGGGCGGGCCTGCGGCGCAAAAATTCATGATCGGATTGATGGACGCGCACGCCGATGGCAAGAAGGTGCAGACCAAACTGAACGGTGACGACTACGCGATCGTGAGAGAGGGCAGCTGGACTCGCTGCACCATCCCCCTCAAAGCATTTGGCGACGACGGCGTGTACTGGGACGCCGCGCAGAGTCGTGAACTCTCCGCGAAAATGGATTGGAGTCGAATCAACGACTTTCGCATCTCGATCAATCGCGGTGAAAACAAGGTCGAACCGGGCAAACCGGTGCTGTTCTATCTCGACCAAATTCAGCTCACCAAGACCGCCAAGGGCGCCCCGGATCCCGATGCCCATTGGGACGCTTTCAAGTCCGATGCGCCGCCCGTACTCGTCACGGATTTCACGCGCGGTAAGGACGCGTGGCAGACGCAGCACGGTAAGTCGGCCGAGATCTCGGTGGCCGTTGGGGCGGCCCCGAAGAACGCTCCCGAAGCCGCGAAGGGCCAAGCCTTGAAGATCGATTTCAAGCCGGGGGATTGGTTCGACGCATTCGTGCACCCCGCGAGCGCAGGCATGATCACCGATTGGAGCAAGCACTATGCCGCGACCGTTTGGCTGTACACGGGCAAGCCGTACCAATCTTTCGACTTCGTGATTCTCGATCGCGACCACGAGATGTTCTGGACGAAGGTCGGGGCAGGGCGCGGTTGGAATCAGATCCTGATCCCCTTCCGGGCGTTCACCAAGTTCCCGTACTTCCAGCCGCCCGAAGCGAAGCCAAACAACCAGCTCGACTTGGACGGGATCTTTCAATTTGGCGTCAAACCCGGTGGCGAAGTGCCGGGCACGCTGTACCTCTCGAACCTTCAGCTGAGCAACGCGCGGGAGCTCGTCAAAGAGCAAGCTCCGGCCGAGCTGCCCGCGATTTTTCAGGGCGATTTAGCCAAGGTGGTCCAAAAAATCCCCGACATCTACGGCATCAACGTGGGCAAGTGGGCTCCTGACCTGATCGACCCCGCCTCGTTCGGCGCACAGAAGCAGCTGGCCTTGGGTGTGGTCCGCTACCCCGGAGGGTTAATTTCGGACGAGGAAGATTGGCGCAAAACGCTCAAGGCCAAAGACGCCAACGTCGACACGGACGAATTCCTCGATTGGTGCGAGAAATATCGCTGCAAGCCAATGTTCACGGTCAACGTGGGCGACGGCACGCCGGAGCTCGCGGCCGAGTGGGTGAAATACGTGAACCAGACACGCAAGGGGCCCAAGGTTCAGCTCTGGGAGGTCGGCAACGAAATCTACGGCGACTGGCACCGCTACTACGCGAAGTGGGGCAAGGACGGCGGAGTGGCGTACGCCAAGGCGGTGCGAGCATACGTCAAGGCCATGAAGGCCGTCGATCCGACGATCAAAGTCAGCGCCGTTTGGATGCTGAATGGGCCGTGGAACCAGGCGGTGTTCAAGGAAGCTGCGGCTGTCGTCGACGCGGTGAGCGTGCACCACTACGCGCAGAACGGGGGTTCGGAGAGCGACCAAGGCCTGCTCGCGCTCTCGTCCGAATCCGAGCTATTGATGGGTAGCGTGAGGAAGCAACTGGCTGAGCTCGGCGTGCCGGGCAAATCATATGAAATCTGGCTCAGTGAATGGAACTCGGTCGACGCGAACCCCGGTCCGCAGATCTTGCAACACGTGAATGGCCTGTTCGTCGCCGACTACTTGGCGCACTTGGCCGCGTCGCCGATTCAGATCGCGAACCTGTGGGCGCTGTACAATGGCCGCGACAAGCGCATGGGTGACTACAGCGTGCTGGCTCCTAAGGGTGATCCGCAAGCGTACAATTTCCGCCGTCCTTCCTACTGGGGCTTCGCGATGCTCTCCAACACGCTGACGGGGATTTTACTGCAGGCCAATACGGATCAAGCGAGCTTGTCGGGTTTCCTCGCCAGGCGCCCGAACGGCAAGACCGCGATCGTCCTGGTGAACAAAAATTTCGATAGCGACTACCGCACGACGTTCAAGGTGCCTGGGCTCAAGGGCGAGGCCACGATGGAAGTATTGACCAGCGATGGGTCGGGTGGCTTGGTGGGCGCGGCGCCGACCGGCAAAGTGCATCCCGCGGCCGGTCCCCAATCGAAGAAAATCAGCTTGGCTGACGGCGGCACGATCGTGGTGCCGAGGGCGTCGGTAGTCACCCTGCGATTCTAAGAGCAACTGCGAAGCCAGGGTTACGCACTTTCACGTGGTCTTGCGCACGCACGAGCCAATTTTTTTAGCCACAGGCTTTTCGTGCTCACTCGGCATTCGCCGCGCTCGCTTCGCGCCGGAGCGCGGGGGTGAGCGTGAGCGTGTGCAGAAGCTCGGTGGCCGCCGCGACGCCCACTGGCAACAGCAAGATGCCGCAACAAGGCAGCCAAAACGACAGCGCGAACGCGGCTCCAAAGCCGAGCGAACTCGCGGCGTGAGTCTTCACGAAGGCAATCCGAGCTCGCGCGCCGATGCCCCGCAACGTGAGCGGGTAGTCGAGCAGGTTCCAGGCCACCGCGAGCGCGCCGAGCGCGAACTTCACGGGCGTGGTCACGATCGAGACCGGGGGCAGAGCGAATTCCAACAGTGTGAGCGCGAATACCGGCGGCACGAATAGCGCCACGCCCAACACCGCCGCGCGCAAGCCGCACGCGAACTCGCCCAGCGCACCAATTGCGCGGCGCGGTCGGGCGCCGAGATCGGCCTCGACCAAAGCCACGATTCGTTCCAGCGCTGGCGCGCTCAAGATGGGGCTGAGCAAGGCCGCCACGAACCAGCCAACGACACAACCGACCGCGACGGAGAGCCAAGACAGGGCACTGACCCCCAAACTTCGCACAGCGCCCTGTCCCGCCAGCGCCCCGCGCACCCACGGCGAAAGCACGCGCAGCGAAAGCATCACGAAGCTCACCTCGAGCACGCCGAAAACGAGCGCCGGCACGAGCGCGAAGGGGTAGCTCTTGGGTAGCCGCGCGAGTCGCCGAAAGCCGGCGAAGATCGCACGAAACCCGATCCAAAAATTCTGCGCGGGGCCAACCACCCCGAGAGCGTAGCAAGAGCCGAGGCGCAGCGCGGCACGGTGTGACGTTTCTGTCATCACGCGTGACAATCCGATCACTCAGTGCGACCCGCTGGACCTTTGGCGCGAGGTTTGGCACGAAGCTAGCAACGCCTGGCAATCCCAGCAGGACGAGGAGGATCCGAACATGAAGCCGAAAAATACCATCTGTCTCTGGTTCGACAAAGACGCGCAAGACGCCGCGCGCTTCTACGCCGCGACTTTCCCGAACAGTGAAGTGACCGCCGTGCACCGAGCGCCGGGCGACTTTCCGTCGGGCAAGGAGGGCGACGTGCTGACGGTAGAGTTCACTGTCTTTGGCATTCCGTGTCTCGGCCTCAACGGCGGCCCGCATTTCAAGCAGACCGAGGCCTTCTCCTTTCAGATTGCGACCGACAATCAGGAAGAGACCGACCGCTACTGGCAGGCGCTCGTCGACAATGGCGGGCAGGAAAGCGACTGCGGTTGGTGCAAGGATCGCTGGGGCCTCTCCTGGCAAATCACCCCGCGAACCCTCACTGAAGCGCTGGCCGCGGGGGGCGGTGAGGCAAAGCGCGCGTTCGACGCGATGATGACGATGCGAAAAATCGACGTAGCCAAGATCGACGCAGCACGGCGCGGGTAAGCGACGAGCGCCGGCAATACACCGGCAAAGTGTGCGGCCGTCGCCCAGCGCGGCCAGGGCGACTTTCCGACCGCGTTGACGGCCCGGGCAAATCGTTCGAGCCTGCCCAAAATGCGCGTTCTTTTTACGTCTACCCGAGGAGCCGGCCATGTTCAGCCGTTGTTGCCTTACGCGCGAGCCCTAGTCGAGCGCGGGCACGACGTGCTCGTGGCCGCGCCCGCGGAAGTGGGGGAGACCCTGCGCCAGGCAGGGCTTCCTCACGCCCCTTTTGCTCACCCTGGCAACGACGTGCTGAAGCCGATCTGGGCGCGGTTCCGCGGCGCGTCCGAGGCCGAGATGATGGCGATCGCCGCGAGTGAGATCTTCGCTGGCGCCAACGCGCGGGCCGCGCTGCCGATGTTGCAGGAGACGATGCGCTCCTTTCGGCCCGAGGTCGTGGTTCGTGACTCGGTCGAGTTTGCGGCGCTCGTCGCTTCGGCCGCGCTGGGCGTCCGTTGCACTCGCGTCGCGGTGCATTCGGTGTCCTTCGAAGAATCGCTGCCGCCGCTGGTCGAAGGGCCAATCGCTGCGCTCCGCGAAAGCGTCGGTTTGGCGTCTGACGCTGGCGCGTCGTTGCGTGACGAGGCCGTGTTCTCGTCCTTCCCAGCGTCGCTCGACGTGCTCCCCAGCGGCACGCGAATGCGCTCGCCTTTTCGCGCGCGCGTCGTGGAGGAACCGCCGAGTTCCGCGCCCGGCGCGTGGGCAGAGGCCGCTGATCCGCGGCCGCTGATCTACATCACGTTCGGCTCGCTGCTCGGAGGCTTGCCCGAATACCGCGCCACCTACCGGAATTCGCTCGACGCCGTCGCAGAGCTACCGGTGCGCGCGCTGCTCACGACCGGCCGCGATATCGAACCTGGCGCGCTGGGAACGGTCCCTGCGAACGTTCACGTCGAGCAATGGATCCCCCAGCGAAATGTGTTGCCGCGTGCCGCCGCTCTCGTTTGTCACGGTGGTTCCGGCACGCTTCTGGGCGGGCTCGCAGCGGGGCTGCCGCTGGTCGTGATCGGCATGGGCGCAGATCAGCCGCACAACGGGCGGCTGATCGCCAAAGCGGGCGCTGGGCTCGCCTTGACCAAACCGGACGTGAGCGAACTGCGCGCAGCGATCCAAAGTGTGCTCGGTTCGCCAGAGCATCGGCTCCAAGCCCAGCGGCTCGCTCGTGAAATCGCAGAAATGCCGACGATCGAAGAGGCCGTGGTGCGATTGCTCACGCCCGGCTGAGCCGCACCCTCTCCACTCCAGGTTTATGCCAGACCCGGGGGCTTGCGGCAAGCCCCCGGTGAGGCGGCACAGTGAGCGCCATGAAGGAGCATGCAGTGCTGATCGCGGGCGGGGGCCCGACGGGGATGATGTTGGCAGCCGAGCTCGCTCTGGCGGGGGTCGACGTTGCCATCGTCGAACGGCGAGAAAACCAAACCTTGGCCGGCTCGCGTGCAGGCGGTCTGCATGCACGGACGATCGAGCTGCTCGATCAACGCGGCGTCGCCGATCGTTTCCTTTCACAAGGGCAGACGATGCAGGTCACGGGCTTCGCGATGATCCGGCTCGACATCAGTGACTTTCCAACTCGACACCCGTACGGACTCGTGCTCTCGCAGAACCACATCGAGCGTTTGCTCGCGGCTTGGCTCGAGGAGCTCTCGGTGCCGATTTACCGCAGCCGTGAGGTGACCGGCTTCACGCAGGACGACGCGAGCGTCCACGTCGCGGTGGCTGACGGCACCGCCCTGCACGCGCAATACCTGGTCGGTTGCGACGGCGGCCGCAGCTTGATCCGCAAGCAAGCCAGCATCGACTTTCCCGGCTGGCCCGCATCCGTGAGCTACTTGATCGCCGAGGTCGAGATGGCCGATGAGCCCCCGTTCGGGGTGCGCGCTGGAGAAAACGGCATCAATGCGCTGGGTAAGATGGAGGACGGCAAGCGCGTGCGCGCGGTGTTGATCGAGCCGCAAGTCGTGCACGGCGTCGAGCCGACGCTCGCTGACCTGCGCGAAGCACTGATCGCGGTCTACGGCAGCGACTTTGGGGTGCATACCGTCAGCTGGCTCTCGCGGTTCAGCGATATGGCCCGGCAGGCCGCCTGCTACCGCGAGCGACGAGTGTTCCTCGCCGGTGACGCAGCGCACGTGCACGGTCCAACTGGTGGCCAGGGACTCAACATTGGCGTCCAGGACGCGATGAATTTGGGCTGGAAGCTCGGCCAAGTCGTGCGCGGCGAGTCGCCGGACGGCCTGCTCGATAGCTATCACGCCGAGCGGCACCCGATCGGCTCGCGTGTACTCAAAAATAGCCTGGCCCAGACCGCGCTCATGCGCGGTGACGAACGCACGAAGGCAGCCCACGAGAACCTGGCCGCGCTCTTGAAGCTGGACGAACCGCGCAAGCGCTACGCCGGCATGATGTCAGGCCTCGACATTCACTATGATCTAGGCCCGGGCCACCCGCTGCTCGGCCGCCGGATGCCGGATCTGGAACTCGCCACCGAAAGCGGCCAAAAGCGCGTGTTCACCTTGCTGCACGCGGCCCGACCCGTCCTGCTCGACTTCGGTAAACCGGGTGCTCTCGATAGCGCCGCCTGGGCAGAGCGCGTTCGGCCGCTTGCGGCGAGATACGACGGCGTGTGGGAGCTGCCCGTGCTGGGCGCGGTGCCTGCGCCCAGTGCGGTGTTGATTCGCCCTGACGGCTATGTCGCGTGGGTCGGTGAGGGGACGGACCAAGGTCTGCACGAGGCCTTGCGTAGGTGGTTCGGAGTACCCGACCCGCACCCGTGAAAGCGAGCTCGATTCGTCAATCTGCGCTGGCTGTTGCGGCCGTCGCTCCATGCCTCGTCTCACGACGAAAGGCGCCCGGGGGCATTCCGACCAGGCGCTGAAACGCGCGCGCGAATGAGATCGCTGATTCGTAGCCCACCCGGTTGGCCACCTCGGCGATCGCCAGATCTTCGCCAAGCAGCAAGCGTGCGGCGTCGATTCGCCGTTGCGTGAGGTACTCGAGCGGTGGGATCCCCGTTTTGCTACGGAATTTCGCGGCAAAGGACGCGCGTGACATACCCGCGCGCTCGGCCAGCGTTTCAACCGTCCAGGGCTGCGCCAGGTGTTCGTGCAGATCGCGCAGCGCGCGGCGCAGCTGTGGATCGGCGATCGCGGCCAATAGGCCATGTTTCGGTAAGTCGCTCTTCTGTATGTAAAAACGCACGGCCGAAATGAACAGCGCCTCCGCTAGCCGGCGCACAATCGGCAGCGAGCCGAGTTCCTCCTCGAGCTCGGCGCGAAGCAGCTCCGTGAGGGCGTGCAAGGATAGACTCTGCCGCTCGTCGACACGGAGGTGGATGAACGCGGGCAGCGCGCCGACGAGCACCCCGGCGTCGTCCTCGGCCAGCTGTAGCGCGACGCTCACGAGTGTCGTCTGCGGACCGTTCCCCCCGTAGCGAATCAGAAATGACTCGCGCAGGTCCTCGAGCTCGATGCAATCGACACAGCGCGAATGAGGCCGATCCGAGACGCTGTACGGCGCGCCGTCGAGTACCAGGAAGAGCTCCCCTGCTTGCAGCTCGAGCGGTTCGGGTAGCGCCGCAGTGCGAAGAAAGCACGTGCCTCGCGCCACGAGCACGAACTTGATCTGCCCTTGGTGAGTCACCCGGTGACCCCAAGGCGCGCTCACCTCGAAGCGCGTGTAGAGCGCGCTTTGCAGGCGCAAAGACCCAATCAATTGGCTCAATGAGTCCATTCAGTTAGCCTGACATTAGACGATAGGTTTATTAATTGAGACTGGACGTCATTGAGAGTCTACCAGGCGAGACGTAGGGTGCAATAGACAAACACAACTGCTCGTTGCCGGTTTTCGGCACACGAAAGGAAGTTCCCATGTTCGCTCGTTCTTTTGCCCGCTCCGCCTCCGCGACCTTTTCGCCCCTACTACTCGTCCTTTGCGCCGTCTCAATCACAACCGGGTGTGAGCACACGAAACCGGCGCAAGCCATCGACTCAGCGCAGGCGAGCTCCCCGACCGCATCCGCCCACACGCCGCCCCCGGCCGCAGCCGGAACACGCAAGCCCCACGCGCAGGCGGGCTTCTATCGCACGCGCGTGGGTGCTGTCGACGTCACGGTGGTCTCCGACGGAACGCTCGCGCTCGATGTGGCCCACGGTTTGGCGCTCAATGCTCGACCCGGCGAAGTCGAGAACCTGCTCGGGCAGAGCTTTCAGAAGTCGCCAATCGAGGTGTCGTTCAACGAGTTCGTGATTTCCAGCAACGGGCGCGTAGCTCTGATCGACACGGGCGCGTCCGCAAATTTTGGCCCGACCGCAGGAAAACTGCCGACGTCCCTCGAAAATGCCGGTATTCACGCGGCAGACGTGAGCGATGTGTTCCTAACCCACGTCCACCCCGATCACTCGGGGGGCTTGCTCTCCGACGGCAAACGCGCATTTCCGAACGCGACGGTTCATCTCGATTCGAAGGACCTCGCCTATTGGACGGACGCTGAGCGCGCTTCGAAAGCGACCGGCATGGCCGCGAACTTTTTCGCGACGGCACGGGCCGCGCTCGACCCTTATCTCGCCGCGGGGCGCGTGAGAACATTCACGGGCGCGACCGAGTTCTTTCCCGGATTTCGCGCCGAGCCAGCCTACGGGCATACGCCGGGTCACGTCGTGTATGTGCTGGAAAGTGGCGAACAGAAACTCTTGTTTTTGGCCGATATGATTCACATCCCCGCCGTGCAGTTCGAGGACCCGAACGTCGCGGTGGGCTTCGATGTCGACCCAGCGCTGGCTGTCGCGACCAGAAAACGACTGTTGAGTGAGGTCGCCGAGAAGGGACTTCTGGTCGCGCACAATCACATCGCATTTCCCGGCCTCGGACGTGTCCGTCGCGACGGAGACGGCTACCGTTGGCTGCCCGCGCCGTACGTCAACGACGCCACAGCCGAATGAACAGCCAAGCATTTCACCGCGAAACAGCGGCTTTTGCCGCAGCATCCAGCACAGTCAGGAAAAAACCATGATCCGTTTCTACTTCCACCCATCTCCAAATCCCATGAAAGTCGCGCTCCTTCTCGGTGAGCTCGAGGTCCCTTTCGAGACCATCGCGGTCGATATTTTTCAGGGTGCTCAGCATCAGCCTGAGTTTCGCGAGCTCAACCCGAACGGCAAGGTGCCCGTGATCGTCGACGACGGCGTCACCGTCTTCGACTCGCATGCGATTTTACTCTATCTGGCAGAAAGGCACGGCAGGTTTCTGCCTTCGTCGAACGCCGCGCGTGCAGCGGCTCTGTCGTGGCTCGAGTTCATCGCCACCGGCTTGTCGCCATTCTCTGGCCAGGCCGTACATTTCCTGCACCATGCCCCGGAGTCCTTACCGTACGCGAAGCATCGCTACCTGAAGGAGGTCGAGCGGCACTACCAGGTGCTCGAAGCCCGACTCGCCGTTGCAGCGTTTTTGGGCGGTAGCGAGTACAGTATTGCCGACATGGCCCTGTGGGGTTGGGCGCGCGGCGCGGCTTACATTTTCGGTGACGCCGGCCTTTCGGCTTACCCTGCGGTGGACAAGCTCGTGCGGAGTATTTCCGAGCGACCCGCCGCCCAGCGGGCTGCCCAGCTGACCAATCACCTGCCGCTCAAGACCGAGTTCGACGAGCAGACGCGTCGCGCGCTTTTCCCGCACAATGCGCCTTCGGGCGCCGCGGCAACGCTAGGCTGAGCTCAAGGCCGGCGTCGCGCGCGGATCACGGCATCGACGTCGGTATTGGCGACCGCGCGCGGGCGCTCTTCGGCCACGAGTAACTCCCAGCGATTCGGATCGAGCACAGCAATCGCCGCCTCGATCGAGACTTGCACTTGGCCGGCCGCGGCCGTGGCCGCGCCCGTGTTCGGATCGATCGGGCGGTGTCCGAGCAAGAACAGCGTTCCCCCGGTCGCAACGCCGTTCGCCATTCGCGTCACGATGTCTTCGACCGAGCCGGCCACGTGAACGTACAAGCAGACCACGAGATCATAGTGCTGTGGTCGCGGCTGCCAGGTCGCGAGATCGCCCTCGAGCCAAGCGATTCGCTGCGCAACATCCGCCCCTGCGGCTTCGGCCATCGAGCGCCCTTGGTCGAGCGCCGCGGCGGAGAAATCGACCGCGGTCACTCGCCAACCATGCGTGGCGAGCCAGAGCGTTTCTGCGCCATGACCGCAGCCCGCATCGAGCGCGCACCCCGGTGCAAGCGCGCCAAGCTCGGCGATCAGCTGTGCGTTCGGTGGACGGCGCGCGACCTTGTCAGCGTGCTCGTGCAGCGTCTTCGTCCACAGCTGCTGCCAGAATTCCTGATCGTATTTCGCTTCGCTCATTGCTGCGCTGAGTTTACCCTGATGTGTTAGCGTCGTGGGTGATGCGGACGAGGTACGGTGCGATTGCCATTGCGAGCAGCGTTTGCGCCCCGCTGCTGTTTGGCGCCTGCGGCGGCGCGGCGCCGCCCAGCGCGAACAGCGCGGGCGAAAGTAGCGGTACGAAACGGCGCGAAGCGAGCTCCGCGCCGTGCGTGTCGGAGCAGGCGCGCGCCTTGGCGCTTGCGCAAGCCGCCGACGCGCTCACGCCGCCCGTGGCGCCTCCGCCGGGCGGCAAGGCCCAGGCACTGGCATTCATGAAAGGGCCCCTGACCGAGTGGGTGAAGTCGCGTCGTGCCGCGAGCGACCAGGCCGATCAGGCGCTGTCGGCGGCGCTCGCTTGCTCTCCGAACGCCGAGCAAAGCCGCTGGCTGTTCAGACACGGGCAGGTGCAAGGGCACTTTGCGACGGCATTTTTGCGCGTCGGCGTCGCGGCGATGCCGACCGAATTCCGCGGCGACCCGCAGCTGAAAAAGCTTTGGATCGATGGCCTAGCGCAGGCGATAGCGCCGCAGGTCGAGCGCGCGCGCAGCTCGTTCGAAGCCTGCCTGGCCCTGGGCAGCAGGGCTCGGCCCGCGGATAGTTCGGCGTGCGGCAGCGAGCTTGCCGCGCTGCCCGCGGCTTCGAGTGTCGTTCCCGTCTCGGCCTCTGGAGCGCCGAAGCCGCCGCCGCACCTCGCTTACCCTCGGCCTTTCGTGCGGACATCGCAGCCCAAGCCGTGCACCTTCGCGGGCACGCTGATGCTGTGGCGGCCCGCGCTGAAGATCGGCTCACGAGAGGTGGCTCGCATGGAGCAAGTCGAGCTGAGTCATCTGAGCTTGCCGTCATCTCGTTCGGGAGCGTTCGTGATGCAAACGACGTGGCCAATTCGTGCACCTTCACGCTGGAGGCCAGTGCGCTGCCGCTCAGTTTACGCTCACGCATCGAGCTGGGCGGTAAGCACGTCTGGCTATCACCGGGGGCGGGGGTGAGCGCCGTCGCGGCCGGGGGAGGCAAGGTGCTGGTTTATCGCTTAGTCGACGAAAACTCACCCGTCACTCCCGATCCGGCCGCCAAGGTCGCTTGTTCGGAGCTGGAGCTCGCGGGCGCTGCCTCGTCCCAGGAGGAGGAGGAAAAGCCAACGCGCGTGAACTTCAAGGGCGCGCTGCAACTCTCGGAAGCTCCCGGCGGGCAACCGGTGGGCAGCCTGACTCTGCGCGATCCCGAGTCGTTCGCCTTGATCGAGCGCCGGCCCGGATGGCTTCACATTCGCAGCATCTCGACGCCGATTCGCAGATTCGGTCAGGCGCTTCCCTATGACTTCGACGCTTGGACGCAAGCTCGCCCCACTGAAGAGACTGCCTGGGGAATGATTGGCTTGCTCAGCGAAGAGTCGCCAGCAACGCACGAGTCGATTGCAGAGCTCGAGCTGTTCGTTGCCCCAGCCGCGGGCGAGCCGATCGGCAAGCTGGTCAAAGGCGTGCCGCTGCTCGTGGGCGAGACGCGGCAAGGCTTCGTGAACGTCGTGGTTCCCGGTATGGACGCTGCTCTCGCCAACTCGTCGGGTTTTTGGGCGAAAAAGCCCGCCTTCGACGCCTGCGTCCGCTGAGCAGCCTTCGCGGCCCGTTCGCGTCAACCGAGCGCTTGAGCGGCGCGCAGCTCGCCGAGCAACGCACGCGGCGTCACGCCGGCGATCGCGCGGAATTCGGCGATCAAGTGCGCTTGGTCATAGTAGCCGGCGTTGCTGGCGATGGTCGCCCAGCCGGCATGACTCTCCGCGCGGGCCGCGCTGACCGCGCGACGAAAGCGCGTCAGCTTGGCGAAGGCTTTCGGATTCACGCCGATGGTTTCATCGAATATTCGGCGGAGGTGCCGCTCACTCACGCCGAGCTCCGCAGCGACTGCGCTGACATTGGCGTGCGTGAGCCGCCTCGCTGCGTCGAGCGCGAGTCGAGTGCGCGCACGCTGACCGCCCGCGAGCAAGAAGCGATCGGCGATCGCATTTTCCAAGATTGCCGCGGCTTCGAGCGTGTCGTGAGCGCGGGTGAACCGATCGACAAGGCACTCCGTCGCCGATGCGCCCCACAGATCTTCGAGTGCGACGACACTGCCCGTGATGGCCGCGGCCGGAACTCCGAGCACCGACTCCACCGCACCCAGGCGCAGTCGCGCGGTCACGAACCGCTGGCCGCGGTGGAGCAGCTTACGCAGCACGCGCTGGCGGCTGCCCATGGCGTGCACGTCGAGCCCGTTGGGCACCGACGGCCCGAAGCGCACGACCAGATGCACTTCGGGACGCGGAAGCGCGACGCCCCGTGTGTCGTGATCGCGCTCATCCACGTGCAGCGCCGCGAGCGCGGATGCGCTGGCCGCCCACGTGCCCGTCGAAATGCGCGGGATGGCGCTCGCGTTCATGGCTCGATTGTGACGGGGGCGGCACTGCTGCGCAAGTGAGGGCCGCAGATGTCCGTTTCTTCCAAGTCGCGAAGAGCGCAGAGAACTACCTTTGGGGAATGAAAATTCTCGTCACCGGAGCGACCGGAAAAGTGGGTAGCCGACTCAGCAAACGCCTGGCCCAGCGTGGCCATCACGTCCGAGCCCTGGTCCGCGATCCGGGGCGCGCCGCCGACCTCCTCGGCGACGGTATCGAGCTCGCTGCCGGCGATCTGCTCGACCTCGATTCGCTCGCGATTGCGGTGCGCGGCGTCGCGGCCGTCGTCCACTGCGCCGCATTCTTCCGCGGCGCGACCGCCGAGCAAGCGCACGCGACCAATGACCTCGGCACGCAGCAGCTCGCAAACGCGGCCCGCGCTGCTTCCGTTGAGCGCTTCGTCTTCACGAGTACCGGCTTGGTTTACGGGCCCAAAGGTGGCCGCCTGGCGTCGGAAGACGATCCGTGTGCGCCGATCGATAGCTACCCGCTGAGTAAGCTGGCGGCGGAGCGCTTCCTGCTCGCGCTGGAGGGCTTGGATGTGCGCATTGTCCGCTTGCCGTTCGTCTACGGCGACGGGGACGCGCACATCGCCGAGGCAGTGCCGATGATGCGCGGCTTCCCGCCCGCGCAGCGCATGTCGATCGCCCACCACGTTGACGTCGCGCAAGCCATCAGGCTGCTGCTGGAGGCGGTTTCGCCCGCGCATCGCCTGTACAACTTGGTCGACGACGAAGCCCCCGATCTGGCCACGGTGTTCGCGTCGGTGGGCGAGCCGCCGCCGGACGGCTCCAACGCGGAACGTGCGCGCGCCTTCGACTCGCTGATGGACGGCCGGCGAATCCGCGAAGATCTCGGCTTCAAGCCGGAATTTCCCCGTCTGGCAGACGCGATCGCAGCGGGAGCATAGTTCCGCGTTGCGGTCGGCAATCCCAGCCAGTCCGCGAGAAAAAAAACGCGGAGCGAGCTTTTCAGCCCACTCCGCGTTTTGCGACGCCGTTACCGCTCGGCGACTACTGCTTCGCGATTATTTCTTCGCGATCGTGACTTTGAGCACCGATTGCGCCGACGGGTAGCTATACATGTCGGTGGTGACGGCGCTCAAGAGCTGTACTTTGCCTTCGCCGGCCGCCCCGGTGTTGCTCGTCAGCTGATTGGTGACCGTGTTGGGGCCGACGCTCGGCTCTTCGTTGGCTTCCGTGCCCGCGTCCCACAAGTACACCTGGTCGCTGACATCGCCGACGAGCGCGACTCCGTTGGCGTCGAACAGCGGAATCCCCACGTCCTTCGGGCCGAGGAAGACGTCGTTGGTCGCTGCCAGCATGCTCGCGAACGAGAGCGAATCGCCGGGGCTACCATCGAACGTGAATTGATACTTCGAGCCGGGCAAGATCGGGCCCGGCGTCGTTGCGCCGACGGGCGTGTTGAATACGGCGCCCGTGAGGTAGCCGTACAGCGACGCGAGGTTCGTGCCGAGCGGTACCGCGTTGCCGTCTTCGGCGAGGGCTTCGAGGCCCTTGCCCAAGTCAGCGGCGCCAGCGGTGAAAAGCGACTTGGTGCCGGCTTTATGCAGCAGCCACGCGCCCGGCGAGGCCGGGTAGGTGACGCCCGCATTGGCCGCTAGGTACGTGCCCAGCGCCGCGGGCTTGCCATCTTCGGCCAGCGCCTCGAGGCCGTGCGCGGGGAGCGGCTGCTGGTCGGTGAACAGCGGGTTTGCGTCGCTGCTCAAGACCCATACGCCGGGCGAAATCGGCACCGGATGGCTCACCAAGTCGCCCGTCGTCAGGGCGGCCGTGGTCAAGTCGTCGATCGTGATGTCGAACAACGTACCGGTCGTGTGCGTGACGGTCACCTTGATCAGGCTGGTAACGGCGGGGTATGCGTAGACGAAGCCCTCGGTGACCGTGCCGATCTTGCGCACCTTGGTGTTGGTGTCGACCGGGCCCGTATTCACCGTGCCCTGGTTGGTCACGGTGTTGGGTCCGACGAACGGCTCCTCGTTGAGCTCCGTACCCGCATCCCACAGGTAAACCTGGCTGGTCACGTCGGCCGTGATCGGATTGCCATTGTCCAGGTAGAGCGGGATGCCGTCGCCGCTCGGCGCGAAGAACAAGTCATTCGTGGCAGCCAGCATGGTGGCGAAGGAGAGCTTCTGCTTGCGACCCGCGTCGACGGTGAACTTGTAGCTCTTACCCGGAGTGGCCGGGCCGGCCGCCAGATCACCCACGGGAGTATTGAATACGCCCGCGCTGCTGAACGGCTTGGTCGGTGCGACGTTCTCCAGAGTCACGGTGAAGGTCTCGCTGATCGGCGTTGCGCCGCCTTCGCCTCCGGAACCCGCGGCCTCGACGATGCCCGCTTCACCGCCGGCGCCCGCGACCGTTTCGACTCCTGCTTCGCCGCCCTTACCCGCCGTGTTCGTGCCGCCCGCTTTGCCTGCCGCGCCGGCGTTGTTCTTTCCACCCGAGCCAGCGCCGCCAGCGCCATTCCCGGTCGTATCGTCGTCGCTGCTGCACGCCACGAGTAGGGCCGACGCCGCGCAAAACACTACCGCTAAATTTCTGAGTTTCATAAGATGCTTCCTCACAAGTTAGATTTCAGACAATGGCGGGGGACACGCGCCGTTCACGCGCCCTCGACACACTCCGTTGGATTACCCGAGTACACACGGCATTCATGCAGATGAAACAAATCGTGCAATGAGCCTTATCGCCACAACACGCGACGTTGCTCGATCGTGGCGTTGTTCGGCACCCGGGTTTGTTCGACGCAAACGCGATCTGTGTCATCGCGACACAGCGAGCGGTGCGCTCTGGCGTACGCCCAGTACATTTTCAGCACACAAAAAATCGTACAGGCTCGCGCCGAAAGGGCGGCGAGGCCGAGGTTCGCGCCCTGCTGCGCGCGTTGCGGATCGGTCTTTCAGCAGCAACCAGCCGCTACGACGGCCCGGAGCGCTCGAGTGCGCGGCTGCACATCAATCGGGGACGAACGCCCAGTCGAGCGCGGCTTGGTTGCTGGCAATTGCCGCTGTCACGAAGCTTCCGGCTCGCTGCACGCGGGCGTTCGGGAGGGCCGTCGAGAGCGCTGCCTCCAAGGACGAGGCCGCAGGTTCGTCCGTCATCGAAAGCTGCCAGACGAGCGCGGTCTCGTTTTCGTAAGGCGCTGCGCCCTTGTAAACGAACAGTTGCTCGCCACTCCAACCGAGCGAGAACGCCCAGGCCGCTTCCGATGAAAAGTTGCGGGCGAGTGACAAGTACAGCCCCCACGCGCCAAGAGCCGTCACGACCGGATCTTGATCCCACTCGTCGGGCGCGCGTGGCCGTGCATGGTATTTTAGTTTGGGTGCCGCGAGCTCTTCGCTGGCCATCAGCTGGCGCGTGATGAGCTTGTCGGCGTAGAGGAAATTCACCGCTTCGACGCCGCCCCTCTTCCACGCCAAGTAGATGGCGCGGGCGCCGAAATTCTGCGCGAAGCGCGCGTTGGTCGCTAGGTAAGTCGATGGTTGCGCGCGGATCCAAGCAATGTCGTCGCGAATGCCCACGTTGATCTGCGCGAACTCATCGAACGTCGCCGGGTCCGTGCCGTCGAGCGCGGCTCGATAGCGATTCGAAAAGAAGTGGCCTTCTCCGAACCACATGGCGTCCGCTCCCCAATTGGAGTCTACATCATTCACCGATACTACCGTCGTCCAAGTGCCGACTTGGATATCGCGGTCGCGTAGCGCACGGATCATCGCCTCCACGAGCGCGACGTTCGACGCGTCGTCGTCTGCGGGCTTTCCGTGATCGATGATCAATAGGTCCCGCTGTCGCCAGCGGTAAGTGCCAAACCAATTCGACACGCTCTCATTCGTGACCGGGACGAACTGAAACGAGCCGGGCTGAGCCAAGCCGAGCCAGGTCATCGCGATTTCGTAGTGATTGACGGGTGGATCGTGGCCTTCGGCGGTGCCGTTGATGTACGCGACGTACTCGTCTTCGGTCATCAGCGTGAGCGGAGGCGGGGCGCCACCGATTGCACCGCGCAGGCACGCCGCGAACTCGAAGCGGTCCTCCTGACAAGCGCGAAGCTTCGCGTCGCACGGAGTCATGTCGTGCATCTCACAGCCCGGGATCGGGCGCGAGTGGGGCGCCTGCGCGTCGCCGCTGCAGGCGCTGCTCAGCGCGGCCCAGCTCAGCACCGCTGTGGCTAGGAAATTCCGCTGGACCCTGGAAATAGCGCCGTCGCTCATCGAACCCCTCGGTTCGAAAGCAGAGTCTCAGCCACGCGCGCTCAGCTCATTTCATTTCGCGATCAGAGTCGGAGTCGCGAAATCTATGGGCGCACTGCAGCGCGTCTCGCCAGCTCACGAATCTTACAGACTGCTGCGAAAGAACTCCCACCCCACATCACTCATGTCGATATCTTGGTTGCGGAAGCAAAACTCCCTATCTCCTGCTCACGGTCAGGCGGGTTGGCGCCTGGCCACAAGTGTGCCGCGTGGGCAAAACTCAGCACTCGAACCTGGGACGCGGCCGGGCCAGTGCCGTAGTCGAACTGCTCGCGTTGACTGCTCCGCGTGAGCAAAGCGTTCGGAAGCGCACCCTGATCGTCAATCTTTCCTGGCTCGATCGAAGTTGAACAAGCGAGCGCCCGTTGCCTCATGACCGAGCCAGGTCTGGCCCGGGTGAGCAACCACTCCGAGTGTGAGCTCGTCCGCCGGACATACGGCGCGATAGTGAGCTTGCGTGTCCCAGCGGGCGTGTCGAGCGGCTCATGCTCGAACGCATGGCCAAAGGGATTCTTCTGGTTGGCGAGAGTTCAATGAGCGCATCGCGGACCGTCTGTTCGAGGAGAGCATCTGGATGCCCGAGCGCTGCTGCGCCGAGATTGCTATTTCGGGGGCTTTCCGTCGCCTGCGGCCAGTCCCGTCACCCGCTCCGAAGACGCCGACTCGAAGAATGAAGAGGGGCGATCGCGATCCAGCAGCGCACCTCTCGGTGCGCGTCGTCCCTGCGAAGGGCGCTTGGGTGGTGCGAGCGCGGGCCCTGTCGGTGATGATGGTCTCGCGATCGGCAGACTGGGTGGGCACCTGAAACGAATGGCCGCCCGGTGGCAAACACGCCAGGGGACTCCAATCACTCCTGTTGATGGAAGCCGGATGGGGGGCCGCCATCACCTCCAAACCGCGATCAATCATGAGGCGAGCGCTCTTCCCCAAAATCAACCCCTTGCGGTTCGGCGAAATGGCTGAAGGTTCGCGGTATGGCGGCAAAGGTTTGGTTCATCACCGGGTGTTCGCGCGGCTTCGGTTTGGAGTGGGTCACGGCGGCGCTCGAGCGTGGCGACAAAGTGGTCGCCACCGCGCGCAAACTCGACGCGCTCAAGGAGCTTTCGGAGAGGTATTCGAGCGCGCTGCTACCGCTGGAGCTGGACGTGACCAATCGCGAGGCAGTGTTTGCCGCCGTCGATCAAGGCTACGAACACTTCGGTCGGCTGGATGTCGTGATCAACAACGCCGGTTATGGTCTGTTTGGAATGGTGGAAGAGGTCAGTGAAGCGCAGGCGCGCGCGCAAATGGAGACCAACTTCTTTGGCGCGCTGTGGGTGACACAAGCAGCGCTCCCGCACCTGCGCTCGCAGAAGAGCGGCCACATCATTCAAGTGTCTTCGATCGGCGGCATCACCGCCTTTCCGCTGGTCGGTCTGTATCATGCCTCCAAGTGGGCGTTGGAGGGGCTCTCGCAAACCCTCGCTCAAGAGGTCCGCCCGTTCGGCATCCACGTGACGCTGATCGAGCCCGGCGGCTTCGCCACCGACTGGAGCGGCTCTTCCGCGGCGCACGCCGAGGCGTTGCCCGCCTATGATTCATTCAAGCGCGAGCTCGCCGAGCAACGAAAAAAACGCTGGCAACCCGGCGATCCAGCGGCAACGCGGAGCGCGCTCCTCAAAATCGTCGACGCGGAAAAGCCCCCGCTGCGCGTGTTCTTCGGAGAAGCGCCGCTGGCCATCGCCAAGGCCGACTATGCGTCGCGCATCGCTTTGTGGGAAGAGTGGAGCGCCGTCGCCATCGAGGCGCAAGGCTCGAACTCGAACGCAAAGCAAGCGTAAGCAAAGTAAGCGTAAGCAAAGTAAGCGTAAGCAAAGTAAGCGTAAGCAAAGTAAGCGTAAGCAAAGTAAGCGTAAGCAAAGTAAGCGTAAGCAAAGTAAGCGTAAGCAAAGTAAGCGTA
>Ga0247778_1000872_pt1 | contig 21445 bp, 18 predicted proteins | sample UWRJL049202B5_FD_179939 | JGI IMG/M metagenome (GOLD analysis project Ga0247778, IMG submission 179939) | Plant litter microbial communities from Arlington Agricultural Research Station in Wisconsin, United States - UWRJ-L049-202B-5 | ecosystem: Environmental > Terrestrial > Plant litter >... | reverse complement strand
ACTTTACAAACGATACTAATCCGGATATGATGGAAATTATGCCAATGATAGTGTGAAAAATCCCTAAATTAGATAAGCCCATTCTATTAATAATTTTAGTGTAATAAATGATTGGATTAATTTAAGAATGACTTGATTTTATCGATGGGCAAATGGTCGCCTATAAATTTTCCATAATAGGCAGTATTTACAACGCCACGCTCATCAATTAAAAAATCAGCACCTATTGTATTGCCATTCCCGTCTTGTTTAATTGTCGTCTTGAATAATTGCTTGCCTTTTTTTGCTTTACCAATTCCGCCGTGGAATATACTTTTTAATGCTTTTCCTGTACTTTTTTCAATGCCATATAATTGATAAAGATCTTGTTCCGGATTCGGCACCATTACGGCATATGGATTTTCGCCCTCTAAATATTTTTTCATGTTTGTAGCAGAACTTTCATATATAGCCAATACGATTAAATTTTTCGATTTAAAATATTCCGACTGTTCCTGTATTTCATGAAAACGCAGGTTGCAAATTGGACAACCCACATTTCTATAAAATGTCAACAGCACTTTTTTCCCTTTGTAATCTGCCAGATTAATTATTTTGCCGTTCACATCATTAATCGTAAAACCAGGAGCAGTCTGTTTTTCCTGAACTTTCATTTTTGGTACTTTAATTGTAAATGATTGAAATATTAGCGATATGGCTAATGCCATTATGAATGATATCCCATTCAGATTTTTTAATATTGTCATTCTCATAAATTTTTAATTGATCCTGATTTAGAAGGGCAGTAAGGATATACTAAATACGCTATAATTGAGCGATTTTGATCAATAAGACAGATAGAGAGTCTGGCTTTGAGTGAAAAGGGCAATGACTTGTATTCAACTTGTAAATTGAATTCACTTTGGTGCTTTGCGTCATTATATCCTGCAAGGCAGGCGACACTGCATTATCCTGTAATGTTTTGATGTACACTTTTTCAACCGAACCGAAATTGGCTGTTGTCAATGTAACAGGGTTGGTTAGCGGATATAAAGGTTCAGCCCGGTAATTTTGCAACACAAGGTTTTGAATGGCAGGTGTGCCATCCTGAATGAAAATATTCACAATCTGATCTTGTTTTATATCAGCCGTAGGACCACCGGTAATAATTAAATTCCTGGGAAGTTGGGAAGTAAGGGAATCCATATCCGCCAGGTTTTTCAGGGATTGCCCTGAAGTTGGCAAATAGGCTGCCACATACACCAGCTTTTCAATCTTTGTTGGTATTTGTTCTGCTACTGAGGAGATCACCATCCCACTTAAGCTGTGGCCAACCAGGATAACCTTGCCATCTATTTTTGATATAGCATCCAGTACTTTGCTTTTATAAGTATCCAATGATATGGTCTGCGGTGGTGTTGGGTCACTACCATGACCAGGCAGTTCAACAACCGTAACATGATTGCCTTTTTGTTCAAGGTTGGCCTTTACCGCATCCCAAACATAGGGGCCTTGCCATGCGCCATGAACGAGTACATAATTCCGGGGCGTTGAAGTTGGAGCATCATCACTTTTTGAGCAGGATGATAAAAACAGGTTCCCAAACATCAAAATTGCTGCGAATAATGCAGTTGTGAATACCGATCTGAATCCTTTCATTTTAACATTTATAAAATTGAATGTCATTATTGACAATGCAAAGTTGTCCAGGAAATAAGAAGGGGTTTTTGCAAATTGGTTCAACTATTTGTCAATTTGGTCCACAAAAGATCTCTTACAAGCATTAATTGTAAGGGCACTTAATCATTGCAATAAAATTATGAAAGGAACGATAGTATACTTGTATTATTTGCCTTTGTTCAAACGGTAATTTGTCGGAGTTGTACTGTATCTGTCACTGAAGCTCTTGGAGAAATTTGCCAGATCATTAAAGCCACAGTCAAAAGCGATCCCGGTTATGCGGTCATCCGAAACTAACAGCAGTTCAGCTGCTTTTTCAAGTCTTTTGTTTTTGATATAATTGGCGGGTGTGTCGTTGTATAATTTTGCGAACTCCCGTTTGAATGAAGAAACACTTAAATTATTTTGCTGTGCTAACTCTTCAATGGTCAGATGCGAAAACAAGTGCGCTTCTATTATTTGTTTGAAAGAATAGGTAGTTGGCGAAAAGAGTCGGGATAATATTAGTTGCAGGGCTTCGATATTCCGTGTCTGCGAAAGCAGTATTATAATTTCTTTCAATTTTAAAATCAAAATGTCTTCATTGATCAAGGAGGGGTTTTCAAAATAAAATAACAGCCCTTCAATATATTTTTGTATTAAGAAGTCATTGTTTATTTTTTCACTTGATTTATTTGACACTATATTTTCCGGAGATTGAAGCAATGGGGGCAATTCCCTGTCGTAAATTCTCTTCAATGTATCTGGATGGAAATTAACGATTACCAACTCATTTGCACCATCTGCATTTGAATTACTTATTTGCTTTCCGGAATTTATACAATTTATAAATAACGAATGTTTGCAGGGAAGATCTATTTGTTCGTCATCAATCTGGTACTGCATCTCACCTCCCAGCATATATATAAAGCAAGCATTATCTGAAACAGGAAACGCAAATTTGAAGGGCGGCTTCAATATCAGTTTTTGTATTACTGTTTTTCCGAATAACTCGTGTTTTTTATGATCGATCAACATGTTGCGCAATTATAAAGAAACTACCTGCGTGCAAATATTAATTATAAAATCCTCAAGGATCTGGTTAAACTCTTTTGGTTTTTCCATCATAGGGACATGTCCACATGCTGAAAGATATACCAGTTTAGCATCAGGCAACATTTTTCGAAAATCTTCTGCAACATGGGGTGGGGTTATAGTATCATTTTGGCCCCAAATAAGCAATACGGGCAGTTTTATTTGTGGCAATAGGTCTGTTACATAGCTATTTTGTGTTCGCCTTGATGTTTTTATTATTCTAAGGCATTTCCTGTTATCGCCAACTATTTTAAATACTTCCTCCACCAGTTCATCGGTCGCTGTTTTGGGATCATAAAAGGTATTACCTACATGTTCACGAATAAAATGATAGCTATGGCGCCTTGGGAAACTTCCCAAAGAATTCTTCTCATACAACCCCGAACTGCCTGTCAAAACCAGTGCCCGTACATTTTGAAGGTTACGATGCGCATAAAGGATCGCCACGTGGCCTCCCAGCGAATTGCCAACAAGTATCACTTTTTTTAATCCGGCATCATCAATATATCGTTGAAGCCAATTAACTAAATAATCCAATTCATCCTCCTTATGCTCATTCAGTATTGGCAAAAATGGAACATGTACGTCATAAGTTAAACCAAAATGATCAACTACAGCTTTCCAGTTACTTAAGCCACCAAACAATCCATGTAATAGAATAATGCTTTGCTTCATATATTATATTTTACGCCTTCAAAACCGATAGGCATATATTAGTTGTATAGTCATACATTTTTTCGGTTGTTCCAAGCTTTACATTTACACGTAAACCACTGATGGAATTGATCACAAACGTTGCCAGTGAACGAGCTGTATGCTTGGCAGTAAATACCCCTTGTTGTTGTCCTTTCTTAATAACTTTATAAAAAGCATTTTCAGTATCGTTCATTATGCTTTTTGCTATTGCAGTAATTTCCGAATCTGCCGGCGCCATTTCAATGGCAGTGTTTACCCAAAAGCAGCCTCTTGTCAGGTTTAAGTCAAACGTTTCTTTTTTTACAAAATCAAATAAACTTTTGATATGGGCTTCCGGGTCGGTTACATGATTTGCGCTTTCTATTACAGGATCTATCCACTCCTTTCGGTATTTCATAAGGGTTTTTACAAATAACTCATGTTTAAACCCAAACGTATCGTAAAGACTTGAGCGACTGATGCCAAGCTCTTTCACCAGATCCTGTGCAGAAGTGGCATGATACCCTTTTTGCCAAAACAAATTCATCGCTTTGTCCAGGATCGCCTGTTCATCAAATACCTTAGTTCGTGCCATATTTTTGTTTATAACATGCCTGTGTCCATTGCAAATATACAATAACGGAACGATTGTCCAATTATTTTTACGCATGCCTAATTTATTGATAATTGTCACAATGATATTGTTACAAAAGTCCTCTCAGCTAAAAAGTGGGTCACCTACCTTTGGCTTATTAAAATTTTATGAAATGAAAAAACTGATATTTATCTCAGGATTTGCCATCCTATCCTTGGCAGCCTACAGTAAAAATGCCAAGGTTGTGGTTGCAACCGATAAGCCCTCTAAAAATAATTTAAAGAATTTTTCAACTATTACGGCTAACAATGATGCGTTACAGGACTCATCAGCGTTGAAGGTGGTGAACAGCTTCTTTGATAAATTCAAGAAAGGGGCTACGCCAGACGAACTGGCAGCTTGCTTTGATGAAAAAGCCGAGTTTTTTATTCCTGGCGATACCAAAAATGTACCCTGGATCGGCAAAAGGATTGGCAGGGCCGCCATCAAAGAAAGTTTCCGGTTATTGAAAGAAAACATTCAACCTGAAAAGCTGATCTTCACTGATATGCTGGCTAAAGGCGACCGGGTGGTTATTCTTGGCTACCTTGAATCCCGCATGAAGAAAAATAATAAACAAATGAAGTCTGAGTTCAGTATTGATATAGTTGTTAAAAATGGCTTGCTGACCCGCTATCACCTTCTGGAGGATTCTTACGAAGTTTCTGATAAGGCCAGGCTGTAATAACCGAAAACTTCATGCCACTATACTTAATTTTTGTGGCATGAACTTAAACCCTTCAGGGTATTTTTCAAAAATAAACGGAAAAATTAAGATAACAGGCAAGCAGTACCGTGCAGCTTAGCCGGCATTCCCGGTTGAGGCCTGTATAATAGGAGGTTTTTTTTTCCGGGCCTGTTTTCGGACACGGCTAAGCGTTTCCCGGGTAAGACCCAGGAAGGATGCGATCATGTATAAAGGGATTCGATTGTATAGCGTTGGATATTGCTGAACAAAATTTTCGTATCGCACCTCAGCCGTTTCGCTGATATTGCTGTATATCCTGTTCTGGTGAGCTTCGAAATTCCTTGCGGTGAGGTTGTCAATGATCTGCTTAAAGTTGGGGGCAGCTTCGAGAAGATAATCCCATTTTTCCTTTGTGAACCGGATCAATTCGCTATTCTCAATCGCTTCTATATAACAAAGTGAAGGCTGTCCGGACATAAAGCTTGTAAAATCGGAGATCCACCAGTTCTCAATAGCAAATCTCATCACATGTTCTTCCCCGTCCGCACTTAACCGGAACAAACGGAAACTTCCCTTAACAACAAATCCGATAAAATCACTGACCTCACCTTCTTCAAGCAGGTATTGATTTTTTCGGATTCTTTTCTGTACCGAAGCACTTGCAAGCAACTCCAATTCCTGGGTTGTCAATTTACCTTTTTCATGGAGATAATCTACAAATGATGCAAACATTTGAACGGCTTTTTAACAAAGATATTCAAATGGCATCAAATTCTTTTGATCTTAGCCCTAATATGTTGCTAAAATCACGCTGGAGCTATTCTCTGAGTAACTGCGAAGGACCACTTTGCTGCCGAAGCACCGGGCATTTTGTCATATCCGGTAATGTTAAAAAATTGCTGGCGGCATAATAATGCCGCCAGCAAAATGATTATTTCATTAAATTGATATTGGTCAGTCCGCCATCTGATAAAATTTCTGTTCCCACAATAAAGGAGGAATCATCTGATGCCAGAAAAGCAGCTGCTTTGCCGATGTCACCAGGTGTGCCCATCCTGCCAACCGGAGTTATATCCACCCACATTTTCTTGACGAAATCCACCTGTTCATCTGGTACGATCTTTCCAAATACCGGGGTGTCGATTGAACCCGGAGACAATGTATTCACTCTGATCCTTCTTGAAAGGAGATCAAGTGATAGGCCCTTGGCAAGGGAGATGACGGCGGCTTTCGCAGCGCCATAGATGGTCATGCCGGGTGCTGCACGGTGAGCGGCACTTGACCCGATAAGTATAATGGACGCTCCGTCATTCAGGTAAGGCAACGCTTTCTTCACCGAGAAATAAGTACTTTTAAGGTTAAGGTCCATATAAAGGTCATAGTTCTCCTCGGTCGCATCATTTATTCCGGACATCGGCTGCCCGTCAACAATACCACCGGCATTTACGACAAGAGTATCGATCTTCCCGAATCTTTCGGCCGTTATCCTGAACACATTCTCCAGGTCATCCAGGTTGGTCACATCTCCTTTTAATCCGATGAATCCTTCACCTAATTGTTTTGCCGCGCTGTCAAGTGTGGCCTGGTTCCTTCCGGTGATCACACCGGTCGCACCTTCGTTCTTTAATGCTTCAGCTATGCCGAATCCTATTCCGCTATTACCTCCGGTAACAACGGCGACTTTGTTTTTTAACTTCATTTTTTGTTATTTGTTATTGCCCAAAGTTGAAGAGTTTTTCATGGGAGAAAAAAGACATTTGTTACTAAATCGCTGTGACAAATGTCAATTACGATCTAATATGGCATCGGCCATGGTTTTTTCACCTATCAGATCGTGCCATTGTTTTACGGGCAATTGGGAAGTGATGATGGTAGAAAACAGACGGGTGCCTCCGGTGATCAGTAGATTCGTGGATGTCCAGTGTATTGACCGTGTGTGGATTTTTCTCGAGCAGGGTTTATGATTATTTGAAAGAATTAGTTACAAATAAGAAGATGATAGACAATGAGTAAACTCTTTTGGAGCGATGTGCAATTACCCAGCCCCTGCATTAAACCTGGGCGTCGATACTATACTATGCACCGGTAGTACCAGGCAACTTTTGGCGGGCACGGGGTTTGTCAGCTATCTATGGAATGATGGCAGTACGGAGCCTTCTGTTATTATCGACCACCCCGGGCTGTACAATGTGCAGATTGTTGACAAGAACGGCTGTACAGCGAAAGACAGGATTTTTCTTACAGGAAAACAATGCCTGGAAGGTTTTCATGTACCAAACGTTTTCACGCCTAATAATGATCGGAGAAACGATGTTTTCCGCCCGCTGATTTATGGCAATGTGGTTGAGTATAAATTCGCAATCTTCAATCGGTGGGGACAGCAGGTGTTCGAATCTACAAAACCCTCAGCCGGATGGAAGGAGAATTTTATAGTAAGCGTATGACCGCGGGTACCTTTATATGGTATTGTATTTATCAACTGCAAGGCCAGGCGGTCAAAAAAGAGAAAGGCACCGTACTGTTGTTAAGGTAGTAAGTTTCCAAAGCTTTGTGACTGTCAGGATGATCTTCGGTAAATTAGCAAATTTTGCTCCAGGTGGCCACTTGCAGTCCAGAAGCAACCCGGTTCCTGGGGCCGATAACGAGACGAGCTTTCTCAATAAGGAGGCAAGATGGTTCAGACCACCCGGGAGATGTGTAATCAGGAAATCATTATAGTCATCTTCGATCCTTTCCCGCATCAAGCGGCTAAAAGAGGAGGCTTGCTCAAAATCAAAAGTTGGTGGCTGATGGTGTCCTTGAATATACTATTTCTGATAAGCCTAACAGCTCATCCCAAAAATATCGGACTACGACATCAAGAAATTGATGGATAGTAAACTTGGGAGTTTGTCGTCATTTAATCCAGATCGTATCCGGTTTTACTACGACCTGCTTTTCTGATCCCTTTTCCTGAATGACGACGATGCCAGATTTCTTGACCGGACTAGCGGAATACCCATCGAAGATCCGCTCGGAACCGAAAATACAGGTAAGGATGACCGCCACCAGGAAGGTAATGATTTGGCAAATCGCAGGAATTCTGATATTGCAGGTGTTAATATTGAAACTTGGTGTTCCGCTCACTGGCGCCAGATTGCCGGTTAGCGCCATTTGCTTCCATACCCCGCATCCGATAGACAGCAGATAAAACACCCAGGAGGTCAGGAGAATGACCTTTTGCCAGAAATCGGGGCGACTAAAGACGTCCTGTAGAAAAGTGACCATAAAGGTGATCACGGCGGTGGCCAACGTAATCAACTGCTTGGAATAATCCGCGGCAAAATCAAATGCCTTCTTTTCATGTTCTTCCATCACCATGTTAACAAAATGGGTTACAAGGACAAAGCTTTCTCAAAATATCTCTGACAGATAGCGACGGATTCGCAACCCGCGAAAGTTTCGTTGTAAAATCCTGCTCGACGATTTGTAGCTTCGAAGGGGACATGGTGATCAATTGAGCCACTCCTTGTCGCAAAAAGTTGCGAATCAGCCCTTCGTCGTCCTTCGTAACGTTCACACCATTTCCTTCCAAAATGGATCGCGCTATCAACAGGAAGTAGCCTTCCTGGTCACTAAGTGCTCCGGCCATAGGTCAAGTATTTGTTCGCTCAATTTAATTCTTCCCCATGACTTCTGCAACCTTGAACATCCCCAAATCGATGTTTTACGCAAAAATGGGTGTTTTCACTAATGTCGTTTACTGAAGGAAAAAAGGTGTTTTCACGGTGGGGTGCGGGTTGATAATGAATTAATTTGTGTGGAGTAAGTAAGAGGGGACCTTCTCCCGAAATCGCCTGCTTCCCTTCGGTCATTTAAGAAGAAAGGAAAGGTGAAGCACAATAGGAAAATCAACCGTACCTAAGCCTACTGGTCGACTAAATGTATCCTGATCGGCATGTTTATCAAAAAGCTGATTCACTCGGCCCTTGCCGCCTTTGACTGGCAGGTAACAGCCGATACTGAGATCGTCCGCTCCGGAAGACATTATAAGAGAAAAAGAAGGCCACCGCGGTTGTATCACATGAATTACAAGGGTGTGTAATCCTTAAGTAAACGACATTAGTGTAAACGCCCTTGTCGAAAGGGTAAGCCACGGTATTTCTATGCATTAGGCCCCTGTGGGATCTCTGCAGGTATAAAAAAGCAGGTTTTTCACCACTTCAGAATGGGTGTTTTTCCCATTGGGCAGCATATATGGAAAAATTAACTTGTCCTTCATAAACCTATTTATGACGAAAAAAATACGCTCCTCATTAGCCCTGATCGCCCTATTTTCGGTCTTATTTTTCTCAGCTTGTTATAAAAGAGACGACCCGTTTCATCATCCCAAATATGTCGAAAGAATACAAAAAGATTCCATGACCGTTGATTTTCCCCCAGGTTCGGTCTTGACATCAAGAGCAACATTACAAAAAGTCAGCGATCCAGTCATTCAGTATGCTTTTGATGAAACCGCAGACAATTACCGCGCCATCAGAAAATCGCCATTTCAATACATACTTGACATTAGTACCCAGCCCCCGCAAAATGACAGCATTGTTGTCACGGTCAAGCTGCCGTCTACTATTTCCAAATCATCAATCCCGGCCGATTATGCCTATGAGCTTTTTGCCCAGGTAATACAGGACGGCGGAGAAGAAACCCTGGATCTGTTTACATTGATACCATCCGTATATAATTCTTCCGACAATACATTGATCGCCACCTTGCCTGCCTGGGTTTTTACCAACAAAAGAAATGCCGCAAAAACCTACCAAGCCATCTTTACCATTGCCGCTACCCCTGGCGCTCCGGTTACAATAACGAATACAAGCCAATTGACAAGGTTAGCACCCACTCTTCGGGCAGCCGCAGCAGCGGCGGAATGCCTGGCCGGCCAAATTAGCTGCCCCATTGGTTCGATAGATGATTGCACGGCTAAAAAAACCAGTCCCTTTGGGGTTAGAGTAGATCCGGTTACCGGGAAAGCTGGATCGGTGCATTGGGGACTTGATTTTGGAGTGCCGACGGGCACACCGGTCCATGCCGTCTCGGATGGAAAGATAGAAAGGCTAAAACCACAAACCGATATCAACGGAAAAGTCATAGGATACGGATTGTACATCGTTGTCCGCCATACGGATGGATCTGCTTCCTTGTACGCACATTTATCAAGTACCAATGTTAAGCTGGGGGACCTTGTCTCTGCAAATCAGCAGATAGCCATTTCTGATAATTCCGGTAAATCCACGGGGCCTCATCTGCATTTCGAATATTTCCCCAACGGAGCGATAGTAAAAACAAAAAATGAGATCGATCCCTCCCCCTGCATTTCTGCCGGCAATGCAAACGGCAGCATCACAATTCGGGACAATGGCAACCTGGCAGATGATGCTTTTGAGCTATATCTGGACAATGTATTGATCGGCAAAACGGCGATTGGCGCCTCCAATTCAGTGGCATTATCAAATTTACGGCCCGGAGATAAGACCTTAACACTTACATGCATTGTAGCACCGGATAATGTGGGGACTTATGAAGTGGTGCTGAACGACGGGATTACATTCAAAGATGATGGAGGAACGATAAAATCCGATATACTTCCGATGGGAGGTTCGATATCCTGGCCAATTAACATCCCTGCATCGGCAAGACCGAACCTGCGGATCAACCTTTCTAGGCCGAATAAATATATTGAGAGATAGCCTGGGCCGATCCTGGCAAACGCTACCTGCCGAATCTCTTTTATCATCAACTGTAAAGGAGGTTCGGTTCCTTGCGAATACACCCTTTCATCTCATGCAGTTGTGGAGTTTCCCGGTTATCCCGCAACAGAGACTCTTTTCTGTAAAAATCGAATACAATTCATTGCTTTCTAAAATTCATTATTATTGTAAGAAACTATATCTGTAAATTTATTCCGCTATAAATAATATGAATCTCATTATCCAATTCGGCCCGAAATTCACCCAGGCTCAGATGGAAGAAATGCTCGCGATCCAGGAAAAGCTCGGCGGCATGAGCTGGTGGGATCATAGTTTTCGCGAAAAAGAAATGCTTTTTGATTTTGCCATTACCGAATGGATTGCTACTGAACAAATTGCATTTCTTTTCGCGTGGATCCGGAATTTGAAAGGGGTAGGCAGGAACATAAGGGTAAGATTGCCCTTTACGGGACCACTGCCCGACAGCGGATATTATACACCGGCTCAGATCCAGGCCATCGGCCAACGGTATAAGAATTCCTCCGGGGAATACCGGGACAGCGAGGACAGGAGGCAAAGAAGAGAACGTTGCACTATTTTTCTACTTGTCATATGGGGAATGCTGGAGGAGACAGGCCTGAAACAGGAATTGGGGGATTTCATAGGCATGCCCGATGACGTGGGCCAATTTAACAGGCGCGCCCGCAGACTGCTGGAAAACAATCACCAGATCATCCCATTTTCTTCATTTGATCTATCCGTTGAGCGCCACCAGATCAAATATGACTTCCACTTTCAGGAAATGATCAACAATAATCTTGACGCGACACTTCGTACCCGGCCGATATTCAATCTTCAAAGAAATATTCAAACCCTGCTTAAGCAATACGCTTGCTATTCCCCTTTCGAAAGCAAGATACTCAGTAATGTCATAACTCAGGAACTGTTTATCAATTCCTTGCAGCATGCCGATTACGACCAGGCTCGCGTAAAGCTGCTCGCCGAATGCTATATGACCACGGCGCTGGCCAACTCCTGGCAGAATCCGAACAGCCGCAACTTTATTCCTTCCTTCACGGAAGAGAAATATACCGAAACGCTGGACTTCTATAAAGATAAGGAACTGATCCGTCAGCAGATCGACGCCACCTTGAAAAAAAATGGCACTTCTACGGTTAAATCTTCGAGGGAAGCAAACCTTGTAGAATATGATAAGCATTTTCTGAACCGCTCGTACCTTGAGTTCAGCTTTTTGGATTTCGGTATTGGCATACCTGCTTCACTCAGGGAACGCTTTCGCGGGGACATGGGCAAGAATCCTCGCAAAGAGCAGCTGTCGCCAGGCTTTGCCCTCGCCAATGAGGATGCTCGTATTTTGGAATATGCATTTCTCATGGACACTTCCCGTAATCCCCTGGATACCTCCATCTCCCATTACGAACTAGTGCCCAGGGGACTGTATTTTCTCATCGACATGATCCGGCGCTACAAAGGAATGCTGATCGTGCGCAGCGGCCAAGGGAAGATCATTTACGACTTTTCCAACAGGATTTACCTTGAAAGGACGGGTAACAATGTCCGAACCACACTGCAATCCGTTTACAAGCTCTCCGAAGCAATACGCCATATAAGCACCCCGATCGCGCACTTTCCCGGGACGCTGGTCACTATCGTGCTGCCCGAAAATACCGAAGTCACTGCACAAACTCATCGGCAGGTCTTACCACCCGTACGTACAGAACAATCCATTCTTTCCAATTACGTGTATAACCTCTCAGCCAGAGATTTTACCCCCGAGGTATTTCCGAAGAATTTGTTAAAGCCTGCGTCCTATGAATACATAGGTATTCTTTTCCTCTACAATAGCGTTATTGAACGGCTGCGAAAGCAACGCACGGACATCGAGGTCATTAATATTTACACTACACTCTTCCTCGAACTCGACAAGGCCATCGATGGTCACCAGGGGAAAAGCTGCGTTATCTTTTTCGATTTCGCAGGTTCCAGAAAAGGTAACCCCTTCTGGATAAAAGTGCTTTATTTCCTGCTGAATTCTCCGAAGATCAATGAGCTCACAAAGGCTGTTATCGTGAATCTGCCTTCTGACGAGCAGGAGATGATTAAATCGCTGAAAGAGAACCTTACTGGTGGAGACCGGCAAGGATACCAGGGCAAACAGTCTATGTATGAGCCCCTTCTTTACAGACCCATTCCCTGCGTCCGATTTTCCATAACGGCTACTTCGCAAAAACAGTTGGTTCGATGGATAGGATTGAAGGACTCCTCAGACGAAGACACACTGACCGATCTGCTGCTCGGAAAAGATTCGTACAGCCTCGATACGTTGAATATTCCTATCAATACGCAGGGTAATATGTTCATTCAGTACGATGGACGCCTGTATTCGACTGTTTCCGGATTTGACCATATCAAAGAGCAATTCTTTGATGTCCAACGTGCCGCCATCGCCCGCTTTCTCGGAGACCATGTGGAAGTTGGCGTAGATCTCGTCACAGGGGCAGTAAAGCACGTGTATCTTGCATCTAATGGTGGATACCAGTTTAGTTATCTTACGCTGTACGAGTTACTGCACGACAAATATATCTCGTTCTATTTTGCGAAGTGCCTCTTGGATAAATATTGCAGCAAGATTGAGATCGCATTGCGGGAGGCGCAGATTGCGCATCCTGCGGGATCAGACTGGCCGCAGGCCAAAAACGCCATACTTTCAGCATATCGCTTTACCAAGATCATCGCGGTTACGGTCAGCAGCCAGCTCATCGGTATCGCAATTCGCGATCTGATCGAGAATGACGACAATTATGAGTTCCTACGAGTTGCCCATGAAAAGGGGCTCGACAAGGCCCCCGAACTGATCATGCTTTCAAGTTATTATTCCTTCGCTACCGAAAAACCTTTCGAACGGATCGGTGCAGAGGATAAAGTATTGATCGTTAACGATGTTATCTCAACCGGCCGACTTGTGAAAGAGATACTTAATCAGATCGATAAAATAAAGCAGATCGTTTTCACCGGCGTCTTTTCCATATTGGACTCTCGCATACACCACATCGACAAGGAGCTCGCTGACGAAATGGACTGTGAATTTTTCCTGGACAATGAAAAGCTATTCTTTACTCTTTGTAACTTCGACGACCGAATCCATGACCCTCGTATTGTCCTTCGCAAGTTCAAAGCGCCTTATAAAGGCGATGCCTTTAGAAAACGTATCAATCCGCTGCTTAATACTGTGGTCGAGCTGAAATCAGCGCACAGTGAGCAGCAAAAGATACTCATTCCCGACCTCCGTCAGATCGTGGACGACAAGGCCATTCATGACGGCTATTTTATGGTTGGACATTTCCAGCAGAATCTTAGCCACAACGCCTATATCACCAACATGCGGTCCCTTTTTGGCGGACAGGATGGTGTTCTGCTCGTTAAGCAGATGAAAGGAGCCATCGAAAAAGTGCGGTTGTCTACCGGGCCGCGAAACGATGAGGCGGTCGTCCAGATCACCGATGTCATGGAGCGACTGGAAGTCATCGAGCGCGGATGGTGGCTTTCACAGGAAAAAGCAGATATGAAGGTTATTTTGCAGGCGCTGGGAAGGGTCAAAGGACAAATGCAGGACCGCGGGCATTCCGGCCAGGATGGTTACACTTTTCAGCCCGATTTCATTTTTTACCCTCATTTCTCAGGCATCGAAAAAATCAATCATATTACATTAAGCGATATCTTCGGCACACATCCTGACCACATCATCGGCCTTCAGCGGTTCGACACGCCAAAGGGCTGGCGTTTCCCCTTCCCCGCCAGGAGATATAATGAGCTGACAAGAAACAAGGATGTTCTCATTCTGGATTCCGGATTGCTGACAGGCGAATCCATGATCCAGCTCATTGATAACATAGCATTTCTGGACGTCAGGTCCATAACTGTTCTTGCTATCATCACCCGAGTCGACGATTTTCATCGGGAATTCTATTCGCGGCTTAGGTCAATTAAGGTGAAGCGCCTCAAAGGTCGGCAGACAGATAATAGCAACCTGGAACCGGGAATAACAGAACCCGATCATATCGTGCCTCTTGAACTGGTCTTTGGGATTTGCCTCAATATACCGGTCTTTACCTCCGCCGTATCCTGTCCATTCTGCGAAGAACTACAGCAATACACGACAATGATCGAAGCCAGCTATCCTCGCCCCACTATTGACGTTGAAGCCTATGTGGAGATGCGGCGCAAAGAGCTCAGATGTATGCACAGCTCACGGGAGGTGCTGGATAATATTTCCTATATACCAAGAAGGCGTAATGATCAGCAAGTGGACAGCAAACGCATTTTCTATGCCCGTGATCTTTTGGGGAAAATCGATTCGTACCGGTTTTTTCCCGAATATTTTGAATGGGCAGAATCTCTGGAAAAGGACATACGGGATAACAGCAGCTGGATGGCTGATGCAATCTTAAAAAGAGATGTGGAATGCGTCCTCATATGTATCCTGCACGAACCGAATCTGCATCATGTCGTTAACAACCTGGTACATGGCCTTCTCGTGCACCTGAACACTTATGTGTATCATGTCCTATTCGAATCGCAGCATTTTGACGATGTCACTTACTACAAATGGCAGCTTTATCCCCTTGTCCGGCTAGCACTTACCCTGCTACCGGAGTCCATCTATTCTGTAACGAATTTCGAACATATCCTGCGCTATAATGACACGGACACCAGAAAGTACCTTCATTACTATTGCTGGAACATATTGTACCATCCTCAGCAATATGAAAAAATAAGTGGCAGGATCGATGACATGCTAAGAGAATTCGGTACCCGAATGAGAAAAAAAGGCTCTTCTGACGACCCTGTATACCTTCCTCCCCATGACGAATTCTACCAGCTCGCTGCCAGCCGGTATGAGCTGGCAAGCCTCCAGAATTATAAATTTCTGGACCGGCCCTTTAACAATCTTAGCCTGTATGTCCACAGGGGCCTTAGTAAGGGGCGTCACCTCCGCCTTAAGATGCTCGTAAACAATGTATACGATGCCGTCAACAGTACGGCTCCTAGCCTGACAAAGATATCCGATTGCCTGCATTTGCTAAACGACGAATTTAGTTATTACCTGCGGCCCAGTATTGAAAAGATCGCTGCCGATCCAAATCTGCATGGATATGTCGAGATCATCTATCGTTACCTCATCGGCGGCTCCACCAGCATTCTATACTACATTGAGAGAATAGAAAGCCTCTATGCGGAGATTAAACGTTATTCTCCGTCAGACCTGCCTGAGTTAACATCGCAGTTGCGGGAAATCAAAACGGTCTGCAACTTTATGATCAATCATATACTCAGCCTGGATGACGACCAGAACCAGTTTTTTCACATTTGCGAACAATATCCTTGCGATCTGAAGAAGGTGCTGGATGAGATCGAACTGCGCTGCGCAGCCCTTAATATAAGGCATACTATCCTGCAGGAGGAGCAAGCAGATAAGGTGCTGATCGCTCACCATCCCGCTATATTCAGAGAGATGCTTCTCCAGCTTGTTGATAATGCCGCGCGGGTTCATGCGGAAACTTTGTACATCCGAAAAGAATCACTGGAGTTACGCTTCCGATACGAGACGGGCGCCGAAGAACCTGATACTGTAAAGATCTTTTATTCCCAGAACTTTCCGTTCAGACCCACGGTTAAGAATGGTGGATTGGAAAAACTGGTGCGTCATTATACGCTTGCCTTCGCAGGCGAGTTCACCGACAATCGTTCTATTGCCCATGATGAATATGAGATACAATTAAAATTTAAGCTTTACAAATATGACGACAACCTCAGCAAAGAGAAACCTGATCATCCTGGCGAAGACGTCAGAACTGATTGATATGGCTTTTTACAAAACCGTTCTTCGAATAGATTCGCCTTTGTTTCAAAAGGCTATTGTGATCATGTTTTCAACCGTGCCTCAGTTCGTCGATTTTCTTGGAACTGTAACTGAGGACTATGCTTTCTCGCTTCTGGTGCATATCGGCAAAAAGACAATGACACAGGGAGAAGACGGAAGGGTATTTTCCCAGTTGTTGGACAAGCAACCCTTCTTGACAAAAATAAATTATGCATTCACCAGCAGCGATGGGGACGGCAGTTTTGAAGGTAAGGCCTGCTATCACACACAAAAACTGGCGGATGACGTATTTGATCTGGAAAAACTTCCGGTAAATGTTATGTCTGCCCTGCGAAATGTAGAGCAAGGCGGCAATGAGAGCCAACGTCAGTATGATTTTGCTATCCTCACTGCCCTGGACGAGGGAGAAAATGAGTTCTTCAGCATCAACATGCAAGACACGGTGGAGTGGGATCAGTTTGCCATGAAGGGCAGATTTGCTCCACATGAAGGATTCATTGACTACCGTGAGCCGTTTATGCTGATAAAACAAAAGCAAATGGGAATGGTGGATGCCGCATTATCCGCTTCGGAAGTCATCTACCATCATCGTCCTGGTTATCTCATCATGGGCGGGGTTTGCGGCGGCCGCCAAAAAAAAGTAAAAATGTTCGATGTCATCATCCCGGAAAAGGCCCTGGACTTCTCCTACGGTTCCCTGGAAAATGGGGAATTTCTGGGCCGCGACCTTGATGCCAAGTTCAACAATGATCTGATCAACTATTTACGATCCCCTGCCAATAAAAGGAGGATAAAGGCGGGCATGGTACAACTTATCACTACCCATACGGAACAATGGCGGGAGCAGATTGCCGGTGCTGAGCTCCATTTTGATGTCATGGCATGTGGCCCATGGGTCATAAAAACGGAGGATTTCATTGAAAAGCTCAGCCTCGAGAAGAACAATATGATTCGGGGTCTGGAAATGGAAAGCTACAGCATCGCCCGGATCGGTGAGTATTACAGACGGTTCGATACGCTCGTGGTCAAGTCCGTGATGGATTATACCGACACCAAGAAGGAGGATAAGGGTGTGAACGGCCTGCCATATAAAGCGATCGCAGGGACTATCAGCTACCTGTGCATCCGTGCCATGCTCCCTCTTATCAAGGAGTTCGATAGCCGCAGGACCCAGCCGGGTCAAAGGAAATGACCCTCGGCGCGGCAAATGGTCATTTTGGGCTCAAAAAGTTAAGATACAATATGTTATAGGATTATTAATTTTCGCCCTCTAATAGTTTTTTTTATATTAATTTTGCCATCTGTTTATTAACTTAGCATTTAAATGTACATCCCTTTAAGAAATAGGATTGGTCCCCGGTTGTATACCCGGTTTGACGGAGCAAATCTCCGCAATGAGATCGAGCCGACTCTTGAGCATTCTGGCGAGCAGATATGTTTTGACTTTACAGGTGTAGAAATGGTGAGTCGTTCTTTTGCCGACGAATGTTTCGGCAAGTTGCTTTTCAAGGTCAATCGCCAAAAAATATTGAACAGCATCAAATTCGAAAATGCATCTCCCCTCATCGAATCTATTTTTTCCATTGCGCTGAGCGATCGTTTCGTGCATGCGTAGTGCTTGCTCTTCATACATTCCAGACATTTCTTCATCAGATCAGACAAATCTTTTAATGTAATGAATCGACTTGAGCCGCTCAGCGTATCTTATGCCCGAAGACAAATTCTGGGGGGTGACCGCTGCGTTGAATCTTGTCGAACTTTGAGAGCCTACCGCTTGGTGGAAAGTTTATAAGAAAATCTTAAGAACAGGAAGAACTTCGAAGTCTCCAGGCTGTTAGGATTGTGGAGACGCCCGCAGTCATTCAAATAAAAAGGCACACGCAGTTCCCACATACGTTCGGGAACGAGGATTCCAATGTGGTGACCCCGGTAAAATTATTATCGAACAGTGGATATGAGAATTTGAAGCAGGAATACGCTCCTTATTTTATGGCTCTTTCCAGAAACTTCTGAATAGTTGCTATATCCAAATCTTCAATTGTGGCACCAGGAACTGGTATATCTTCCCAATTTTTACCGCTTTTATTCAATAGCCAATTGTGCAATGAAGGCCCTTTTAATTCCTGTTTAGTACTCCCGCTGCGATACAACCAACTGGTGGCTTTGCTACAATCCTATACAAGGCGACACCTTCGACCCTGTAGGCGTTAAAACTTACCTTGATGAAAACTACGATCAGATAGAAAATATCATTGCAGAAAAAGCACGTGAACTATACGACAATTTGGAAGGATATAAGACCAAGGGTTTGCCTGATAAGTCGTATAATCCGGCTTATATATTGTCCGGTTAAATCTCAAAAAGGTAAGAAGGGGTTATGGCGAATGAAAAGATTGCCCTATATTAGTGCGCTAATCCCTGGCATTTTGTATGAAACCCATATCTTTTTTCGCATCGCTGCTTCTGCTCACCAGCCCTGTCTTCTGGGGCTGTACAAAGTCAAATCCTTCCAATCAGCCGTCTCCCAATGCCGTGGATTCTTTCCAACTGGACGCCAACGGGATTTTGTACCTAAAGGTGGATGACACCCTGCGAAGACTGGATGTCAAAACGGGATCGTCCGACTGGGGTACGGCGCTGACCTATCATTCCGGAAGCGGTCAATCCCCGCTGAATTTCGATTCGGGATATATATATCAGGGCAGCATATATGGACTTGCCACCTATAATTACAGGACGGGAGCGATGATCTGGATGACCGCTATTCCGCCGGAACCAGGTTCGACCCTTGGGATGTACCGCGCAACAGCCATCAACGACAGTCTTGTATTTTATACGGGGCCTACCGGCGTATTTTTTGGAGGCGGTAAATTATATTGTGCCTATAAGAGGTCGGGTGATGTCCTTTGGGAAACCCTTATCGATTCGAACTCCCTGGGATTTAAGGATTTCAACAGCATCCCTTACCTGGCGAACGGGAAGGTCATTCTCCTGATACGGGACATGGACGGGCATAAACGGATAGGCTGTTTCCATGCCGGGACAGGCGCCAGCGTTTGGAACACGACTATTAACGACGATCTATCCAGCAGGCTCCTGGTCACCGATGACCATATTTATGCAGCCCAGGGGCAATACGCCTATTGCTACAGCGCGAAGGATGGCAGTCTGCAATGGCGAACCGATATGGGATTCTCCGGCGGTGAATTCAAAAATTACCCTTTCCTCGATCATGATAGGCTAATCGTAGCCCGCAATGGTCCGGTCACTTCCAATGCGATCAGGATTTTCAACGCGATCAATGGCGATCAGAACAGCAGCCAGACGTTCGAGGTTCCGGCAGCGACGGACCTATGGCGTTATACGTATGATAAAGGAGTGCTATATATCACCAGCCAGACGACCGATAGCGTGGAGCTGACTGCTTATAATATCGATACCAAATCGGTTAAATGGCGATACCGGTATTCGCAGCTTGGCGCCTGGTCGGCGATCGTCACGGATAAATATTTTATTTTCCCCAGCGGAATAGGAAGAACTCCCCTCTATGAAAATGCCGCTTCTCAAATGACCTTTCTCGATCTTAATGGATCGCTGGTAAAACAGGTGCCCTACAGGGGTGTTTATACTAATTCGATGTTGTATGTGGATAGCACCGGTACGGTATACAAGGAGGAGGACCGTTGAGAAGGTCTGCGAGCTGCTGGATAGGAGGTCCAAAAAATATGACAAAGAGGCCGGCTATATTATCTGTCTTGCTATCGATGACCTATCTGTGGAGGAATTCGAATTGTGCCTCCAATGGAATAGAGCCAACAAAAATAATGCTTGCAGATAATTGTGATGAAGTTGAAGTTGTACATCCTTACTTTTTCGTGATGGAACAGGATTTGTAGGTTTTGACGAGCCTTCCTGGAGAAGATTCCATCTGCTATCACAGATCCTTACCTGGACAACAGTAATCTTCATTTCAAGCCAGGCGATTTTCTGGATTTGGATGACTTTGTTGGCCGTCAGAAAGGCCACTACAGCCAAAAAGAGCCGGTCGACGCAGCCAAGATATGCATTACATACATGCACCCGATCTTCTTAGCTCCTACGAGATGACGTTCAAGTTTATTCAGATAAGTTGTAGTTGTCAATATTTAACCGTACACTATCTACTATTAAAGTAACATTTAACCTCACAGTGAATTAATCAGCGTAGGCGGAATATTTGAATATTTTAGGACGAGTCAAATTGAGGTGTAAAACAGACATAGAGTGTCCGAAACCGAACAGGTCATAATAAAAGGGAATCTTAACTATTTGATTATTAGTCTGTAGCAAACCGGCATCTTTCTGGCTGCAATTCAGCCGTAGCTCAAAAACAATAAGGCATGTTCAGAAACTATTTCAAAACCGCATGGCGCGGCATGGCCAGAAAGAAAGTGTACACGACTATCAATATCGCCGGCTTAGCGACAGGCATGGCAGTGGCGCTGCTGATCGGATTTTGGGTGCAGTATCAATATTCATTCGACCGTTTTTTACCGGACTACGGTCAAATCTACCAGGTAAGGTACCAGATGCATGACAATGGTGTGACAAGCCAGACAGCGGCAACGGCTGCGCCTTTGGCGGATGCCTTGAAAAAAAATATTCCGGGGGTACAATACGCCGTGCAAACGGACTGGACAAGGACGCATGGATTAGCTGCCGGAGATAAGAAGTTATCCCTTGCCGGAACAATGGTGGGAGCAGATTTTTTACGGATGTTCAGATATCCTTTCGTAAAAGGCGATGCGGACCTTTTTTTCAAAGACCCCTACTCCATTCTTTTGACGCAGTCCACAGCGACGGCATTGTTTGGCAAAGAAAATCCGATCAACAAAACCGTAAAGGTAGATAACAGAAATGACCTGAGGGTGGTGGGCGTGCTGGAAGATATTCCGGCCAATTCAACGTTTCAATTTCATTACCTGATACCTTTTGCTTATTACGTTGCCACGGAAAACTGGGTGAAAGAAGCCAACACCAATTGGGAAAATGCTTTTCTGACGTACGTCGCCCTGCAGCCAGGGGTTTCCTATGGCCGGGTGGAGGCA
>Ga0247778_1000871_pt1 | contig 21468 bp, 18 predicted proteins | sample UWRJL049202B5_FD_179939 | JGI IMG/M metagenome (GOLD analysis project Ga0247778, IMG submission 179939) | Plant litter microbial communities from Arlington Agricultural Research Station in Wisconsin, United States - UWRJ-L049-202B-5 | ecosystem: Environmental > Terrestrial > Plant litter >... | reverse complement strand
GTGAAGGCATAATTCCGTACATCCCCCGGAAAGGCCCGCAGCCGATCCTTCCACCTGCTCTGTCCGATGTTCTCCTTTAATTGCCGGAAGGCGGGAAGATCCAGTTCGATACCCCGGATCTCACCCTTATGCCGCTGCGCCAGCATCAGCATGAGCAACCCAGTGCCGCTGCCGATATCCAGCGCCAGGGAATAGGACGGGATCTTTTCGGCAAACCAGGCGCCAAATATACAGGCATCTGTACAGACCTTCATGGCGCATTGATCCTGGTGGATGATGAATTCCTTAAATTGAAAATAAGTGTTTGACATGGATGAGAGATTCTACCATTCGGCCCGCGCACTGGCGCTGACAGACAGCGGGGCCGTCTCGCCTGCCAGGTATTTATAATAGCCTGTGATCGCGATCATCGCCGCATTATCCGTGCAGTATTCGAAGGGAGGGATAAAGGTATTCCAACCCCGCTGCCCGCCCAATTCCTGAAAGGCTTTTCGCAGTCCGCTGTTGGCAGATACGCCACCGGCAAGGCAAAGGTCCTTTACCCCCGTTTGCTGTACTGCCGCCGACAGCTTGTTCAATAGGATAGAGACAATCCTACCTTGTATGGAGGCACAGATATCGGCCAGGTTGACGGTAATGAATGCCGGATCTTTGGCCATATTTTCCTGCAGAAAGTAAAGTATAGCCGTTTTCAAACCGCTGAAACTGAAGTTCAGACCAGGTATCCGGGGTTCAGGAAATGAGAACCGGGAAGGATTGCCTTCTTTTGCATACTTGTCGATCAGGGGGCCGCCGGGATAAGGCAGACCCAGTAATTTGGCGGATTTGTCAAAGGCTTCGCCTGCGGCATCATCCAGGGTCTCGCCGATCACTTTCATCTCCAGCGGAGAAGTACACAGCACGATCTGGGTATGACCGCCGCTGACAGTGAGACATAAAAAAGGAAATTGAGGCTGCGGGGTCCTGATCAGGTTGGCCAGCACATGTGCCTGCATATGATGCACCGCCATCAGGGGAATATCAAGGGACTGGGCCAGGGACTTGGCGAACTGGGACCCGACCAGCAGGGACCCGATCAGACCCGGGGACTGCGTAAATGCGATGGCCGTCAAGGAGGACAGGTCACAAACCGCTTCTTTCAGGGCTGCATCCACCACGGGGACGATATTCTGCATATGCGCACGGCTGGCCAGCTCCGGTACCACCCCGCCATAGGTTTCGTGGACGGCCTGGCCCGCAATGATATTTGACAGGATCACCCCGTCCCGGAAGATGGCGCAACTGGTCTCGTCACATGAAGATTCTATTGCAAGGATGGTCACCGATTTTTGCATGGTGCAAAAATAGCTATTTACTCCTTATCGCCACGACAGGGTCCATCCGGGCCGCAATAAAGGCGGGAATAATACCAGCCGACACGCCGGTAAACAGGCAGATGCCGACAGCGAGAAATATAATATTGACGGGAATAAAAACTTTAAAGGGCAGCACCGACGAAAAGACCACGGTAAGAATAAATACCGCCAGCAACCCGATCACGCCGCCAATGATACAAAGAAAGGCGGACTCGAGAAGAAACTCCGTCATGATCACATTCCGTTTGGCCCCGATGGCCTTTTTCAGACCGATCTGGCTCGTACGCTCCCGCACGGTCACGAACATGATATTGGCCACGCCGAACATCCCCACGATCAGGGACAGCGCCGCAATGGCCCAGCCCCCGATATTCATACCGCTAAAAATGGGATCGAAGAACTTACTGAGACTATCGATATCGTTTAGGGCAAAATTATCCTCTTGCGTAGGACTCAATTTCCGCACCGACCGCATGGCCCCTTTCAGCTCATCCTTCAACGCGTCGATGGAGATCTTATCTCCCGCCTGTACCAGGATCTTTGGATCGGCATATTCCTCCCGCACCAGTTGCCGGAGAAATGAATAGGTCAGCAAAAGACAATTGTCATAATCCCAACCGCCCAGGAGGCTCTGCCCCTGCTTCTGGATAAGACCGATCACGATCGCCGAATGTCCATCCTTTAACTTCACCCTGCTGCCGACCGCCTGCTCGGGTTTGTCAAAGAGCTTTTCGGCAATGGTATGCCCCATGACGATCAGGGGCGTGCCCTGGTCAAAATCAGCCTGCTGGAAATATCGACCGCTGCCGATCTTTATCTGCTGGATCTTATCGAAATCTTCCGTATTGCCATAGTAATTGACGCCAGACAGGGAATTATCATTAAAATCGACATTGGAAGAGGTCTCGATGCCAAAGGCCATGCGTGGCGCATCCGGCACTTTCAACCGCAGCAATTTCATTTCCTCGTATTTCGGGGTGGGCCGCTTGATATACTTCCACCAGGGGAAGTCAGGTCCTCCACCATATTGCCATTTATCAATATAGATGGTCTTATTTCCCATGGCTTTTATATCATTATTAACTGCCCGCTGCATACTGCTGATGGTAGACAGTACGCTAATGATACAAAATATTCCGAAAGTGATGCCCAGCAAGGATAAAAAAGTGCGTAGCTTATTGCTGCGGAACTCCTGCAAAGCCATCTTAAAACTGGTCCATATGATCTCCAGATAACGAAACATATCCGAAAGTACAGATTCGTAGTGAACCGGCAACGCCAAATCCATTAATATTGCATCATAAAAATGACCTTCCATGTTTAGTATTGAAAATCAGCATTTGAAAATAGTTGTCAGCCCGAAAGGAGCAGAACTGCAGAGTATCTATCACAAAGGTCACCGGCTGGAATATCTTTGGCAAGGAGATCCGGCCATTTGGGGTAAGCGTTCTCCCTTACTTTTCCCCATCGTCGGGACCCTGAAGGACCATACATATTATTACCAGGACAAGTCTTATACGCTGGGCCGGCACGGTTTTGCCAGGGATATGGAGTTTAAGGTAGAAGAACAGGGCCCGGATACGATCACCCTCCTGTTGCTCAGCAATGAAGAGACCCGTGGCAATTACCCCTTTGAATTCGAACTACGCGTGATCTACCGCCTGGCGCCCAATGGTTTGGCCACGACCTATGAAGTGAAGAATAATTCCGAGGAAGACATCTGGTTCTCCATCGGCGGTCACCCGGCTTTCAATGTGCCCCTGGTGGAAGGGACGGCCTATACCGACTATTACCTGGAATTTGAAGAGAAGGAGACGGCGCCCCGCTGGCCCATTTCGGACCAGGGGCTCATCAGTACCCCGCCTGAGGAATTGCTGGTCAATACCAACAAATTGCCCCTGGAAAAATCCCTCTTCTATCGGGACGCCCTGGTGTTTAAGGGTCTTACCTCCACCACCGTCACCCTGAAGTCCGATAAGACGGCCCGCGGCCTGGAATTCGATTTCGCAGATTTTCCTTTTTTGGGCATCTGGGGCTTCAGGGACGCGGATTTCGTGTGCATCGAGCCCTGGTGTGGCATTGCCGACAGCACGGGTGCGGATCAACAACTGACCCATAAAGAGGGGATTCAGCAACTGGAACCCGACAGCATATTTGAAAGGACCTGGACCCTGGCCATATTCTAATGTAATGACATACCCTGCGCCAGGCGCAGGGTATGTCATTATATCAAAAGTCAAAAGTTTTGATCTTCGGATCCCGCAGGATCTCATGGATACACTGCCGGTGATTCTTCTCCGTCCCCTGTACCACCCATTCCCCGGCGATCTGACCGTTAGCGGATTTGGATTGCCGGCTACGCTTGAATTTCAGGCTATGCTGCCGGAAGAGATCTTCATAGTGGTGCAGGGTCTCATTCTCAAAGTCACAAACGATCCTGTAATACCTGTATTGGTTGATCCGGTCGATCCAACCTTCCAACAGGTTGAACGTAAATAGAACTCCGAGGACCAGGATGGCGGCCGCAAAAGAGATCAGCTCATATCCCGCGCCGATCCCCATGCCCAGGGCGGCCGTTACCCAGATCATCGCAGCTGTGGTGATCCCGCTGACTTTACTGTAGGAAGACTCTCCCTTAAAGATCACTCCCGCACCGACAAAGCCAATGCCCACCACCACATTGGAGGCGATCCGTTCGGGCGCGCCGCGGAACCCGATCAATTCCGACAGGATCGTAAAGAAGGCAGCGCCCAGACAGATCAACGTCAGGGTCCGGAATCCGGCAGATTTGCTCCGGTACTCCCTCTCAGCGCCGAGCATCCCACCTACTACGACAGCCAGCACCAGCTTCCAAATGAAATCCCAGGTCATTGGCTAAATTTTTTAAATGTCACAACTCTAAACTCTCACCTTTCAAAATACCCAGCCTTATAGGCCTTGAAATATTCCTGATAATCCTTCTTCACCTGCTCCGCATAGGTCGCGGCATAAGCCAGCAGACCGGGCTGCCACTGTGGATCTTTTCCGTAGGCAATGATTTCATCAGGACCGGCCGCGCCCTGCCGTCCCGCGCTGCGCAAATGTGCCGAAGCCGTCAGCAAGGCCATATCCCTTACCACGCATTCGATATCCTTATGACGGTCTTTCATCAGCAAAAAATCGATCTTATCGGCCGTTGGCTGCATCTCCTTCACGACAAAGGGCTCCTCGTGGAAAAATGTGGTACTCAGCAAGGCAGGGGGAACATTTTGCATCCGCTCCTGGATGGCGACGATCCTATCGGCTTCCGATCCCCAGAGGGGCTGCGGGACACGTGACCAGGCCGAAAGGGAAGAGGGGAGGGCCTGCTTCATATCGATCAGTAAGTGTTTCTTCGGTTCGGCTATATTCCTGGCGAGGAAGCAATATCTTTTCACCCCCAGTCCCCCGGTACCGGCGACCCGGAAGGCCGCATCTCTTACCTGGTATCGTTTCCGCAAATACGGGTCCTTGCCCATCCAGGCCTGGATATGCCTGATCAACTCCCTTTTCAAGGTTTTTTCGAGGGGAAAGAAACGCACCTGGTCTACCCGCAGCAGCTGCCGGTCGTTCTTTGACACCGTCCGCTGCTTTATCAGATCTTTCTGCCTTCTTTCACTGACATTTTCCAGGAATGTCCGTACGATCCCCTGCGCCGTCCGGGGCTCCAGATAACGGGCTCTCCCTTTGGCCAGGGTCCCCGCATAGACCTTCAGGAAGATACCCGCCATCCGGGTCGCATCCTTCTTCCGGACTCCCAACGATCCCAGACCGGTGTAAATGCTGGTGACCATCCTGGCCAGTTCCCAGCCCGCCGGCGCCAGCTGCCCCTCATCATAATCATTCAGATCGAAATACACCAGCCGGTTATCTCCCTTATAGGTTCCGAAATTCTCCAGGTGCAGGTCCCCGCAGATCCAGGTGAGCGGGGAGGCCGGCAGCGGCCCATTGCTTTGCAGGCTGACATTTTGCAGGTCCTCGTAAAAGATATGACAGGTACCCCGCAGGAAGCGAAATGCGTTCTCGGCCATCACCTGGTATTTAATGGCCGTGTAGGCCGGCAGCCTGCTGTGGTTGAAATCCCTGACACGTTCGGCGATGGAGGTCACGATGCTATAGTTTTAAGAAAGATACTTATAATTGAGGGAATTCTTTATTCCGCTTATCTTGCAGTCCTATGCGCCGAACACCCATCTACTCCAGTTTTGCCGCTGTGCTCGTCCTTATCCTGCTGACTGGCTGTCATCATCCGGAAGCCCCGGAATACTATGGATTTCAAGACCTTCGCATCGGGACCGTCACCGGTCAGCAGGCCACCCTTTCCACCACGCTGAAGTTCTACAACCCCAATCCCTTCAGCCTGCAGCTGAAAAGGGCTGAACTGGACGTATTGCTGAATGGTAAGGCCGCCGGTCATTCCGTCCTGGATTCAACCGTAGCCATCCCCCGAAAAGATACTTTTTATGTTCCGGTCTCTCTCCAGGTCAACCTGCAGGGACTCCTCAGCAATGCCCTGCAGCTGTTGCTGGATCCGCATGTGACGGTTACCTTAGACGGAAAGGTACATCTGAAAAGAGGCATCGTATCCTTCACCCGCCCCTTCCACTATGAAGGTAAGGAAGATATCAGCGCCCTGCTCCAGGGGATGAACTGAGGGGCCCGTTGACGATCCAACGGTTTACCGTATTATAAGTCCCTTCCAGCACCACCTTATAGAAGGGAGAAGGATTGCTGCCGATCCCCAGGACCGCCGATTGCTGCCCTGCCGGCACCTCCGCCAGCAACCTGTATTCATCCTTGCCGCCGGTCTTGAAGTGATTCGTTGTGGTCAGCCAGATCTTTACCGTCCCGTCCTTATCGACGGCCTTCCAATGAATATCCAATCTTCCATTGTCCAGGCGGACGACGGGGGCCGCGACCGATACCTTTCCGGACAAGGGGATGCCATCTATCTCCATCAGGTTCTCCCGGGGAATGGCGACCCCCAGGCGGCGGGCGATGGTTGGCATGATATCCACGATGGCAGGGGTATAATCCCGGTAATAATGATTAAGGTCCTTGTTGTTCGTCACGATCCAGGTGGTCCGTTCCCGTTCTGACTGTCCCCCATGCCCTTTCCCGCTGATACTATCGCGGCCATGATCCGTGGTGACGATGATCATCCAGTCCTCACTGAATTTTTGCTGGCGGTATTGAAGCGCTTCCCAGATCCGCATGATCTGATGATCCAGGTAGCCGATGGCGGTCTTCATTTCCGGGCCGTCCCCATAACGATGACCCATATCGTCTGTGTATTCCAGGTAGAGCCAGGTGAGGTCCGGCCCAAATTCTCTGATCGCCCGGGCTGCCGAATCCGTCACCAGCTCATCGATCGTATGGATGTAGACACTCTTTTTGTCATGGGGATAATGCAGGGTATCCAGCTCATAGCCATCGGCGTGATAGTCTACATGCAGGTGACCGGTCTGCGCCAGTCCTTCGCCCGCCAGCTTCGTCCGGTTGTCCTCCCAGGTGGAAAATATCGCGACCTTTTTGGAACTGTCTGCCGTCTTTACAAGCCGGAAGACGGTCGGATAATGGTAGTTGGGATCTTTTATATCGTTGCCCCAGACATTATGTTTGTTGACCCAGGTCCCGGTCAGCAGGCTGTTATAACCGACGGCGCTGATCGTGGGTGTTTGGGAATACCCGCCTCTTTCTCCACCCACCGTCGCGCGGCGGTAGCCCTCGCCCTTGCCGATCTGCCCCATGAATGAAGGCCGGGCCTTTTCCAGCACATCGGCCGGTATGCCATCGGCAATGATGAAAATGACCTTCTTCTTTTTCGGTTGGGCCTGCAGGTGCAGGGAAACGAAGGTAACCAACGACAATATGAGGATCCTTATCATGCCCGATCTGTTTTTAATGTGGCCAAAAATAGCAATCTTTTAAGGATCGTGTGTTTCCGTATTAATATCTTTTTGCCCTAAAACCTGCATCTTTGCAGCAGGAATCAATTTTGATACATGAGCACGATCAGGCGGCAGAGCATTCTTTCTTCCATCATCATTTACGGCGGCTTTGCCCTGGGCTTTGTGAATATCCTGCTTTTTACGCGCTGGTTCACAACCGGGGAGTACGGCCTGATCAATATGTTCATGGCCCTCGCCAATATCATGTTCTCCTTTGCCAACCTGGGGACGCAGGCCTATGTATACAAGTTCTATCCCTATTACAAGGACAACCTGGCGCCCAAAGAAAATGACCTGATCAGCTGGGCGCTACTGGTCAGCTTCATCGGGTTCATCCTTGTCATGGCCGGCGGCATTTTTTTTAAGGACCTGGTGATCCGGAAATTTGGACAGCAGTCCCCGCAACTGATAAAATATTATTACTGGATCTTTCCTTTTGGATTCGGCCTGACCCTCTATACTTTACTGGAAGCCTTTGCCTGGCACCTGAAAAGATCGGTCCTCACCAATTATCTCCGGGAGGTTCAGTTCCGCCTCTTTCTCACCGTGCTCATCCTGTTGTCCTATGTCGGCATCCTGAAAAGTTTCGATATCCTGATCCGGATCTACGCCCTGACCTACCTGCTGCTGGCCCTGACGCTGCTGCTCTACCTGGTGGCAACCCGGCAGATCCACTTTACCTTCCGGCCAAGCCGGGTGACGAAAAAATTCCTGCCCAAGATTCTCACCCAGGCATCCCTGGTTTGGAGTGGGGGCTTGCTGTACAATGTATCCTTTTTTTTTGCGCAGATCGTCATTGCCGCCGTTGTTCCCGATGGCCTGAGCTTTGTAGGCATCTATGCACTGGCACAGAATATCGCCAGCCTTATCCAGGCCCCCCAGCGGGGTATCATCGCCGCCTCCACCGGTCCGATCTCCAGGGCCTGGAAAGATAAGGACTATGGCCGGCTCGACCGCATCTACAAGAGATCCTCCATCAACCAACTGATCTTTTCGGTGGGCGTCTTTATCCTCATCTGGCTCAACTTTACGGATGGGGTCCTTTTCTTTCATCTCAAGCCCGAATACCTGGCCGCCCAGTACGTCTTCCTTTTTATCGGGCTGACGCGGATCCTGGACATGGGCACCGGGCTTAACGGACAACTGATCGCTACTTCCACTTTCTGGCGCTTCGATTTTTTCACCGGAGTGATCCTGGCCGGGGTGACCCTTCCGCTCAACTATATCCTGACGAAACGGGATGGCTTCATCGGCCCGGCCGTCGCGGACCTGATCACCTTTGCCATCTACAACGGCATCCGCTGGGCCTTTCTCTATCGTAAATTCGGGATGCAGCCCTTTACTAAAAAGACCATTTATACCCTGGGGGTCGGTCTCCTGGGATACTTCATCTGCCACGCGCTGCTCGCCGGTGTACACGGCTTTCCCGGGCTCTTCAGCCGCAGTCTGGTCTTTATTGGCATCTTTGCTGCCGGCGTCCTGGGACTGCGGCTCTCCGACGATGTCCTCCCCGTCTGGAATACCCTGAAAAAGAAGATGGGTCTTGTCCGGCCTCCTTCCTCCGGCAGCTAGATTTTATCCCGGCGAAATCGTACCTTTGCGGCCGCTGTCACCAGCTTACAACTACATGAAATACTCAAACGAGATCAATAAACGAAAGACTTTCGCCATCATATCCCACCCCGATGCCGGTAAAACGACCCTGACGGAGAAATTTCTCCTCTTTGGGGGCGCCATCCAGACCGCCGGCGCGGTAAAAAGCAATAAGATCAAGAAGCACGCCACCAGTGACTTTATGGAAATTGAAAGGCAGCGTGGTATCTCCGTCGCCACCTCCGTGATGAGCTTTGAATACAAGGGCATGCTGGTGAACCTCCTCGATACTCCCGGTCACAAAGACTTCGCGGAAGATACCTACCGCACCCTTACCGCGGTAGACAGTGTTATCCTCGTCATCGACAGCGTCAATGGGGTAGAAGCCCAGACCCGTCGCCTGATGGAAGTATGCCGTATGCGCCTTACCCCTGTCATCGTCTTTATCAATAAGATGGACCGGGATGGCAAGAACCGGTTCGATCTGCTGGAAGAGATCGAAAAAGAACTGAACATCCAGTTGCACCCCATGGCCTGGCCCATCAACAGCGGCAAGGACTTCAAAGGCGTTTACAATCTCTATGACAAGAACCTTGTACTCTTCACCGCCAATACCAAGGCCAGCGATGAGGATATGCTGAAGATCGATAACCTGGACAGCACCTTGTTGGAAGAAAGACTGGGAGAAAAAGATGCAGCCACCCTCCGGGAAGATGTAGAGCTTGTCGATGGCGTTCACGGTCAGCTGGATGTGGAAGACTACCTCAGCGGCAAGGTCGCCCCCGTCTTCTTCGGCAGCGCCATCAACAATTTTGGCGTGCGTGAAATGCTGGATACCTTTATCCGCATTGCCCCCGCTCCCCGCAGCCGCGAAACTTCCGTCCGCCACCTGGATGTACAAGAAGATAAATTCAGTGGCTTTATCTTCAAGATCCACGCTAACCTGGACCCCAAACACCGGGATCGCATTGCCTTTCTGCGGGTCTGCAGCGGGAAGTTCGAAAGGAATAAATACTTTCATCACGTTCGTCTGCACAAGGATGTGCGGTTCAGCAACCCCTATACTTTTCTTGCCAGGGATAAGGACGTGATCGACGAGGCTTTCCCGGGCGATGTGGTCGGCCTCTTCGATACCGGCAATTTTAAGATCGGTGATACCCTGACGGAAGGAGAGGACTTCTTCTTTACCGGCATCCCTTCTTTCTCACCGGAGATTTTTAAAGAAGTAGTGAATAAGGACCCGATGAAGACCAAACAACTGGAAAAAGGCCTGCTGCAACTGACCGATGAAGGGGTGGCCCAGCTCTTCACCCAGTACGGCGGCAACAAGAAGATCATCGGCTGCGTGGGAGAACTCCAGTTTGAAGTGATCCAATACCGTCTGTTGCACGAATACGGCGCGTCGGTCCAGTTCAATGCGCTCCCGTTCTTCAAGGCCTGCTGGATCACCAGCGCGGACCCGGGTAAATTAGAGGACTTCACCCGTTTCAAACACGCGAATATTGCCGAAGATAAGGACGGCTACCTGGTTTATCTCGCGCAGAGTGAATGGTTCCTCAATACCGAACGCACCAATAATCCCGCCATCGAGTTCCATTTTACCAGCGAGATCCATAAGTAGTCTCAGAAAGCCCATGGTTACACTGCCCTTTGTAGATGCCCGGGCCGGTACATCCATTTGCCAGGGCTCCAGTCTGCTGCTCTCCACACAGGTCCGGCAGACGGACTCGGTCAGGTGGAGGCCTGCCACAGGTCTTTCCAGCCCGACCTTGGTCTAATGACTTACCCCGGTATAGTTGTGCGGACTGATCTTTTTGAGTTCTTTTTTCAGGGCGACCGTCACCTTTAGTCCATCGATGAAGGCATGGATCGACTGTTTGGTGATCCCTGCATTCCCCCTTGTCAACTCCTTTAATGCCTCATACGGCTTGGGGTAATTTTCCCTGCGCAGCACGGTCTGAATGGCCTCGGCCACCACCGCCCAGTTATTTTCCAGGTCCGATGCCATGCGTTCGCGGTTCAAGACCAGTTTGCCCAGGCCTTTTTCTATCGACTTCAGCGAAATGATGGTATGGGCAAAAGGAACGCCGATATTTCGAAGGACCGTTGAGTCCGTCAGATCCCTTTGCAGACGGGACACAGGTAGTTTGGCGGAGAAATGTTCCAGCAGCGCATTGGCGATCCCCAGGTTGCCTTCCGCGTTCTCAAAATCGATGGGGTTCACTTTATGGGGCATGGCGCTGGATCCGATCTCCCCCTTTTTTGTCTTTTGTTTAAAATAATCCATCGACACATAGGACCAGATATCCCGGCAGAGATCGATAAGGATGGTATTGATGCGTTTGATGGCGTCAAAATGCGCCGCCAGGTTATCATAGTGCTCGATCTGGGTTGTATACTGCTGGCGCTGCAGACCCAGGGTCCCCTCCACGAATTCATTACCCAGCTTGGTCCAGTCCTTCTTCGGGAATGCGACAAAATGCGCATTGAAATTGCCCGTAGCGCCCCCGAACTTGGCAGAGAAAGGCACCTGGATCAGCAGTTCAACCTGGTTCTCGATCCTTTCGATGAATACCATGATCTCCTTGCCCAGACGGGTGGGGCTGGCCGGCTGCCCATGCGTCCTGGCCAGCATCGGGATATCATTCCAGTCCCTGGCCAGCACTTCCAGCTGCCTTTTCAGGTTCAGCAGGGCGGGCAGGTATTCGAATTCTACTGCGTGTTTCCATAGCAGGGGGATAGCCGTATTATTGATATCCTGTGAGGTCAGTCCGAAATGGATCCACTCCCGGACGTCGGCAGGGGCATCGGCCTTTTCCGCACCATTTCCGCCCAGGGCGCCGATCCGGTCTTTGAGGAAATACTCCACCGCCTTTACATCGTGGTTGGTCTCCTTCTCCTTATTCTTGATCCACAGGGCATCGTCCTGGTTGAAGTTCTCCAGAACTGACTGCAGACGCTTACGGACATTTGCCGGCAGGACAAAGAGTTTTTTCCTGGCAAGGAACAGGTAATACTCTACTTCCACCAATACCCGGTAACGGATCAGTGCATATTCCGAGAAATAATCGTCCAGGTGCTGCACTTGTCCGCGATAGCGTCCGTCGATGGGAGAAATGGCCGTTAAAGTATTTAATTCCATAGTTGTTTTTGTTTACGCCATTCCATTCCGGCGCCGTACTTTTGCAGCCAAAATTAACATAAAGGAATTGGACAGAAAAATACGAGTGGGAGCTGTTAGTTATTTGAATACCAAACCGCTACTATACGGGATCCGGCGTTCCCCCGCCATGCAGGATATCCGGCTGATCATCGACTATCCCTCCCGGATCGCCGATATGCTGCTGAATGATGAGATCGATATGGGGCTGGTGCCGGTCGCCATCATCCCCCGGATGAAGGAATACCATATCAACGGTGAGATCTGCATCGGCTGTAACGGGCCCGTAGCCTCCGTCTGTATCTTCAGCGAGACTCCCATCGACCAGGTTGAAAAGGTCATCCTGGACTATCAGAGTCGTACTTCCGTGCAGCTGGCAAAGATCCTTTTGAAAGAATATTGGAAGGTCAGTCCAAGGATAGTGGATGGCGGAGACGATTTCCGGGACCATATCAAAGGAAGGACGGCCGGTGTCGTCATCGGCGACAGGGCCCTGGAACAGCGGCAGACTTCCCCCTATATCTACGATCTGGGAGAGGCCTGGCAAAAGCTCACCGGTCTTCCCTTTGTATTTGCCGCCTGGATCAGCAACAAACCAATGCCCCAAAATTTTATCCGCCAGTTCGACGCCGCCAACCGCGACGGCCTGGCGCAGATCGACGAAGTGATCGCGGAAAACCCTTATACGGTATTCAACCTCCGGGCCTACTTCACCCAATACCTGGATTACCGGCTGGACGAGCCCAAGCGGCAGGGCCTGCAAAAATTCCTGCATTACCTAAAGGCAGGTTCCGTACATTTGTTGCCAAAATAAACTACATCACAGCGTTATGCCAATTTTGGACAAGATCCTGGGGAAGCATTTGGTAGATAAGAAGATACACATGGATGTCCTATGCGAAAGAGGAAATCTCCACGAGGATTTTCCCTCCGATTTCTCAGCAGAGGAAAAGGCCGATATCGGGCTGGTGAGACCTTTCACCATGACCAGCCTGGAAAGGCTCGTCTCCTTGTCCAGAAGTATCGACCACCTAATCCACTATAAGGTAGAAGGAGATATCGTGGAATGCGGGGTGTGGAGAGGAGGCAGCATGATGCTGGCCGCGCGCAAGCTGGTCCGGGAACAAGACATCTCCCGCCGGCTCTTCTTATTCGACACCTTCGATGGAATGTCGGCGCCTGGTGCCGAGGATGTGAACGTGGTCGACAATGCCACCGCAGAAGAATTACTGAAATCCTCCGATAAAATGCAGGGCAACAATGTCTGGTGTTATTCCCCACTGGATGAGGTCAGGGCTAACCTGAACAAGACCGGATACCCCGCGGAGAAGATCCATTTCATAAAAGGAAAAGTGGAAGATACCCTGCCGGAACCTTCCGTCGGCAAGATCGCCCTGCTAAGACTGGATACGGACTGGTATGAATCCACCCGCCATGAACTGGAACATCTCTACGACCTGCTGGTGCCGGGTGGGATCCTCATCATTGACGACTATGGTCATTGGAGCGGTTGCAGAAAAGCCGTCGATGAATTCATTCAGCAACGGAATCTTAAAATTTTCCTGACCCGGGTAGACTATACCGGTCGTCTCGCCATCAAAATGTAATTTTTTTATGATAAACTGGGTCAGACGCGCTTTACAGGGAGGGGTCGATGCAAAGACGGTCATACCGTTTTCCGAGAGCGATCTCAGGCAATATATACAGACCAACCGCGCCTCACTGGCCATGATCGATAACTGGATCGATGATCAGGCATTTGCCGCATCCTATTTTAACTACGGCGTACCGGATTTCATCAGGGATAAGATCAATAAACCCATTGGCAACACGATCACCTATACCGACCTGATGCTGTACATCGCGGACAAACATTTCGCCGGGGAGAAGATCAACTACCTGGAGATCGGCGTTTCCGTGGGCAAGAACTTCTTTCAGATGCTGAATGCCCCAGGCAAGGCTGACCTCACCTGTTTTGACATCGAGGAGATCAATCCGGTGCTGGAGCGACGACTGGAATACACGGGAAAAACAGAATGGGATACTCCTGCCGGCTCGATCAAGAAGAACCAGTCGTCCATGCGTTCCTACCGCTTTGGCGAAAAAAAGGTGGCATACCTCTCCGGCGATGTATGGGATACCAATAGCTGGGCCAGGCTGGAAAATGGCCGGTTCAATATCGTCTTCTCGGATGCCCTGCATTCCCCTGAGGCGATCCTCTTCGAATTCGAAATGCTGGTAAAATACAATCTGACCGGCGACCGGTTCGTCATCGTATGGGACGATCTCGAAGGCAAGATGAAAAATGCATTCTACAAGATCGTCCGCAAATACCATGAGAAATTCAATATCCGGGATATCTATCTGCTCCAGGTCAATGGCTGGATAGGGGAGAACGAACGCCCGCATTCCGTGGGCATCATTTCAAATTTTGCATTGGGATGAGAGTCGTCTGTGTCGCATTATCCAATGCAGCCTATGCGAACAGCCGCCTCCTGCTAAATGAATCGGCCGCCCGGTTCGGCATCCCCGACATACGCTCCTACGATTTTGAGGAAATAAAGGCCACTCCCTTCTATCACCAAAACCGGGCAATACTGGATCAGCCCCGGGGTGTCGGCTATTGGCTGTGGAAGCCCTTTATCATCAACGAAGCCCTCAATTCCCTTTCCGATGGGGATATCGTGATCTATATCGATGCCGGCGCCCGGATCATCGATAGTCTCAACCCCTTGCTATCCCTCTGTACCGAAGAACAACCTATCCTCCTCTTTGGCAATGGTAACCATGCCAATTCCATGTGGACGAAGCGGGATACCTTTGTGCTGATGGACTGTGACACCGAATCCTATTGGCACGGCCTGCCATGCGATGCCGCCTGCTGTGTCTTCCGAAGATCCCCCCTTGCTATACAATTTGTGCAGGAGTGGTTGACATTTTGCTGTGATGAACGCATTCTTACCGATCGCCCCAATACCTCCGGAAAGAAGAACTTTCATGATTTTATCGAACACCGGCACGATCAATCCGTACTATCCCTGTTGGCGCTGAAGTACCGTCTGCCTTTCTTCAGGGTGCCGTCACAGTTCGGCAACCACTATAAGATGCATGCATACCGCATGGACAATGAATATAACAGGCCCAACCAGATGAGTACCGAAGATGTCTCCTGGTATGCGGCGATCCCTTATTACAATTCTCCTTATCCCCAGTTATTGCATCATCACCGGACACCCGATATTCCACCCCCCAGAGGTAGTTATCTACGGCGGATAAGGGATAAGTTCAAAAGAAAATGGAAAAGGACCCGCTGGTCCCTTCTTAATCGCCGTCCCTACTCAGATATCAAAAAATAATGCAGCCCCCCCTCATATCCATATTAATTCCAACCTTGAACGCCGAAAAGACGCTGGGCAACGCCCTGGATAGCGTTCTCAACCAGCAATACAAGGAGTGGGAGATCCTCGTCATCGACAGCGTTTCGAAAGATGGCACAATGGATATGGTAAAGGAATGGGCCGGCCGCGATGCCCGCATACGGTACCTGTCGGAGCCCGACAAAGGTATCTATGACGCCATGAACAAGGGAGTCACCCTGGCCGGGGGAGAATGGATCTATTTTCTGGGCAGCGACGATGTCCTTCACGATCCGGGCGTATTGGAGACCTTCCGGGATGACCTGGCCGGCAGGAATTTCGACATGGTATACGGTAATATTATCATCAGCCCGGAGGGACCGGCATATGACGGGCCCTTCACCCTCGAAAAACTGCTTCGCAAAAATATGTCTCACCAGGCCGCCTTTTACCACAGGCAGCTCTTTACCCGGACCGGTGGATTTAATACCCGGTACCGGGTCTATGCCGACTGGGACTTCAATATCCGCTGTTTTTCCGATCCTGCGATCCGGACCCACTACCGGGACCGGGTAGTTGCCCTTTTTGGTATGGACGGCGTCAGCCGTCGCCACGACACGGTATTTCTCCGCGAATCCCTGATACCAGCCAACCTGAAAAGGCTGGCAGCCGCCGGCCCCGGCAGTCTGCGACCGATCGCTGTTTATGACGATTGGTGGCGTCTGATACGGAATGCCGGCGTCAGAAGCCCGGATGATCTGCCCATGGTGGCGGGCACCTTACCAAAAGGCATCAGATTGATGATCGCCTGGCAGGGGATGACCTCCTCAAAAATATTGCGTGTCGGCCTGTTGTCAAAATGCATAATGATGGTCAGCTATTGCTATAATATAATCACCGGATGTATTTGAAGAGGCTATCGGGTCTGTCTTTTTTCCTGGCACGGCTCCTGCTGCTTGTCTGCGGGTTTGGATATTCCCTGTCCGCCCAGGAACACAGCTATGTCCACTATGATGTGCATGAAGGCCTTGCCGGATCTACAGTCTATTCCATGGCCCAGGACAAGGATGGATACATCTGGTTCGGCACGGAGAGTGGTCTCAGCCGGTTCGACGGCACCCACTTCAAGACCTTTACCACCCGCGACGGACTGCCGGATAATGAGATCCTGAAGCTCTTTGTCGATTCCCGCAACAGGGTCTGGTTCGTCCCATTTAAACACACCATCGGCTATTACTGGAAGGGCAGGTTCCATACCCAGAAGAACGACAGTGCTCTTCGTGGCTTGGCGCTCAAAGAACCCGTGGAATCCATCTCAGAAGATTCGGCGGGTAATATTTTACTGCAGGTGAGTTTCAGCCTGCAGAAGTTCGACAGCCAGGGCCGGATCACGCGTATCCCGGTAGAAGCGTACAATGGATTTGCCTTTTTACAGAGTGGGATAAACAGGAAGGGGCAGTTCAGAGTGGCTAAGGCTTTTCACGGTCCCAGACACCAGGCGATTCTGTTATTCGGCGATATCCTCGACAACACCCATCTGCGGACAACGCGGACATCCCTGAGTACCTGGTGGAACCATGGACTTTCGATCTATATCGGACCCGACCTGGAGATATTCCAGGACAGGGGCAGTGTCGTTTTCTCCAATATGATGGATAGTACCGAATTTCGTATCACGGAACCCAAGGGCTTCATCTCGATCTCCCGGATCAATGACAGCAACGTCGTACTCAATACCTATAACAGCACTTACCTGGTGAATACCCGGCAAAAGAAAATAACGGACAGTTTCCTGCAAGGCCAGTCGGTCAATTCAGCCATAGAAGATTCCGAAGGAGGAATATGGTTCAGCACGTTGGGTAATGGGGTCTATCGGTTGAATTCCTTTGGTGTGAGTAACTATAGTTTCAAGGTCAAGGAGACCAACCTTGGCATTTTTTCAATCCGCCGGATCGATTCCATACTCTGGCTGGGGGGAGATCATTATTTGCTCTCCGCCCTCGATCTGACGACCGGAAAGTTGCGGTCGGGAGAAGTCTACAACGGCAAGACAAGAGGCAGGATCATGGATCTTGCCAAAAAAGACAGGAGTCACCTGGTCCTGGGTACGGATCTCGGCATGTTCTGGTTCGAGAGCCTAAAAAAAAAATCGAAATTGTTATTCTTTACCCAGGCGATCAAATCATATTTCCCCGTCGGAGATTCCGTGATCCTCAGCACTTCGAATGTCGTTACCTGGAGGATAAAGCTGTCGACGATGTTACCCTTGGATACTATTTATGTTGGACGCGGCACCTGTTCGGTTAGCGATACCAACGGCAGCTATTATATCGGCACTCTGGAAGGATTGTATAGATTGAAAAAGGGCATGCCTAAGGAATTCCTGGGAAGGGACTGCAAGCCCCTGGCCAATCGCATTGCCGCCATGGGCTGGGCATCGAACGGTACGCTATGGATCGCAACGAATGGGGATGGAGTGGTAGGCTACCGGGATGGCCGTATGTTCGTTCATCTCACGGAGTCCGAAGGCCTGACCAGTAATATCTGCCGGAGCCTGTACGTCGCAGACGGAAATATCTGGGTTGGCACAGACAAAGGCCTTAATAAGATATCAGCCGACGGCGCCGGGTACTCCTGCCTGTCCTATACCATGGCCGATGGTCTTAATTCGGATATGATCAACGCGATCTATACGGAAGGTAGCAAGGTATATGCAGGCACAAACGAAGGAATGACGGCCTTTGATGAAAAAACGATCTCCAGGCGATCGGCCTGTGTCCTGCACATCACCGGTCTGCATGTTTCTGACCGGCAGATCCCCGCCGATACCATCGGCCTTGTCCTGCCCCATACCGACAACAATATAAAATTCGATTTCGTCGGCATCTCCTTCAAATCGGCAGGCAATATCAGCTATCGTTACCGGCTGCTGGGCCTGGACACCACCTGGAGGACCACCCGCGAGACCTTCCTCAGTTATCCTTCTTTGCCATCCGGTAACTACGAACTGCAATTGACCGCTACCAATAAATTCGGGGTCCGTAGTCTTCCGGGATCCGTGAAATTCACCGTGGGCAAATTGCTATGGGAAAGAACCTGGTTCCGCCTCCTGATCCTGCTGTCCGTCGCTGCGGCGATCATGCTGTATTTTAATTACAGGATCGGTCTGGTCCGGATAAAAGAGGCGGAGAAGACAGAGACCAATACGAAGATCGCAGAGCTGGAACAGATGGCGCTACGATCCCAGATGAACCCACACTTTATTTTCAATTGCCTCAACTCAATCCAGCAATATGTGATCTATAAAGATGTACTGGGCGCCAATGAATTTATCACGAAATTTGCCTATCTGATCCGTCAGACCCTGGATATTTCTTCCAGACCATCCATTAGTCTGAACGAGGAGATCAACTATATCGATACGTATATGGGTCTTGAAAAAAAACGGTTCGATGATAAATTTATTTACGAAATTGTAGTAGATGGGGAAGTCGACAGATCTCAGTGCCATATCCCCCCGATGATCCTCCAACCTTACATCGAAAATGCGGTTCGCCATGGCATCGGCCTGCGTAAGGATAATGCGGGAAAACTCCTGGTAAGAATGCAGTACCGGGACGGCTGCCTGGTATGCATCGTGGAGGACAATGGCGTAGGTAGGGAAATGGCAGGAATGTTCAAGAGCATCAATTCGATAGCCTACCAATCCGTCGGGATGAGCCTGGTGGCAAAAAGGATCGCAATGCTCAATAAGACCAATCCGTCACCGGTCAGTATCAGGATCGATGATCTGAAAGATGCCGGCGGATCGGCCCTGGGAACCCGGATCAATATCTTCTTCCCCCTGGCTATAGCTTTGAATGATTGATTAAATCTTATGGTGTATGATAGACGCTGTCATTGTTGATGATGAACCAGGTAATATAAGGGTCCTGAGAAAAATGCTGGAAGAATTTTGCTGGGATGTGAATGTCACAGGAGAGGCATCCAATGCGGAAGAAGCCTTGAGGACCATCCAAAGGATCCAGCCAGACCTGGTGTTCCTTGATATCGAAATGCCCTATGGTAATGCTTTCGACCTGTTGGATCGCCTGATGCCCGTCAAATTCGAGGTTATCTTTGTTACCGCCTTCAACGACTATACGCTAAAAGCATTCCGCTACAGCGCGCTGGACTATCTGTTGAAGCCGGTCAGTATCGAAGAACTTCGCCTGGCCGTACAAAAGGCCGCCGAGAAGCTCAAGCTGAAGAATATCAATGTCCAGCTCGGCAACCTCCTCTCCAATCTCCGGCAATCCGATCCCGGAGCCTGCAAGTTAGCCCTGCCCAACCTGGATGGCATACAATTCGTCCGGTTTGATATGATCACGCGCTGCGAGGCCAGGGGCGGCTATACCCATTTCTTTATGAAAGACGGAGAAAGGGTACTCTCTTCCAAGAATATCAAGGATTATGAGGACATCCTGCCCCCGACCATGTTTATGAGAATTCATAACTCTCATATAATCAATCTTACATGTATTAAGAAATATCATAAAGGTAGGGGTGGCTATATCGAGATGGAGGATGGGACCCTGATCGAGGTCGCCTCCCGCCGGAAGGATAAATTCCTGGCTCATTTCAGTTTCTGATCCGTGTTATCTGGCAATAATAATTGCCGGTATTCGCGGCAGAACTTTTCGCCCCCGAATTTTTCACGGGCGACCTCCCTGCTCATCTTTCCCAATTGGAACTTCAGGGCAGGATCATGGATCAGTTGCATCAGCAATTGCACACCCTCTTCCACAATGGCATTTTCCTCTCCGGCCCGGATCAGCAGACCGTTCTTCATATGGGCGATATAACCGGGGATCCCGTTGACCGCCGTTGACACGACCACCTTTCCATAGGCCATCATCTGCATGACCACCAGGGGCAGCCCTTCATAGGCCGAGGTGAGAATAAGTACATCCGACTCCCGGTAGATCCTGTGCATCTCCTGGTCATCGCTCACATTTCCATAGAACCGGCAAAAAGGATAGTCCTTCGGATCGAAGACCTTCTCCACATCCCCCACAAAAGAAAAATGTGCCGGCACCCCGAGCGCATGCATTTTCGCGGCGATGGCGGCGATGAGATGCACTCTTTTCTGTGGCGCCCCGCGCCCGATAAATACAACTTCCAGGTTTGGATTATGTATTTCGCGGTATTCCGGGATGTCTATCTTGTTCTCGATAAAGACGACCCGTCCGCCAAGTTCCTCCGGCGCCTGCCGGTCACGGTATTGCTGTAGAATGGCCTCCTTTAATTTGGGTGTGCTGCAGACCCGCCAGGTGATCCGGTCGATCAGCCCGATAGAGTAGGGCAGCCAGGTATCCAGGTGACATAATTCGATACGGGGAATATCCTTTCTGATATGCGGGATGACTTTATAGAAATAGAGATTCTCACCTCCAAAGACAACAGGCCGTTCCGATCGGTTGATCCATGTTGCCAATACCCCCCGGTAAAAGAAATTGACAAAATGCCAGAGCTTGTGGTCGATGCGGCGATGCAGATCGATCATCGCAACCCCCTCGTGTTCAAAAAGACCCCAAAAACCATTGTTCTTCGGCTTCTTGGAGAAAATGATCAGGGGCTGTTGATCCTTCAGACAGGCCAGGATATCGGCGTTCACTTTGACGGCGCCTCCGATATCGGCCGAAGAAAGAAAGAGAAAATGGGTCACCTGCGTCTTTAACGGGAACAGACGGCCATATAACCGTCCCAGCCAGACGAAGGGCGCCATTCCGATCAGTTCTGCCCGTATCTTCCATTTTGCGGTCCTGTAATTCATGGTCGCGGGTAATATTTTTCCAATAATTGCAGCAAATAATCTTTTCCGAACCTGATCTCCAACAACCGGGAGATCGGCAGCATATCGCTGACGTCGATGTTGAATGCGCTGCCCCTTTCTTTTTCCGTATACAGGGCCTTTTTCCCGGTGAAAGTCTCGATGGTTTTCACGATCCCGGTAACCGGGTAGTTCTGAGGATTGACGATATTGACGATCCTGT
>Ga0247778_1000870_pt1 | contig 21494 bp, 14 predicted proteins | sample UWRJL049202B5_FD_179939 | JGI IMG/M metagenome (GOLD analysis project Ga0247778, IMG submission 179939) | Plant litter microbial communities from Arlington Agricultural Research Station in Wisconsin, United States - UWRJ-L049-202B-5 | ecosystem: Environmental > Terrestrial > Plant litter >... | reverse complement strand
TGTTGTGCACTCGGTCTATCTCTCAGTGAAACCATGAACTGACGAACCGGATGCGGGAAATCCGCACGTCCGGGTCCGGGGGAGCCCTGGGGGAGCAATCCCCCGGGGCCACCTAGCCTCTGCGCCCCGCGGGCGTCGCAGCCTTCGGCGTCGCGCCGTGCCCCCGGAGGATCTCAGATCGGTACGGTTAAACAAATGACTACGAGCGGCGAGCAGAGCGCCGGGAGCGGAGACGGAAGCGTCGCGGAAACGCAGGCAGCCTCGGCGGAGGTGAGAAAAAAACGCCTACTCGTGTTTCGGTCGCGCGTTGGTTTGGTTTCGGAGCGCTTGCAAGATCTTGCGCATATCCGGAGGCAGCGTCGGGATTGAGATTGACTCTGCATGGGCGTCGTCGTCAGCATCCAGATGCTGCCGAATTCTGGCTAAAGCTCTTTTTATCACCCCGAGGAGTTCAAGGAATTCAAGTGACGGGTTACGCGTGTCCTCACTCTGCCCTGGAACGGGAGTCCTTCGTTGCCGATGAGTGAATCACCGGTTCGACAGGGCGATCTGCTCGCCGGCAAGTACCGAGTCGAGAGCGTGCTCGGCTCCGGAGGGATGGGCGTCGTGGTGGCGGCCGTGCATGTGGAGCTCGGGCAGCGCGTGGCGCTCAAGTTCTTGTTGCCACATGCGCTCGAGAGCGGCGAAGCGGCGTCGCGCTTTTTGCGCGAAGCACGCGCCTCCGTGAAGATCGACAGCGAGCACGTGGCGCGCGTGTTGGACGTGGGGCGGCTCGAGAACGGCGCTCCTTACATGGTCATGGAGTACCTGGAGGGCACGGACCTCTCGCTTCACGCCCGTGGTTTCAGTCTGCCGATCGAAGACGCCGTGGATTTCGTGCTGCAGGCCTGTGCGGCGATGGCGGTTGCTCACGCGGTCGGCATCATTCATCGCGACTTGAAGCCGGCCAATCTATTCGTCACCAAGCGTCCCGATGGTTCGAACCTGCTGAAGGTTCTGGACTTCGGCATTTCCAAGATGAGCGTGATGGATGCGCCCGCGATCCTCACCAACACTTCGGCGATCATGGGTTCGCCACTGTATATGTCACCCGAGCAGGGCCAGAGTGCGCGCAACGTCGATGCTCGCACGGATATCTGGTCGCTGGGCGTGATCTTGTACGAGTTGCTGACCGGGCGGCCTCCGTTCCCGGGCGAGTCCTTGGGGGAGGTGCTGAGCGCTGTGATTACGCGAACTCCCCAGTCGATCCGCTTGCTTCGGCCGGAGGTCCCTGAAGGTCTCGAGCAGGCCGTCCTGCGGGCGTTGCAGAAGCCGGTCGATCAACGCTTTCAAAACATCGGCGAGTTGTCGGCTGCATTGGTGGAGTTTGCGCCGGTGCGCTCACAGGTCTTGCACGACCGTGTGTCGGGGGTGATGAGTCGCGCGGGAATGTCGTCCATGCCGCCCCCGCCTTCGCTTCCGCCCAGGGCTTCTGCGCCGCCCGCGCCGAGCGAGTCGGCGCCTGCTGTTTCGGCGACGGCTACGAATTGGGCGGGGCAGGCAAAGGCACGCAAAAAACGCTTCGGCGCGCCGTTGCTCGTGGCTCTGGCCGTCGGGCTCACGCTGCTCGTCGTGGGCGCCTACCTCAGCACGCGGCCGACGCCGGGCAACATGGCTCGACCGCCGCAAGCCGCCTCTGCGTCTGCCGTGCTCGCGGTCAGCAACGCCCAGTCGAGCGCGGCAACACAACCGCAAGTGGTTCAAGTCGAGCCACTGCCCACGCCCCCCGCGCCGGTCGTGTCCGGGGAGGCCGCGTCGGCCAGCGTCCAAATGCTGCCGCGTAAGCCCGTTACGAACCCGCCCCACGTATCGGGCCCGGTCGGCGCGCCGCCTGCCTTTGCTGCGCCGCCGGCGGGCAGTCCGTCGGTTCGAAAGAAGAACCCGCTTAGTATCGATTTCAAATAAGAGGAGTCTCGAGAGATGTCACGATGGTCACTCGGTTCGAGTTTGAGGCGATCGCTGCTGCTCGCTTCACTGGTTGGCTTCTCTTCGTTGGCTTCGCAAGTCGTTTTGGCACAATCTGCGGGCGCACCGAAACCTGCCGGCGCGCCGAAACCCGCGGCCCCGGCCGCCGCGTCAGAGCCCGCGCCGCTGCCCGCCACTGGCACGCTCGCGGACTCTCTGAAGGGAATGGCCAAAGCCGACTATGCCGCAGCCAAGATCCTGTACGAGGATGGTGATTTTCAAGGCGCCCTGCAGAAGCTGAAGGCATCTTACGAAGCGTCCAAGGATCCGCGCCTTTTGTGGAACATGGCCGCCTGTGAGAAGAATTTACGTCACTATTCCGAGGTCGCGCGGCTCGTCGATCGTTACCTGGCCGAGGGCGGAGCTCTGGTGAACGCGCAAGATCGCGCGGATGCCGTCGCCCTGGTCGATACCGTGAAGGCATTCGTGACCACGCTCACCGTGGACGTCAATGAGCCGGACGCGACGATCCTGATGGACGAACAACCGCTCGGTAAGAGTCCGCTGCCCGGCCCACTGCAGGTGGACATGGGCGTACACAAGATCCGCGTGAGCAAGACGGGTTTCGTGGATTTCACGACCGCGCCGGAATTGCCCGGGGGTCAGCCGCTGCACATCTCGGCGACCTTGGTGGCCGAGAAGCACGAAGGGCGCTTGCGCGTGCTCGCGGGGCCGCAAGAGGTGATTCAGATCGATCGCGGCGCGAGCAAAGTGGGGCTTTGGGAGGGCACCCTGCCGAGCGGCACGCACTCCGTTTACGTCAGCGCCAAGGGCAAACGCCCGCACCAAACGGACGTGATCGTGCAGGACAACAACCTGACGAACCTACACGTGACGCTGGAAGACGAATCCCCGGTGATCATCCAGAAGAGCGCAGTGCCCACCTGGGTGTGGATCGCGGGCGGAGCGGTACTCGTGGGCGCTGGCGTGGGTACGTACTTCTTGGTCAAGCCGGACAACTCGACCAAGTACCAGTCGCCGACTCCCGGTACTTGGGGCGCAATCGACATCTGAGCTCTCGCACGGCGCTTACTGGACGCTCGACCGGACCTTTCCTTTTGCTGCTGGACGAACACGATGTTGCTTGCCTCGAAGAAGAGCCGCGGATTTCGCAAACGGTCGTTCTTGCTGCTCGGCTGTGCGCTCGCCTTCGGCGCATCCTGCAGCAGCGAAGAGACGAAGCCGCGCGGCCAACTGATGCTGGCGATCACGACCGATCTCTCGATCGACAAGGACATGAACCAGGTTCACGTCGAAGTCACGGATCAGAATGGTTTGGTCGTCGATTCGTCGGATCGCGATATCATACCTACGGGTGAAGATGCATTGCCCGGTACACTGGCGTTGGTGCCGCCCAACTCAGGCGGGCAGATCGTGCACATCGTGGTGACGGCCAAGCAGAACGGCAAGCTCGTGCCACGCGTCGTGCGCGAGGCGATCGCCAAGGTGCCTACGGATCGGATCGCGATGCTGCGCATGCCGCTACACTTTTTGTGCTCCGATTTGCCGGAAGACTGCGGCAAAGATTTCACCTGCAAGGCTGGCCGATGTGAGCCCGCGGAGGTCGACTCGGACGCTCTGCCGGACTACGCCGAAGGTTTGGTGTTCGGGGGCGGCGATTCACACGGCAACGGCAGCTATTGCTTGGACGCACAGGCCTGCTTCGAGCAAACCGAGGTGCTCGCGCCGAACATGACGGATTGCTCGGTACCGCTGCCCAAGGGTGCTGATCCGGCGAAGCTCAATGTAGCCCTGGTTCTGCCGCCGATGACCGACGGCCATTGCATCCCAGACGATAGCGGCACACCCCAAGCCGGCAATTGCCTGATGCCGCTCGACGACGATCCCGTCGAAGGCTTTGCGATCAGCGGGAACAAGATCAGGTTGCCGCCCGCCGCTTGTGAGCGACCCAGCCTGGTCGGCGTGTCGGTGAGCACCAGCTGTCGCACCAAGGATCTCTCCGTGCCAATTTGCGGCCCCTGGACGGGCTGGGCAGCTCAGCCGGGCCCGGATGCGGGCAGCGCGGGTGCGGCCGGCAGCGGTGAGGTGGCGATGGGCGGCTCCGGCGCGAGCCCCAGCAGCGGCGGTACGGGTGGCAGGAGCAGCGCTGGCGAAGGCGGCGAGGCGGGCGAGGCGGGGGCGAATTGCCCGGTCACGGCCGCGCTCGCCCCGGCTTACTACTACGTATTGATCGACACCTCGTCGGATATGGGCCCTGCGCTGGCTACGATTCGGCAAGCGTTGGTTCAGTTCGCGGGTGAGGCGGCGAGCGCGGGCACGCAGTTCGGGTTGCAGGTGGCCGCGCCCGTGTGCCACGGCAACTACGCGACGCCGGTGCTCGGCTTCGAAGCGCTGCCGATCAGCAGCGATCAATTTCCCAATCTGCAGCCCGGCAACCAGCCGCGGCTACAGCTCGATAGTGCCATGGTGCAAACGGTCGACACGTTGCAAGCCGTTTCGAGCCCTGCCTCGCGCACGTTGGTCGTATTCACCAGTGCGGTCGACCAGGGCTGCGGCTCCCTGGTCGACATCATGCACCAAGCGCTGAGCGACGCACTCGGTTCGGGCGTCTCGATGCGCCCCGTGCTCGTCGTGGGCACGGATAATCCGAGCTTGCAGAGCGGGCTTTCCACGCAAGGCAGCCCGCAAGTCGTGCAAATGACGGCCGCCAATATCCAATTGCAGGCGGTACTGACGCAGCTCAACACCTTCCGCGACGTGCTCGGCCCGTGCACGTTCATCGCGCCCGACGCAGCGAAGTACTTCGTCACCATCGCCACGCCCAACGTCGACAACCCCGATAGACCCAAGCAAACCAACGTCCCGCTCGTGGCCTCCGCCGCCAACTGCGGCAACGCAATCGGCTACTACAAGGGCGACCAGACCTTCACCCTGTGCCCCAGCGCGTGCAGCGCAAAGGGCACGAGCAGCACGGTCGTGACCGACGCGTGCGCGACGAGCGCGCCCGTGAGCACGGGCTCTGGCGGAGCCGCGAACGGTAGCGCGGGCGCGTCAGGCATTGCCGGCACCGGCACAGCGGCGGTGTGCCCCGCGGATAAACCGACCAACGGCGCGGTCTGCAACTCAGAAGGGCTGAGCTGCGCCTTCGCTGGCACCCCCTGCATTTGCCAGAAGGGTACATGGACCTGCCTGCCCACACCGTGAGGGCCGGCGCACTCGCGCTATTGCTCGTCGTGGCGTGCAGCAACGAGGTGCAGCCGCGCGGTCAGCTGATGGTCGTGATCAGTTCGGACATGTCCGTGACCAAGGACATGGATGAGGTGCGCGTCGAGGTATTCCGCGCGGATGGGAGGATGCTCCCCGAACGCCAGATCCCGATTTTACCTGCGCAGCCCGCGCCGTTCGGCAAGCCGCTGCCCGGAACGTTGGCGATCGTGCCCTCCGACGCGGGCGGTCAAGCGCTGCGCGTGCGCCTGACCGCGCGCCGGCTCAACGAAGCCACGGGCGTCAAAGAGAGCCGGGTGGTGCGCGAAGCGATCGCCAAGGTGCCGAGCGATCGCGTTGCGCTGCTGAACATGCCGCTGCGCTGGCTGTGCGATGGGCAAGTCGAGCCCGACCAGGGCGACAGCTACCGTCCGTCGTGCGCCAAAGACTGGACCTGTATCGCGGGAACCTGTCAGCCCGCGGCCGTGGAGCAAGATGCGCTGCCGGAATACCGGCCATCGAAAGTATTCGGCGGGGGTACGGAATCGGGGGAGGGCAGCCGTTGCCTCGATGTGCAAGCGTGCTTCGCCGACGCGCTGCCGCTCACGCCCGATGGAGAGTGCACGCTTGCGCTGCCCGCCGGCGCGAACGCGGCTCAGCTCAATGTCGCACTCGTGCTGCCTCCGGAATCGGACGGACATTGCTTGGACGACCCGGAAAAAGGGGCGGGCAAGGGCAATTGTCTCATCCCCATCGACAGCGACCCCGGCGAGGGCTTCGCGATCCGAGACGAGCGAATCCGCCTGCCCCCGGCCGCCTGCTCGCGACCGGGCGTGATCGGCGTCGCGCTTTCCTCCCGCTGTGCGACCAAGGATCTCTCGATCCCAGTCTGCGGCGTTTGGAATGGTTGGGCCGCACCCGACTCGGGCGCCGGTGGCGCATCGGGTACGAGCGCCACCGGCGCGGGTGCAGTCTCTGGTATCGCCGGCCAATTCACGGCCAGCGGTGCGAGCTCCAACGGCGGCACGTTTTCGAGCGGCGGTAAGTCGAGTTCTGGAGCGGGTGCCTCGAGCGTGGGGTCGGCGGGCGCACCCTCATTCGCTGGGGCGACGCCCCCGTCCGGCGGAGCGCCTGCGTTCGGGGGAGCACCTGCGTTCGGCGGTGCAACGAGCGGCGGCGCAAAGACGACCGATGGCGGCTCACCGGGCAAGGCGGGCGGCAGTTCCGGACCGGGCGCCGGCAGTGGCGGCAGCGCCGGCTCGGGCGGCGCACCTCAGCAGACGCTGTATGTCCCCGCGTCCACCACGTGCGCGTCGGGCAATGTCGACGCCGCGTATTCCGTGTGCCGGAATTGTCATACCGATCCTCCGCTCAATGGCGCGCCATTCCCATTGCTCAGCTTGTCCGACCTGCAGCAGAACCAGGCGGCCGAGCTCGCTCAAGTTCAATCGGGGATGATGCCCCTGGCTGGCACACTGAGCGACTCCAACCGAACACTGATACTCAATTGGCTCAACAAGGGCGCGCCTGGCGTGCCCGATCCGACGTGTCCCAAGCCATGATGATGCGCACTCGAAAGGTTCGCTCGCTGTGCGGGCTGGGTTTGAGCTTCGCGCTGGCGCTGGTTGCGTGCAGCTCGAGCGAAGACGCCGGCAGCCATTCGAGCGCTGCGGGTGCAGGTGCGAACATCGGTGGTGCCGAGAATGTCGGCGCTGGCGCGTCGAGCGACGCGGGCGAGAGCACCGGAGGCGCAGCACCCGAACCCGCTCCCCACGTCTTTTCGATCAAGTTCGACTATCGCTTCGATCGAGTCGGGTTTTTCGATCGTCCCGAGCGCAAGGCCGCGCTGGAGGCCGCCGCTCGGGCGTGGTCCGCGGTGCTATCCAATGACTTCCTGCGCGTCCCGGCGGGCACGAAGCTGACGCTCAATGACCCTGAAAACCGAGACCAAGACGTGAGCGTCGAGAGCCTCGAAGAAGACATCGACGACCTGCTGATCTTCGTGGGCACTTCCGAAGCGATCCCGGGTTATGGCCGAGGCGGGCCCTCGGGAGTCGCAGAAAGCAGCGACGCGACGCTGCAAAAGTCGTTCCGCAATCGGCAGGCCGGTAAGCGCTTTCAACCCTGGGCTGGTTCGATCAGCTTCAAAGGCTCGGCAGATTACTTCTTCGATCCGACGCCCGAAACCAGCGACGACCTGCCGCAAGAGCAGTTCGACTTCATCTCGCTCGCGACTCACGAAATTGGACATGTCCTCGGCTTCGCCTCCGCGCCCGCGTTCACGGCGCTCGAGAGCCGTGCAACTTTCACCGGCAAAGCGGCAGTCACCGCCTATGGCGAGGCCGTGCCGCTCGAACCTGACCTAGGGCACCTGGCAGATGGCACCGAATCCGACGGCGTCGAAGCCTTGATGACTCCCAAGCTGCGGAATGGCATTCGCCAAACACCCACGACGCTCGATATCGCCGTCCTGCTCGACCTCGGTTACACCGCAAAATAGCTCGGATAAGCGTGCTGTCGGCGGTCCGCCAGCACGAAGCCAGCCCACTTGACCTGCGGTGCGCGGCTTCCCGACATGGGGCTAAGGGCCGAGGCAGCTACGGTGTCTGGATTCGCTAGCTCACCATCCATGCGAGTCATCGAAACCAACCGAGTTTCGCCTGATTGGTTCGCGGTGCCGGTTTTCGCCGCGGCAATCTTACAGTTTGTTGCTATCGAGCTCCGTCGTGGCATTTGTGCCGACTCCGGATATTTCGATCGAGGCGTGCTATCGTGCCCAGTTGGTTGGTTTGGGAGTGCCGTCGCCCCGGGCGTTGCAGCGGTGGCGCAGGCTTCGCCTTTGCGAGGTTGCCATCGATGAAAAAACTGAGCTTATCGCCGCGGCGACGGATCTTGCTCGCGGATGACAACATTTCGATTCAAAAGGTCGTCAAACGCGTGGCGGAGAAATACGGCCACGAGCTGATCCAAGTGACGGAAGGAGCGGCCGTGCTTTCAGTCGCGGAGGCGTCTCAGCCGGACGTGATCGTGCTCGATATCGAATTTCCTGATGCAGATGGTCGTGATCTGCTAGCGCGCCTCAAGGCGGATTCGCGGACCTCGAAGATCCCGGTGATCGTTTGGTCCGGTCGCAAAGGGCATCAATCGGATAGTCGAATTTCACTCGAACTCGGCGCGGAGGACTACGTAGAGAAGAATGACGCGCAGCTCTTGGTGCGGAAACTCGAACGCGTGCTGCTGAGGACGACCACCGGCTAGCGCGCGCTCGGTCTGCAGGGGTGCGCTGTCGCGACTCGCAGACGCGGATCTCCCGGAGCAGGAGCGCCGATTGCGGTGGACCCGGCCCTACACGGGTGATACTGCCGCCGCATGGCCCCGCTGCTGGAATCTCCTCACGGCGAGGTGCGGTTCCGTCAGGCGCTACGTTGGCTTTCGGAGCAGCCCTCTGCACAGCCATTGCTCGTTCTCGCGCCCAGCTTGGACGCCGGCCACGGTCTGCTGCGCGCGGCCACGATCGAGCGGGGGGCAGTGTTCGGCTGGGCGATGGAGTCGCTCAGCTCGCTGGCGGTGAGGCTCTCTGCGCTGCCGCTCGCGCAGCAGGGGCTGACGCTAGCGCCGCCCTTGGCGCTTTCTGCCGTGTGCGTGCGCGTCGTATCCGAGTTGGCGGCGCTGGGGAAGCTCGGACGCCTGAGTCGGATTGGCGACCGCCCGGGGTTACCGAGCGCTCTTTTGCGCACGTTCTCGGAGCTCGGGCAGGCGGGGGTCGAGCCTGAGGCGATGACGGGTGAACTCGCTGACTTGTATCGGCACTACCGGGCGACTCTGGCGGCCCTCGCGCTGACGGACCGTGCGGGCCTCTTTCGCGTGGCGATCGAGAGCGCGCGGGCCTCGACGCTGCCACCCCTGGGCGTGCCGCTGTGCGTGTTCGAGGTGTGTGCGAAAACTCAGCTGGAGCGCGCCTTCTTGGAGGTGTTGATTGAGCGAGCCCCGCACGCGTTCGCGTGCCTGCCGCCGAATGAGCAGGGCTCGGCGGGCCTGGCGCCGCTGTTCGGCGAGCCTATGCGAGCTTCGGCGAGTGAACCCCTCGACCTCGCTCCCGCGCTCCGTAGGCTGCAAGCCAACCTATTTTCGACCCACGAAGAGCACGGCGAAGCGGACGAAAGCGTTTCGATTCTGAGTGCGCCGGGCGAGTCGCGCGAGGCGGTCGAAATCGCGCGGCGCATCTTGCTCGAGGCCGAGCGCGGCGTGCCTTTCGATCAGATGGCGATCGTGCTGCGCTCTCCGTTTCACTACCGCACGCATTTGCTCGAAGCGTTGCGCCGCGCCGCGATTCCGGCGCACTTTACCCGCGCCGCTGCCCGCCCCGCGGCCGGTGGGCGCGCGTTTTTGGTTTTGCTCGAGTGCGCTGCGGAAGGCGTGAGCGCGACGCGTTTTGCCGAGTACCTCTCACTCGGGGTGCTGCCGAGCAGCGTTACGTCCGCCGCGCCGCCCGCCGCTGCCGAGCTCGCGTTCGACCCACCCATGGACGAGGAGAGCGCGCGTCTACTGCGCGGACCGCAGGCGGCGCCCGAACCGAGCGCGCCGCGGCCGACGCAATCATTGACCTTGCCTCGCCGCTGGGAGTCGCTGCTGGTAGACGCCGCCGTGATCGGCGGATCGGGCCGCTGGCATCGGCGGCTCGAGGTGCTCGCCCGTGAACTCGAGGCGCGCTTTGAGCGCGCAAATGAGCACGAACGCCGCATCCTCGAGCGTGAACTGGAGGCGCTGCACGAGCTTCGCGCGTTCGCATTGCCGATCGTGGATCTGCTCGGGGCGCTGCCGAACACCGCGACTTGGGGAACCTGGCTGGACGCACTGAACGAGCTGGCCGAACGCACGATCGACGCGCCCGAGCCGATCCGGAGCGTACTCGCGCAGCTGGAAATCGTGCGTGACGTAGGCCCGGTGGGCTTGAAGGACGTGCTCGCCGTGCTCGAGGAGCGGCTGGCCGAGGTCAGCGTGGCGATCAAACCGGAAAACGGGGGCGGGGTACTGGTGACCACCGTCGATGACGTGCGGGGTCGAGTGTTCGACGTGGTGTTCGTGCCCGGCTTGGCCGAGAAGCTCTTCCCGCAACGGGTCGTCGAAGATCCGCTGTTGTCGGACGAGCAACGCGCGCGCATCAGTGAGCATTTGGAGACGCAGACGCGCCGCGTGGAGAGTGAGCGCGCGGCGCTTTCTCTGGCCGTGGGCGCCGCGCGCCGGCGCGTCGTCCTCTCTTATCCGCGCTTCGAGAGCGACAAGGCGCGGCCACGGGTGCCCTCGTTCTACGCGCTGGAAGCCATGCGCGCCGCGGAAGGGCGTCTACCTGGTTTCGCTGAATTGGCGCGGCGCGCCGATGAAACGAGTCAGACCCGCATGGGTTGGCCAGCGCCTGCGCGCGCGGAATTGGCCATTGACGCAGCCGAATACGATCTCGCGATCTTGCGACAGCTGCTCACCGGCGCCAAGAAAGACGTCGACGGCGCCGCCCATTACTTGCTCACCGCAAGCCCCCGTTTGCGTCGCGCCTTGCAATTTCGGGCTCGGCGTTGGCGCCCCGAGTGGCGCCACGTCGACGGGTTGGTCGACCCCAATGCTCTCGCGCGCGAGGCCTTGGACGCCCGCCAGGCAGAACTCAGCGAGCGCGGCTTCGCCGTCACCGCGCTGGAGAAGTATGCCGCTTGCCCGTACCGCTTCTATCTAGCGACCGTGGTTGGCTTGAGTGCTCGTCGCGAAGCCACCGCGATCGAGGAGATGGACGCGGCCACGCGCGGCTTGATCATTCACGAGCTGTTGCGCAGCGTGAGCGTCGAGCTTCACGAACGGAACCTGTTCGAACAGAGTTCGGATTTCGCCGAGGCCCGACGAGTGCTGCTGCGCACCGTAGATGCCGAGGCCAGCCGCTGGCGCGATAAGTTGGCGCCCGTGATTGCGAGGGTTTGGGACGACGCGATTGCGGACATCGGGGTCGATTTGCTGCGCTGGCTGTTCGTGACGCGAGAGAGCGGCTGGCAGCCGTTCGCGTTCGAACACGAGTTCGGGCAAGGCGCCTCCCGTGCGCCCGTGGTGCTCGATTCTGGGCTGCCGCTGCGCGGAGTGATCGACGCCATCGAGCAGAGTGGCGGTCAGTTGCGCGCCACCGACTACAAAACTGGCGCCGCTCCCGAGGCGGCCTCGGTCGTGAGCGGCGGGCGCCAACTACAACCGACCTTGTACGCGTTGGTGCTCGAGAAGCTGTACCCGAAGCAACCCGTAACAGGCGGCAATGCCTTCTATTGTACGACTCGGGGCGAGTTCCAACGCAACGAGGTGCCCCTCGCCGAGGCGGCGCGGGTTTCCGCGGAAGCCGTGCACCGAACCATTGCGGCCGCCTTCGGGCAGGGCTTTTTCCCAGCCGCGCCCGCGGAAAAGACCTGCGAACACTGCGATTTTTTGCGCATCTGCGGCCCCTATGAGCGCGAAAGAGTGGAGCGCAAAGACAGCCTGCGCCTCGAGCCGCTGCTGAAGCTGCGGGCGTTGCCATGAGTGGTTTGATCGATGCGCGAGCGCGCGAAATCATCGAATCCGAGCTCGAGAAGACGCTCGTGGTCGAAGCGGCGGCGGGCACGGGCAAAACGACCGCGCTGATCTCGCGCATTACGGCGGTAATTCGCTCCGGAAAAACCAGCTTGGATCGCGTGGTCGCGGTCACCTTCACCGAAAAGGCCGCTGGTGAAATGAAGCTGCGGCTACGCGCCGAGCTCGACCGCGCGCGTCACGAAGCGGACAAGGCCGAGCAAAGACTGCACTTGGAGCGCGCGTTAGCGGCCCTCGAAGTGGCGCACATCAACACGATTCACGGATTTTGTGCGGATTTACTGCGCGAGCGCCCCGTCGATGCCGGCATCGATCCGAAGTTCGAAGTGCTCGACGAGTCGGCCGCAGAAGGGCTACTGCAGGAGGCCTTTCGCAATTGGTTCGAGCGCGCTCTGGCCGTGCCCGGTGAAGGTCTGCGCCGTATGCTGCGGCGTCGCAGTTGGCGCGCCGAGCGCAGTACCCCGAGGGACGAACTTTTGCGCGCCTGCCGCGATCTGGTCGAGTATCGCGACTTCGACACGCCCTGGGCATTTCCGGAGTTCGAGCGCGAGCCGCTGATCGACGAGCTCGTCGAGCGCTTCCGCGGGCTTGGCGGCTTCTTGCCCTTGGCGCGCAACGCCTCCGACCAGTTGGCGCGAGCCATGGCCGAGTTTGAAGGCTTCGTGGAAGCATTGGATGCGCGCGAGCGCGTGCAAAAAAAACGTGACTACGACGCGCTCGAGGTCGAGTTTGCGGAATTTCTGCGCACCAAAAAGCGCACCTTCGCGGCGGTCGGCTACGGACGATTGTACGGAGACTCGTTGGATCGCAACGCCGTAGTCACTGAGCGGAACGAGCTAAAAGCCAGCCTCGAGAGCTTTTTGGCCTTGGCCGACGCCGATTTGGCCGCGCATCTACGCGAAGAGTTGCTCGGGGTCGTGGCCGAACGCGAGCAGCTGAAGCGCCGTCGCGGCGCGTTGGATTTCGTGGATCTGTTGTCGTTCACGCGCGACCTGATTCGGGACAATCGCGCGGTACGCGAGCAGCTCCAAGCTCGCTTCACTCACCTGTTCATCGACGAGTTTCAGGACACCGATCCCCTGCAGGCTGAAATTTTGATGCTCTTGGCCAGCGTTTCGCCGGAGGTGACGGACTATCGTCAGGTGCGCATCGAGCCGGGCAAGCTGTTCGTGGTCGGTGATCCCAAACAAGCCATTTATCGCTTTCGTCGCGCGGAAGTGACGCTCTACGAGCGAATCAAGATCGAGCTCTTGGCGCAGGGCGCAGAGCTCTTGCACCTGGTCACCAACTTTCGCTCACGGCCGGCGATTCAAGCGGCCGTGAACGCGGCGTTCTCGCAGGCCATGGTCGCTCGTGACGACGGCAGTCAAGCCGAATACGTCGCGTTGGCCGAGCATCGTTCCGAGTTGCCTGCCCAACCGAGCGTGATCGCGCTGCCCGTGCCCGAGCCGTACGGCAGCTGGTACAAGCCGACCAAGGCGGCCCTCTCGAGCTCCTTTCCGCAAGCCGTCGGCGGATTCGTGGAGTGGTTACTCAAAGACAGCGGCTGGCAAGTGCAGGATGAAGGCGCGCTCGTCCCGATCAAGCCGCGTCACGTCTGTTTGCTGTTCAAGCGCTTCCAGTCCTACTACGGCGATACCACGCGCCCTTACGTGCAGTCGCTCGAGGCCCGCAGAATTCCCCACATCTTGGTCGGTGGTCGCTCGTTCCACGATCGCGAGGAAGTGGTGGCCTTGCGCGCCGGCCTGGAAGCCATCGAATGGCCGGATGACGAGCTCAGCGTTTACGCGCTATTGCGCGGGCCGCTGTTGGCCGTGAGCGACGAAGAGCTGTTGTCTTTTCGCCACGACTTCGGCCGTTTGCGCCCGCTCGCGAGCTTCGACGACGAAGCGCGCGCCAAGCATCCGACCGTGATCGACGCCCTCGAACTCATCCGTGCTTTGCACATCGAGCGAAATCGACGCCCCGCGGCCGACACCGTGGAGCGGTTGCTCTCCGAGACACGTGCCCACGCATCGCTGGCGATGTGGCCGAGCGGCGAACAGGCCCTGGCCAACGCGATTGCCATCGTCGATTTGGCGCGCAATTTCGACAGCCGCGGCGGCACGTCCTACCGAGCGTTCGTGTTGTCCTTGGACGATCAGGCGGAGCGTGGTCAGGGGGGTGAAGCGCCGATCGTCGAAGAAGGCACCGAGGGGGTGCGCTTGATGACCGTGCACAAGGCAAAGGGCCTCGAGTTCCCGGTCGTGATTCTGTGTGACCCGACCGCGCCCGCAAAAACGACGACCGCGTTCCGATTCAGCGATCCCGCGCGCCGGCTCAGTACGCACGTGATTTGTGGCTGTCGACCACTCGAATTGATCCAGAACGAAGAGCTGGCACGGCGTCACGACGATGCCGAGCTCGTGCGGCTCAGCTACGTTGCCGCCACTCGCGCGCGGGATCTGTTGGTCGTGCCCACCTTCGGAGATGGCAGCCCCCGCAACGTCGACATCGGCTGGTGCGACACGCTCGCCCCTGCGCTCTACCCGAGCGATGCGGAGCGTAGAGATGCGTCCCCGGCGCCTGGCTGTCCGGCGTTCGGACCGGACAGTGTGCTCAGCCGCTCCGCTCAAACCCAAGCCTCGCCAGAGGACTCGGTCGCGCCCGGTTTGCATCGCTCCGAGGCAGGAAATCCAGTGGTTTGGTGGGATCCGGCGAGCTTGCGGCTGCGCGTTCAGGTATTGAGTGGCGTTCGGCAACAGAAGCTGCTCAGTGACTCACCGCTCTCGGGCGAGGGCATGAAGCGCTATTCGGACTGGAAGGGACGGCGGCAACTCACGATCGAAGCCGGCAGCCGCGCGAGCATCGTCGTGCAAACGATGACTGAGCTCTCGAAGGAGCCCTTCCGCGTGCCTGCGGTCGCCGTCGTGCAGCGCACCTCGGTCGATCGCTCCAGCCGTCCGCGGGGGCCCCGCTTCGGCACGCTCGTGCATGCAATTTTGGCTCACGCTCCTTTCGACGCTGACCGCAGGGCTTTGGCGGCACTCTCGTCTTCGCTCGCGCGCTTGATCGGTGCGACAGCGGCTGAAGCAACGGCCGCCATCGACGCCGCCGAGGCGGCGTTGGCGCACCCATTGCTGCGCGCGGCAGCAGGGTCCAGCGACGCGCGGCGTGAAGTCGTCGTCGCGGAACAGCTGAGCGACGGCCGCATTGCCGAAGGTGTCATCGATTTGACGTATCGCACCACGACCGGTTGGGTCGTCGTCGATTTCAAGACCGATGACGTGGTGGCGCCGGAGGGGGCGTATCCCGAACAGTTGCGGCTCTACGTATCAGCCGTGCAACGTGCCACGGGCCAAGCGACGCACGGTGTTCTGCTTCAGGTGTGAGTTGGAGCAGTCCACTCGATACCCTTGGGTAATATTTGTCCTCCCCAGCGCGTTAGGCTGATTGCGCGGCACGAACGGAGACGTAACGGCGGTTTTCGCCACCGTCCAAAGAGGGCATTTATCTGCGCTTTTTGCCGTAATCCGACAATACTCGTTCGGCGCCCCGCCCGCTGCCGCGCTGAATTCGCATCCCATATGTGTCGCAAAGTTATCGGCAAGCGATTGAGTTGACCAATCCAACTCAGCGACGCTTCCTCGGAAAGGAGGAATTTCCCGTGCTAAAGTCGAAAATTTCTAGCTAGGAGAAACATGCAGACTGCAGCGGTGCGCGAGACGATCTTGGTAGTGGACGACGAGCCGCAGGTGCTCGTCGCGCTGGACGACTTGCTTTCGGACGAATTTCTCGTGCTCACGTCCAATTCCGGCGAAGGCGCGCTGCATTTGGTGGAACAAGAGCCTGATATCGCCGTGGTCGTCTCCGATCAACGGATGCCCAAGATGCATGGCGACGAGCTATTTCGGCGGCTGCGGGCAAAGTACGGAGCCGAGCGCATTCTGGCCACTGGGTTTGCCGATCTGAACGCGGTGATTCGAGCCGTGAACGAGGGGCAGATCTTCGCCTACGTGACCAAACCTTGGGACCCCGAGGATCTGCGCGCGAAAATTCAGCGTGCCGCGGAACACTTTCGACTGGCTCGTGAGCTCGCGCAAGAGCGCCGAATGCTCGACGACATGATGAACAACATGCCAGACGCGATCTACTTCAAGGACGCGAATCTCAAATTTCAGCGCGTGAATCACGGCGCCGCGAGCTTGGCGGGGGCATTGGGCGCCGAGGCCATCGTGGGTCGCAAGATCTCCGAACTGTGGCCCGGGAACCAGGCGGCGGCGGCGGCTGAAGAGGCAGAACGCACGCTGTTGCGCGAGCGGAAGCAGTCACGCGACAACCTGGCGACCTTCAGCATAGGCGGCGAGCGCCGCTGGTTTTCGAGCACCAAGGCGCCGATTTTCGATCGCCACGGGGTGCCGATGGGCTTGGTCGGGATCGCCCGTGACGTGACGGAGCGCGTACGCATGGCCGAAGCGCTGAAGACGCAAGAACAGCAGCTTCGGTTGACGTTCCTCGCTTCCAACGCGGGCCTGTTCGATTGGGATTTGCTGAACGGCACGGTCGAGCATTCGTCGAACGTCTCTTCGCCGTTGGCGGGAGAGAGCGAACACAAGTCGAGCGTCCAGGAGCTGGAGGCGCGCATTCACCCGGATGACCTCGGCTGGCTGCGCAGCGCGCTCGAGCTTCACTTCCGTGAGCGCGCGCCGCTGCGGGCGCTGGAGTTGCGAGTGCTCGTCGGCGGCGACTATCGCTGGCTCGAGGTCAACGCTCAAGCCGTGTGGAATGAAGCTGGCGAAGCGACACGCTTGGTCGGGTCCACGATCGATATCAGCGAGCGCAAGCAGCAAGAAGCGCGCATTCGCCGACTCACTCGTACTTACGCCGTGCTCAGTAGCATCAATTCGACGATCCTGCGCGTGCACGAGCGCGCGGCTTTGCTGGCGGCGTCCTGCAACATCGCCGTGCGCGTGGGCGAACTCGCGTTGGCGGTGGTCGTTGGCTCGCCACGCCCGGGGTCCGAGCGCGCCGCGGTGGCTTCGGACGGTGCGGCGCCGACGGTGGTCAGGCGCATTGCCGATTGGCTCACCGATGAAGGCTCTGCCAGCGGTTTCGTCGCAGAGTTCGCGTCGACGCCCGTCGTCATCAACGATCTCGGGAACGATGACCTGCTCGGTGCCATCGGCGACAGTGTGCGCGCGGAGGGGCATCTGGCGTTGACCGTGCTGCCCGTGCAAGTCTCGGGCAAGGTCGATTGCCTGCTGGCCTTGTTCGCGAATCAAACTGGGTTCTTCGACGACGCTCAGGTCAAGCTACTGGCGGAGCTGGCCGACAACATCGGTTTTGCGTTGGAACACAGCGCGCTCTCGGAACGCCTGGATTTTCTCGCTTCTTACGACGATCTAACGGGTCTGTCGAACCGCCGCTTGCTGCACGATCGATTGGCTCAACAGCTCGCCGTGTGTAGTCAGGAGCAGCTGAAGCTCGCGGTCGTGCTGGTCGATATCGAACGCTTCCGCCAAGTCAACGAGACTTTGGGCAGGCAAGCTGGGGACGCCGTGCTGGTCGAGATCGCGCGGCGCCTGCAACAGACCACGGAGGCGAATTGGGTGATCTCGCGTTATGCGAGCAATACGTTCGCGGTGATCGTCGGTCCGCTGGACAACGAATCGAGTCTGATCGCCTGGATCGAACGCGCATTGGCCATGCTCGGACAAACCGCGACCGTCGCGGGTACCGAACTGCGCCTATCGGCCAGGATCGGTATCGCGATGTTCCCCTCGGACGGTCCCGGTTCGGATGCGCTGCTCGCGAACGCGGAGGCGGCGCTCAAGAACGGAAAGGCCCGCGCCCAGCGCTACCGTTTTTACACGCCGGCCATGAACGAACGCGTCGCGGAGCGGCTTCGGCTCGAAACCAAGCTGCGCAACGCCATCGAGCAACGGCAATTTTTGCTGCACTATCAGCCGAAGGTGGAGCTCAAAACGGGGAGGGTCGTCGGACTCGAGGCCCTCATCCGCTGGCAGGGCGAGGACGGCAAGCTGATTGCTCCGGGCTTGTTCATTCCACTCTTGGAAGAGACCGGCATGATCGTCGACGTCGGGAAGTGGGTCATGGATTCCGCGGCCGAGCAACACGCCGACTGGACTGCGCGCGGCCTGAACCCGCCGCGCATCGCGGTCAACGTATCCCCCTTGCAGCTCGCGCAGCCCGACTTCATGCAAACCGTAGCTGCCGTCCTGGCCAAATTCCCATTGGCCAAATTAGGACTCGATCTGGAAATCACGGAGAGCGTGCTGATGGAGGATCTGCATGGCAACACCGATAAACTCCGTCAGGCACGCGAAGCAGGTCTCGGTGTAGCCATCGACGACTTCGGGACCGGCTACTCTTCACTCGGCTACATCAGTCGGTTGCCGATCGACGCGCTCAAAATCGACCGAAGCTTCGTGATGCGCATGGCCGACGAACCGCAAGAAGTATCGATCGTGACCACGATCATCTCACTCGCTCACGCGCTCGATCTCGAAGTCATCGCGGAGGGGGTCGAGACCTTGCAGCAAGCGCAACTATTGCGGCTCTTGAAGTGCGACCAAATCCAAGGCTACTTCGTGGCGCGCCCACAGGCCGCTGAGACGGCAGAGGCACTCTTGGCAAAGTCTTTCAATCTGGCGCGCGGCACGACTTGAAGCGCTGCGCTATGCAGTCTGCTGGTCGGTGCCTTCGTGGATTGCGGCGTGCAATGTCAGCAATGCGGCGACCGCCGAGGCGAAGCCGCCGCGCCGTGCCAGCGCGCTGGCGAACAACCTGAGATCCATCGGTGAGGCCAGTGAGGTGAGGCCGAGCTCCGCGAGCACCGACCAGGCCAGCTGCGGACCGAGGCTCGGCCCCATCACGCTCGTGAGCTTCGCCAGCGCGACGTCGTGCCAATTCGTTGCCAGCGGCTTCATTGTTTTGCGAGCTGCGCCTCCAGCTCGGCGATGCGAAGCCGAGCCTCCGCATTGTCATTTCGCAATGCGACGAGCGCGCTGGCCTGCTCTTGCGCCTGTGCCGCGACTTCGGCGAGCAGCGCCTGAATTCTGCGTTGCTCTTCACGTTGCTCGTCGATGTTGGTATTCGTGCCCAACCAGCGCACGATTTGGCCATTGCTAGCTCGCTGCGCGATGGCACGCGCCAGATGCCAAGCGTACGAGCCATTCGCAAGCTTGAGCCGAAACTCCACCTGGTACTCTTCCCCAGTGCCGAGCGCGTGCAGCCAGCGCTCGACGGCCAACCCCAAATCTTCTGGGTGTACGACATTTTGCCAGCCGTCGCGCAGCAACTCGGCTGCGGTCAAGCCCAGGCCACTCGCTGTCTGTTCGGTCACGAAGTCGAGGTGCCCGTTCGGCAACGCAGTCCAAATCTGCACCGGGATATTCTCGGCCAAGTGCCGATAGCCTTGTTCGCGCTCGTGCGGCAGATCTCGTGCGCTCGACGAGGCGGAGTCGGGGCGGGGCAGTGTCGACATCCACGGACACTAGGCCGTTCCGCCCCTCGACACCAGGCACCAGACCCTCGCTGAACCGAACTCGGGCAGCCAGTTCGGATATCCGCTCCGGGAGGACCGGTAAGATGAGTTCTGGACCGACTCAACCTCCGGCCAGTTGAGCCACTACTTTGCCCCGATTCTCTCCGACCCCACACTGAAACGCGAGTTCACCGTACGCTGAATCCGGAAGCGGCACGGGCACGTCGGTATTCAGCGGCAGCGCCTTCTCGATCCCGAATTCGGGGAAGACCAAGGCCGTGGCACAGCTCTCCCGCGTGGTCCGTCGAAAGACGAGCGGATGCGCTGGGCTCACGATCACTCGCGACGGCTCGAAGCCGCGCTCGGTGACCGTTACCCGAGCGATGGTGCTGCCGCCATCGGCCAGCTCCTGCAACTCCGTAGCTCTGGCTTGCTCCGCTGGCGCAGCGCGTCGTTGGCAAGCGCTCAGTCCGAAGCTTGCGACCAGAACTAGCAGCTCTACGCCCCTCGCGAGCCACGGATTGATTTCGGCAGATTCGGTCATCGACCTGAATACGGTCGAGAAGCGAAACCGTTACAGCGTCTCGCATTTAGCCACGATCGACGCGACGCCGATTCGACGCTGGGGGCTCTCGACCGCAGGAGATGGCTGGCTCGTCGAACGTGGGCGGATGAATGGGGAGCGAAGGTCGAGGGCAGGGCAGGTAGATGAAAAATTCACAGCCGCGGCCCGGTGCCGTTTCGATGCGAACGGCGCCGCCCAGCCGCGTGACGACGTCTTTGACCATGAACAGGCCAAGGCCAGTGCCTCCGCGCAGCGCTTTGGTCGTGAAGAATGGCTCGAAGATGCGAGCCAGCGTTGGCTCATCCATCCCGGGGCCCGCGTCCTTGACCGAGATGACGGCGTATTTGCCAGGGGCGAGCCCGCCCGTGATGCCAGCGTGGTCGAGCACGGTCGCGCTGAAGGCACGAATGAGCAGTGGGCCCGTACGCATCGCGTCGCGCGAGTTGAAGGCGAGGTTGATGATCACTTGCTCGACTTCGCCAACCCCCGCCCGCACCGGGAGCGGCATGGGAGAGAGCTCGGCCGACAGCTGAATCGCGTCACCCAAGACGGGGCGCAGCATGCTCACGGCGGCCGCCACGATCTCGTTGGCGTCGACCAGCGCGCTCGTCGTCCGTTGGCCTTTGCACAAGACCAAGAGGCGGCCAGCCAGGGCCACGCCACTCTGCGTGGCCTCGATGGCATGCTGCAAGTCGCTCGCCTGTTGGGCAGACAGCGAACCGGCGGCGACGAAAGATTGATAGTGGCCAACCACCGTCAACAGATTGTTGATGTCGTGCGCGAAGCCGGCCACGACCAGCTGAACCTGCGTAGATTGTGCCGCAGCCTCGGGCTTTGCTTGTGGCTCGAGCAAAGTCGCGGGCTGCTGGTTGGCCGAGGCCACCAGCCATTCCAACTGTTCATGCTCGTCGAGCACGGGCGTGAATGTGAGCACGCAGTCCACGGCTTTTGCGTTTTCCGCGCGAGGTTGCAGGACGAGCCGGTTACTGACCGCTCGTCGCTTGTTGAGGGCAGCGAATTGCAACGTGGAGAGGTAGCAAGAGGTGCTGGCGCTGACGAACAGGTCCTCGTCGCGCTGCCCGACGAGCTCGCCTGTGCTCAGACCGAGCAGCCTGCGACCCGCTAGGTTGACGAAGGCTAAAGTGAGCTCACGATCGTACAGCCAGACGATGTTCGGCAAGGCATCCAAGGAGCGGCGTGTCGACGCCCCGAGTTCCAGACGTAGCGTGCCCTGTGCCGTGACACGAACAGGCACGGAATCCCGAACTCCCGAATCGCGAACACCCGGATCGCGCGTGGATGGGGAATCGCACGCGCTGTAGTCGCGGCCTCCGGAGTCGCCTTCCGAGAAAGTGGTCAACGTTCGCCTCCCAGTCCCACAATCCGGGGAGATCTAGCGAGATTCGTGCCACTTTCGTCGCTCGGCCCAGATTCGATATTTCATCGCGCTTGGGGCCAGCGTTCGAGACGGGGGATGTCGCGATCTGTCTCGGTGGGGCGCGACCAGCGGTGCAAGCGAGCCCCAGCGTCCATTTCCCGACATCGGGGCCCAGTGCACAACTCGCAAGGGTTATCTCGCGCGCGTCTGGCCAGGGCTTGCGACAGCGGGACCGCGAGCACCGTTGCAATCGTGCGCCGTGTCGAGCTTCTCTCCCCGACAGCGCGGGCACGAAGTAG
>Ga0247778_1000869_pt1 | contig 21525 bp, 18 predicted proteins | sample UWRJL049202B5_FD_179939 | JGI IMG/M metagenome (GOLD analysis project Ga0247778, IMG submission 179939) | Plant litter microbial communities from Arlington Agricultural Research Station in Wisconsin, United States - UWRJ-L049-202B-5 | ecosystem: Environmental > Terrestrial > Plant litter >... | reverse complement strand
GGTGTTTTTTTTTTTTTTTTTTTCAATACTTTCGTGTAGATAGTTGATTGTGTTTGAGTACCTGCAGAATCTAAGTAAGCAATGGTAAACCATTCCAAAAGGCTGATCGATGTGATGTCTGGGAATACCTTAAGCGACCACTTAATACATCTCACGAGTAGAAAAGGGGGGATAGGTAAAATAGGGCAAGTAAATTGAGACCCGACTTTCTAAAGCCAGCCGAAATATACTTATAAGTACAATAAATAATCCATATCATCGCGTGCTTCCAAACGCCCTGTTGCTCCACCGCTAGTAATATATCATGCCTCAAAAACGCCCGTTCGCTCACTGACTCGTAATCACATAACAACACAGTCTCTACTCCTCTCTTCCTGTTGCGTAACACCTTGCACGGAGCCTTGTCTCGGCAGCATAGATAAACTGCCCGTTCCTCGCCTTCTCTGTCCTACAGTGGGACTAGTACTCTGCATGCTCTGCGAAGTAGCCGAATACGCGCTGGTTCTCCTGCCAGGACCCCGTGGTGGTTGAGCCGGGTGACTTGGGTGATCTGCGGGCGGGACATAGGCGGCTTGATTTGCAGCTTGTTCATAACTTGGCGGAGGAGCATCGACTCCTGCTTCTGGATCTCTGGCTGGCGCTGAGGCTTGTCCGTTCCGTCGTGGTGGAATGGTTGGACGAACTTCTGCTGACGCATTGCGTGCGCCTCCCCTTGTCCCTCCACGATTGCTACCACCACGACCGCCGCGAGTATTTACAGGGACACTGTTGTCTTGTACGCCTTGTTGCTCAATATATGCTTGAGAGAGCTGGGCGTTGCGGTCTGCTTCTTGGCGTCGACGTGCTACCTCGGATCGATGACGCTCTTCTTCCTCTTCCTGTAGCTGGAGAGCAAGCGCAAGATCGTGATCTTCCTGCTCGGAATTTGGGCTTTGGGGGGTTGGAGGCTCGTGATAATTTGACGAGCTGCTAGGTGTGCTCAAATGTTGTTGATTCCGATTTGGTTGGGAACTTGCCCGACGCCCGGTCACAGTGGTCCAGCCGTCACCGGAATCATGGGTATTCGAGTGCGATGGAGTGGCAGGTGCGCCTCCGACAAGTCTGAAGTCGCCGGAGAAAAACTCAGCGTTCTCGCCATTGACATCAATGAGAGACTCCCAGACAACTTCTTCGTGACCCGCGTATCCCATGTCAGTCACAAGCTGAAGCAGTTGCAGTGTATTTGGATGGCGATAGAGTGTGGAGAAATGATCGTTTCGGAAGAGAATAGCTACCGCTCCAGGAGCTAAGGATGTTGTAATCGTCTCTAGACCATAAGGGGTCAATTGTGTTGCATTGCTGGAGAAGAAAGCCTTGATTGTCGCAATATCTTCAAGAGTCGCTTGCTCCTCAAAATTTAGTCCTTCCCGTACAATCTTATCTTCAAGCTCTTCTTCTCGAAACATAAGGTTTTGAGCATCTTCGTAAGACTTCGCTGACCGGGCCAGAGAGGTGTATGCTGGAGAATTTCGTTCAGGGAGCCAGCCGTGTATAAGTGGAATGGAGAAGGTGCTATAAAGCTTCATCTCTCGGGTATCCTCAAATGTACCGGGTATTGACTCCTCTCGTTCACTCGGGTGAACATGGGACATCGATTTCCTTGGATCATTTGGGGATATCGAAGCCGCCGCCGGAAGGAACCGCGGGTTGACATTCATTCCAGTGTGGAGGGTGATGAGGAAAGAATATAAGTCGCTAACATCTGGAAGCTCTTGAGCAGCGTCACCACGTCGACCTGACATAAGCTCGTCGAAGACCGCGTCCAGAAGTAAACCCAAACTGACTTGTTCCCGTGATCGGAGTGTTTCAACCAAAGCCGTCTCAACGTTGGCAGGCGTGGATAAAGTTAAGGCGTTGACGAGGGCCAAGAGAGGACATGGACCATTGGCATTTTGTACTAGGATAGGAGAGACTCTTGGGTTCTTCTCCGCATTAACATCATGCCAAGTAATCTTCTTGATCTCGTAGGTCTCCTTTTTCTGCTTCCGAGCAGCAGCACCATTTGTTCCTGAACTAAGAAGCGAGGAGGAACTTGGGCTCTGTGTGATTATGGTGGGGCGTGGCGGTTGAGGCGGAGCTTCCTCAACTGATGGCCTTGGAGGAAGTGTCGGCGCTTGTTCTTCATTTACGTAGACCTCGTTGCCATCGGCTCCAATAGTACCGCTTTGCTGAGCACCAGGAGCGACAGTCTCGTGATCAATGAGGTTCCATCCTTCACTTGGTTGCCCTGCATCACCGATGTTCAACGACTGGTTCGTACTCGCAATACCTTTCCCCTTTTCCTGATTCTCGCCCCATACATTTTGGTCCTCTTCAATCTCCTGCGGCGCTTTCTCATTGCTGATTGGTAGGTCTTGTGGTTTAGAATGCCCATCATCGTATCCTTCTTCATCCCAGGCTGGAGACCCCGGCTCCTCTATGTCTATCAAGACTGGTTGCGACGTCCCGACAGGAGGTATTGTGGGTGCCTGACCCGGGGGTGGAGTACTTGACCATGCCGCATTTCCTGAGTCTTGTCTTTGCATTTGTGGTACGGCAGGTCGCGATGAGGCGTTCTTCTGGTCGAGCGCTGGTTGCCATGGATTCGTTGAGGAGTCGGAGACTGAAAGGTTCGAGAATTGTTGGTAGGGAGGTGCTTCTGTGCATATTCTTAGCCACATAACTGTATAACATTGAGAATTGAACGTACCTTGATGAATAGGAGGGGGAGGAGGGGCAGCAGAAGGTTGTGTAGGTCTCTCGGGAGATTCACCCCAAGCATTGGCGCTGCTCTCTTTTGAGGCAGTTGTGCTACCAGTTGCTTGTCTTTTCAAGAATGGATTTGTACTTGTCGCACTCGGTCTCAGAGCTTCTTGAGAGCTCCTTTGCGAATTCGAAAGCGAGGGCGGTCCAACCCTCAATGATTCAGGCAGATTCGGAGGGGGATTCATGGTCTCAGCGGTTGGGCCGGGCTTGTCGAGGGCGTCAAGTCCTTCTCCGCCCCAAACTTTTGCACTCCCGGCGTCTGAGTCGGTAGCTGATCGAAGTTCACCTCGCGCGTCTTGCATAGAAAACGGTTTGGGGGCATCGGTCGAGATTGGAGTGACTGGGTATGGCGGGGAAGCTGTGGGCGCGAGACTCGGGTTCCCAGCATTGGGAACTGGCTTTCGGGTAACCATCGTGATGCTTGGACTGAGGCCGATTGAATGTTGCCTTCCAAGCTTCACTATCGTCTGTTCTCAATGGAGTCGAAGCTTTCGTCCCAAGTCGATTGAATGTTTCCAGCTTCGTGCTTATTGTAGGTGGCTGGGGTTTGCCGTCATTTCGAAGGGTCAGTGCTCGAGCTGACTGTGGATTGAAACTTTCTGTATATAGGACAGTGAAATTATTTGGGTTTTGAGAGAGGAAACTGCTGTGATGTTGAGGAGGATTAGGAGGCCAAAGAGGAGGAGGAGGTGCTCGTAGGCAGCCGAATAAACCAGTATTCCGCCTTCTTTACGTCGTGTACTGGACTAGTGCTATCGATAAGCCACAGCGGAAGCTCAATCAATTTCTAAAGATAAATGTGGCGGAAAACAAGCAAATTGCCCTGTTCGGGAACAATAATTCTGAGTTTCTTGGTAAAAGCTTGGCTTTTCATCCAATTTCATCCAATTTCATCAAAATTGGGCTTCCTTTAGATTGTACAACTACAACATCGCCTTGTCCACGGTTGCGTTGGGGACTTACGCGTCTTGCCTCTGATTCCAGCCACAATCAGCTCAAGCTTGAACTCTTGGCGGGGCTACGCTGCACGGCCACGGCCTCTACGGGTAGCGAAAAAGTTGCCGAAAGTTGACCTGTGTATCTTTGCCAGGCAAAAATTATAACACCAACAAATTGGCTGAGAAAAATTCCAAGAAAATTCCAATATACTTATTAGATCATTTCTAAGAAGTTAGATCAAATACTTTTTATTTCAAAGTTGTATTATCGTGTCAGTATTTAAATAACGAGGGATGTTAAATTCGGCAACTTTTTCGCTACCCGTAGAGCACGGCCACGGCAATGGACAGCGCTAAGTACGGCGGCCAAATTGCGGTTCTGGTGGAAGGCTGAGAAATTATGGAATGGAATGCGGAGAAAAAATACTTCCCCGTCCACACAAGGCTGTCAAGTATTGTCACCATCACCACCACGCAAAACATGACTCGATAGCATTTTGCCTTCGCCCATACACAATGCATTCGCTGGTCAAGCCAAATGCCTGGGTGGTCTTGCGACTGCCATCCGATACCCTGAAAGTCATGCAAATCCTGCCTAATACGTGAGTGTCTAGAGCCTGAGTGAGCAGCTTCATACTTCTCTTCTCGTGTTTTGTTTGGTTATTTACTAACAAACCTGTAGAATTGTATCACTAGGGAAATACGGAACATTCTCAAGCAATCTCGTTATTGAGCGACCTTATAATCTCACATACGAACTGCTCGATCGAGAAGCGGGGCAAAAAGACTCAGATCTGCGAATTGTACCCGCGTCAGAAATACACGCCGACACGATTGCCGAAGAAGACGCCGCTACGAACCCCAAAGATGGAGATGATAAGGTTATAATAGGCGGTGATGGAGTAGAATTCGAGCTGGTTGGGGAGAATGGAGAAGTCATTATGCGATCGAACCGAGAGACAATCGACGATTCTGCGCGGCAAACTCTTACCATGGAGGAGATCGAAGTCTTGAAACGAGAAGGCACGGGCGCTGGAAAAGACCTCATTGCAAAGCTTATGCTGTCACATACAGGTATCGATCAAAAGACGACGTTCTCACTTGCGAAATACAAGTTATTGAAGACGAAGAAGTACTTGAAACGATTTACGATATTACCATTGGATGTTCCACTATTAACACATTGGATGATGACCGAGAAGGACGCGAACAAGATTTTGGAAATGAGAAACGAAATGGTGTCTTTAATGGGAAGCTGGTCCAACGTACATTTCTCGGAAGCTCTCCCAGGGGCAGAAGGCGGACGATGGCTGGTGGTAGATGAGACCGGCGGACTCTTGGTAGCAGCAATGGCAGAACGAATGGGCATACTACACCCACCAGAAGATTTCGACTGGGAACAGAAACCGGACGGACACAACAGAGAAGACGCACTACTCGCCACATCCAACACCATAACCCTCATCCACAACAACGCCCAACCCAACCTCTCCCTCCTAAAATATTTCCTCTTCGACCCTACGACAACAACACCACCATGCCCCACACACCCTCTAAACTCACACCTCCACGCCCTCTCCTGGCTACAACTCACCAAACCATCCCAAGACACGACCTACTCCACCCCAGTTGAGACACTCACTCCCGAAGAGCTCTCACAAATGAAATCCACAAAACGAGGAACCTATTACCGCAAACTCCGTCGCTGGACAAGAACAACACATATTGTAGACTCAACACTAAAAGGCGGTTTCGACGGTCTCGCAATCGCATCCTCTATGGATCCATCCTCCATCTTACGCCATACACTTCCCCTGTTACGAGGAGGTGCGAGCATCGCAATCTACTCCCCAACCGTCGAACCTTTAGTATCTCTCGCGGATCTCTACAGCACTTCGAGAAGAACGGCCTTTATACAAGCTCCTCCCACTTCATTTACGGAGTTGGAAGATGAAGACCGAGGCATAGAGTGGCAAGGCAATGAAGATTTCCCATTAAATCCAACCCTAGTACTCAATGCCAGTGTACAAACCGCGCGTGTGAGAGAATGGCAAGTCCTACCAGGACGAACACATCCGATGATGACTGGACGTGGTGGTGCAGAAGGGTATCTATGGACAGGTATTCGAGTTATACCAGCGAAAGGACGGGTAGAAGCTAGAGGGAAGTTTGGTCGGAAGAGGAAAGTGGAGGACAAGCCCGCTGAAGAGGAAACTGCTGTGAAGAAAGAGAAGTTGGATGATATCGAGCGAGAGCCTGAGGAAGAAATTAAGGTGAAGGCCGAAGATGTAGATATGAATGAATCGTAGGATTGATACTCTTGTATCTCTATCATAGCATCTGCTCGAACTTTTCCTCAGCCTGTATCCATGTCCCCCATCCCACCCATCCCCCCATTCTCCCCTCACAACTGCTTCCCCATAAACCTCCTCTTCGCAAAACTCAACCACCACTTACTCGGCCTATCCGCACCCCCCTCATACAGCCTCGCCAACAACCTCTGCGCCAACTCCTGCCTTACCTGACTCAAATACCCCCTCAACATCTCCGCTTCCTGTCTATTGGCCGCCGGTGCAAACATTTGATTTAGCGGGAAGCCTGCGTCGCCTGGGATGGAGAAATTGGTGTCTAGGGCTATGTTTTGGACTTCTTTTTGCGCTTCCCTGATTTTTACGCAGGCCAAAATCAGCCTCATCCTCATTTCTAAAACCCAAATAGGGGGGAGGGAAAGTAAACTTACCTCGCGGTATAAGTGGGTTTTACCTTAGATAAACACTCACTAACCCACAAAATCCCATAAATCAACAAGCGATCAGCCGGGCCCTGGATCTCGAAATTCCGGAAAAACGTATTGGCGCGGAACAAAGAGAGCACTTCGTCGAGCGCATCGTAGGATTCGGAGTCCGGGTCGGGGGATTCGTGGGGTGCGAGCGTGATGGTGGGGAGTGTGTAGGCTGGGCCGCGGGTTCGTGTGCGCAGGGGGAGGAGGGGGAAATTGCCTGTGTGGGTTGATGTGTTAGAGGGGGGACAAAGGGGGAGGCCCGCTGGCGCGGGGGGAAAGGGTGGTAAGGAAGCGGGGGAGGAGGGACGAACCGATTAATTGGGGGGAGGTTTCGGCGTTGAAGATTGAGTTGTAGGCCTGGTGCGTGTTAGGTAGCTGGGGAGTTTGATGGAGGTTTAGGGATACGGACGGGCATTTTGGATGTGGTGATGTGGTTTCGTGGAGTGAGGGGTGGTGTTGGAGGGGTCGTCGTCAGGAGGAAGGCTGACGACGAGGTTGGGGATGTTGGTGCCTGAGGCTGATATCTGGTGAAGTGATGTTTGGAAGTTCGCAACCGTTCTTCTTTTGCAACAAATACTTTTGATTTTTTGATTTTTGATTTTTGATCTTTGATTTCTTGCGTTCCTGAATTTGTTGAACGCTAGCATAATATTCGCTCCTGCCGTAAGTTTGAGAGCTGCTCGTGGTAAGAGCCCACCCTCATGCTACTCCAAGACTCGTGAGCGTGCATTCGTATTTGGGGACCAAAAAGGTCTGTTGATTATTATATCTTTCTTATTTGCTATTGTTCTAGTTATCTAAACCAATATATATCCTGTTATTTCCGGAGTTTGGATTGTCATGTCCTGTCATGTTGGCGGCAGTCTGTCACCGCTACGCCCCTCTCTCGGCTTGAATCAAGTCGTCGTTCTGAAATGTGGACAGCTTTTTTAATGATGAAACAATGGCACTGGCATCACGGTTTTTAAGGAAAAGATTTGCATATGTAAGACTATAAGTCACCCCAATCTATTAAAACTCCAAAACGCCTTCAATCCCCCACCATGCTCTACCCAGCGACCTTATTTACATGCTAATCCCGCCCCTCCCAAATCTCCAAGAGAGATTTATAGAATCTACCACCCGAATCAGAGGTCTCCTTCTTGCTGTCTCCTTTCCTAGCCTCCTTCTGCTTCTTCGACTGCTTAGGCTTGTGGCCTGCCTTGCTCGACATTCTCATGATTTTCTTGTAGGTCTGCTGTTGCCTCTTATTCAGAGGTTTCGGTCCTTCCGGTGCTTCGTCATCGTCTTCATCATCATATTTTCTCTTCCTGTGTTGGTGTTAACTTTGGACCCACCCGAAGGAGGTATAGGCGGGGGAGGACATACCGGATGCTATGATCATGGTCATCCTTCGCGTTTGCTTTCGCTTTTTCTCTCTTCTTTTCTTCTTCTTCCTTTTCCTTCTGGGCTCTCAGATTTTCTTCATTACATTGGGAACAACTTTCGTCTGCTTTCCTACACAACCAATCATGCTTCTTACAGTAATCTTGGTGGACTACGCACCCGATCTTTCCACGTGGAAAGCGACAGTTCGCGCTTGGCTTGCAGTGGTGGTTTTTTCCGATAGTCCCGTGTGGCATGGTTTCCGTTTAATTAGTATCCTGTATATACGGAGTTACGGAGAATACCAGAAAGTGTGATAATACTCGTGAAGTGGTTCGAATTCGCCTGTAGTGGAAAGGTATCAAATGAGGATGAAGATGAAGATGCAATTTTCCAGTCTCAATGAAAGCGAGAGTCCTTTCGATTGAAACGCGTCCCATATTGACTTTCCCTGATCTATTATTGGCTCCGAGTGGTGGCCGTGCCTGAGACTTGCCACAAAGGCGCAACAGCGCCTCGACTATTCCCCGTTGTCAATCCATTTCAGCCTGATACACCACAATGAAGAGTTTTGACTTCACCATGCCATTCGGTTCTAATCAATTCTCATCTACTCGCAAAGTCGGGTCTTGATCCTTTATTCAGACGTGGGTAAGAACCTTCTGAGTTCCTTCTGTCACAATCTAACCTCTATCGACGCTTTTGATATGCTTCGACCTGGAACTATTGAGTCCTCCCCAGAAAATCAATAAAAGCGGAACGAACTGGTATTGGCACTGTTGGGTTAGAAGTATGGATATATTTGAAGCAGGTCTCTGGAGATTTTTGTGATATTATATATGAAAATCCTCTACTGAGACAGAAGAATCACCAGCGTGTAATTAAACACATCTGCCTTCGAAATGCGCAACTCGTTGCCTACCTTTCACGCGTGCGTGTGAGCTAGCTATAGAATAAAAGGCGCCGAATAAAAAGCCATCAGTAGTCATACAACATATATGGCTATGGTGGAATGATGGACGACTATTTCCACGACACTTTACTACGATATTGGCACAATACGGCTTTTTTGCCCACAGAAATTCACAAAGATTGACCAACACTTGGGTGTGATATGCCTTTCAAGCCTACCTACCTAGGTAAGTAGGGAGTATGCATATAAATCCAGACTAGCGTCCAGATCCGCGTGCATCCCTGAAATGATCATCTCCCAATCGCGTTCATGCGCCCAACCCGCATCAACAAAATATTTCCGAGTTGCGTTGCGTTGCGCTCAGCAATCCCTTGCGATTGTCAGCACCATGCGAAACCTGCCGCGCGAGGTCGTCGCGGCGATCGAGACCGCGATCCAAGTCAACAATGGCGCTCTCGAATCGGCTTTCATCCATTCCCTCGCGAAGATATACAAGACGAGTCCGCAGGCTGTTGTATGGAATATGAAAAGGTGGAACAAGGTGCAGGCTGGTTGCGATGATAGGAAGCCAGGTGGTCGCCCTGCGGCTATGGATAAGGAGAAAGCCGCGGACTGGCTGCGAGAGTTCATGGCGGAGATTCATAAGGAAGGGTACGTTTGATGCTACTCGTGCTCATTTTGCATATTTGGGAAAAGAACTCTTGAATATGTCTTTGAAATTGCTCTGTCATGCTAATTGCAGTATAGAAAGAGAATCAGGATGGACGATCTCGCAGTGAAGTTATCCGAGTATTTTGGACTAGAGGTCAGCAGTTCTTGGGTATCTCGGGTTATGAAGAAATACAACATCCCTCATAAGGAACCGAAACCTCCAAAGGTCAAGAAAGTTCGAGTTCCAAAGCCTCCTCACCCCTCCAAAGAAACACCAGGCCAGTCAAGTTGGGTGCCACAATACAATCTTCCTGCGCCCGGCCAATATCCCTCCTTCCGGGAGGATCTAGAGCAAGCCTTGGGAGGAACTTCTGGACCATCGGTCAATGTCCAACCAGAAATGGCAACAGCGCCCCCTCCTGCCCCTAAACGTGGGCGTGGCAGACCTAGAAACCCAGATGCTCCGCCCAACGAGGGGCACGCAACAGAATTTGACGGGTTTGGCATACTCAAATTGTCAACGACCACACTGGCCGCTCCAGTGTTACCTCCAATAACAACTCAACATTCTCTTCCGCCTCAATACCAATACCCCCGTAACATTTACCCACGACTCCCATCTGTCAACCCTTCGAGCTATAGTTCACCAACTGCATCCGAATTCTCGAGTTCCACACCCACCACAGTTAGCTCTTCTACTACGAACAAAGCGTCTAATGTCAATTGGGAGGTTTTGAGGGTTGTAGAATTACCCTGAGGCTGAGGGGAAATCATAAGCATGAAAACCATATACAATCTGAAGTACCGGAATCCGGAAGAGTTGAACACGATCCGGACTCGGAACTCGACTTATCCTCCAATACGAATACGAAGGCGCCAAACATCTTTCAGTGATGTGGTGAACACTCTACTAGACCAAGAACAAGGCCTTGTAACGCAATCGGCGTAACGGAGAACGACGAAGTCCGTCCGTAAGGGAAAGTCAATGTCCCAAAGGATGGGAATTGTGATGCTTCCAAATCAAATTGCAGCACCACAAGAGCGGGACGTCGAAAGGATATCGAATGGCGGACGACTTGCTTATAGCTGATGCAAGGGCCAAATGTGTATGCAGCCAACGTCTGACTTAGATTCTTACCGCTGACCACTGGCAGGCACATTCCCGAACCCCGGAGTCAGACAAGTAATACCCGCCAGTGCCAACTCAAAGAGGCTGCCAAAGCTTGTTGCCAAGCTTTTTTACGAGTCTTTAGGACGATGCTTGTGTCGGCGCGGAAGGAAGATTAGGCCCCGAGTTAGATGCAATATTGCGATTACTCAGCTCCCCGACGCTTACTCGGTAATCCCTATACAGCTCAGTGTAACATCTCTTCATGTAGTATCGTTCATGATGACTTAAAATTCTCCTTCCTGTTCAAGTTCTGTGTAACTCTAGGTAAGCATCATCTCAATCTACCGAGTCCTTGGCATACGAAAGAGGCAATCGAGCCGTAACCCTCACATATCCAGCGAGACGGCCCGTTTCTTCGTTCAACACTACAACCTTGTCAGACTTTCATGGAAGACGGGTATAATGAAAAATGCGCAAGCTCGTATCGAAGCGGATAGCACAATGCATGTCATGCAGCTTGAAGTAGATCAGCGCATTAATTGATTGCCGCGGCCGCCACTCAATTGTATTTAAGAGAGCCTCCTCTCCTCGGAGTAGCACACTACATCAAGGAAACCCTTCTCTCGTATCAAAATGCAACTCAAATCCTTCCTTCTCGTCGCTGCCTCCGGCTTCCTAAGTCATGCCACCCAAACCTTCAGCAATACTGGCACTCTTGCCGGCTGGGACACCAGATACATTGATTCCGGTACTGCAGGCACTATCCAAGAAGTAACAAATGTCTTCAAAGAAGGTCCCACAGCCCTCAAGATGACCCAAGTCTTCCAGTCAGGGTTCACTGGTCGCTATCACGCTGAAGTCATCCACAACAATGCAATGAAGAAGGGAGACACAGGCTTTTACGGCTTTGCATTCCGACTGCAGCAAGACTGGCAGTCGAGCCCAGCTCAGAGCTATAACATTGCGCAATTCATCGCTGATTTTTCGGACCTGGGATGCGGGGAAGATTCCATGCCGGGCACCATGATCGAGATTTTGGGAGATCAGTAAGTATTACCCAGAAACAGAAACAAATTCTCAAGAACCATTACTGACCCTTCACTCAGACTCGTAACCCGCCGAAAATACGGCAGCGTATGCCCAACCTCAGCACAGCAAACCCAATACTACAACAACCTCGTGACCGTCACCCCAGGCGTCTGGCACAAAGTCGAAATTCAGGCAAACTGGCAGAGCGACAATACGGGCTTTCTCAAGCTTTGGTATGATGGCACCAAAATCCTGGAGGAGTTTAATGTTGCTACGTCGGTGACGGATGGCAGGCCGTTTCAGTTCAGAGTGGGGCTGTATGCTAATGGATGGCATGACGATAATCATCAGATGAAGGGGACCCAGGGCACTAGACAGGTTTGGTTTGATGAAATTGGGTTGGGGACTGAGTTCAAGGATGCGGATCCTGATCAATGGTAGGGGGCTAGGCATTTGAAGTGAGACAAGACTCCTTTGAGAGTAAAGTCTCATTAGTTTTCGCAGTTCAACCCTGTAATTAAAGAGCAAGAGTGAGAAGACACTCTGGCTACCACTTTCGTTCATGCATATGTTCTTGCTGATTCATCAAAGGCCAAGGCGCCTCGATGGGATTCAAATATGCAGGCTCGGAGAAGATCCCAATCAAAGACGAGGCTTGCACATGAACCCCTGCCGCGTGCCGTGTGAAGCTGGAGGTCTACGTGCATATATACGAGTCCTTCCCGTACCCCGCAGCAGCCTCTTCAACAACTTTCTTCAAAATCGCACCTATGAAATCAAAACATTTATTTTCTATCATTCTGTTCTGCTGTTCTCTAGCCGCAGCGGACGACGCGTACAATGCGATCCGCAACACACTGGCTCACTATCCCCTGGCAATTGATGGAAAGCAATTTTCGGACCTGTCTCTGGTGTTCACACCTGATATTGTCGCCAATGTAAGTTTCCCTCGGTTCCTCGATTGATGGAAACTAATCAAGATTTTCAAGTACTCGCCACCCCTTAATGTCTTGACCGGCCTGCCAATGGTTGAGTCGGTCTTGGAAGCTGCTCTCAGGCCCGTATCCACACAGCACTCGTATGGAACGCAATTGATCGATGTTCATGGAGATGGGACAGCCAATACCGTTACTTAGTAAGCAGTCCCGAATCCCGATTGTTTTTCAATAATTTATTCATACATTTCGAACAGTTACACGGCGTCTCATTTTGGCGCAGGAGTTTTTGAGGGGCAAGTCTACTATGCTTATGGAAAGTATGTGGATCACTTGGTTAATACCAAGGCGGGTTGGAGGATTGATAAACGACATCTGATATACATGGGAACTGGACAGGGTAATGCGCTAATATTTACTGGGACTACAAATGCCACGGGATCGCCGTCTTTATGAACGGAAATTTTCCTTGCTTTTGTTGGAGATTGTCAGGGAAAGTTCAGATGACGTCTAATCTTAATTTGAGTCGGCTTTGAGTTCGTGTTGGAGAACTTCAAAAATAATGCAATTCTGCGAAAGTTCGATCTTCAGAATGATCCGATTCGGTGTCTGAAATTGGCCTTTTCTATTCGTTTCGCGGGTCACCTCATAAGTTCATCGTTGAAGTCATACAGTGGGAGGTATAAATAGGTGTTCTATCAGTGAAATTCCTTCCTGCGATATAAACTTTGGGGCGCTAGTTGGCCAAACACAGTTGTGGTAAAGGGACCACGCCAGCAACAACCCTAGACTGCCGCTACAACAATTCTAGTGATCTCATTACACTCTTCCCACTTATGACTCATTTATCGAGCCAGAAAAAAAAGAGCACTCACTTTCGATCTTTTCTTCCTGACAATTATAATCCCGCCGCCAGTAAAGCATCGAATCATCCCTCCGACGGAAGCAATTAAACGCAACATCGTACAGCAATACAGTCCAATTTGGTAGCAATCTTCGCGCCACAGAAAAACAATGTCCTTCACAAAACTTTCTGTAGAGATCATACAGATCATCTTTTTACACACCACACTGCCAGACGCTCACTACCTCGCACAAACGTCAAAGTCGAATCATCAGATCTTCCTAGGACACCGGCTTCCAATACTCAGGCAAACAATCTACAACACTTATGCGCCAATCCCGGAACTCCTCAAACTCTCCCTCAGCAATGACTTGCTTTCAGGGCCAATACCTTACTCCGGGTCCCAAGAGGACTTGGTAGCCACATTAATCAAGCAATTTGAGCCGATCAATTCGTCCACCGAGCTTGATTTGGATATCGACTTATTGAAGAAACTGGCACGATATGGCAAAGTAGCTGAGCGCTGGGTACAAATTTATCCTTCACTCCGCTGGCGTTTCAAGACGCATAAGCGCAGGTCCCTGCGAGAAGACGAGAAGGAAAAGCTGAGGCGGGCTGTTTATATCTACTGGGTATACGCTGATACCTTCCATGGAAAGGACAGTCCTCGAAACCGCCCTCAAGACCGCTCTCCTTTTTTTCAGTTCGTGGCCAGCAGAGATACGGAAAATAGACTTCTAGATCACTGGTCTGTTGAGGAGCTCTCGCAGGTCAGTGATCTGGCGTTTCATATCGAGAAACTACTGAAAATGGACCTCTTCCCCTCCGAAAAGGTCATGCCACCTCAACCGACTGCTTCAACGGAAGATACGGAACTAGTCAAGTGGGTGCAAATAGATTTACAGAAATCCAGGTATTTGAGCCTTATCGATAGACTGCAAGAATTGGATCCAAAAGGTATTTTTGATCTCATGGATGCTTCTCCTGAAAAACGACTGGAGCTGGTCAGGAATTCAGAACTGATCCGCAGCTTCGTTGGCTTGGGTAACTGGATGGGGGGGACTTTGAATGCGTCCCTGCATAGGGCATGGCGTAATCGAGTGCATACGCCATTAGGTATTGGTGATGGTCCATATTTCCCTTCGCTTGTGAGCACTCTGGAGTTGCACGTGTATCCGTATAAGGACGGCGAATCGAACATTGAGACTTGGAGTAATGGGCGAAAGTGCCCTATTACTGGCTGGAAGTGACCGGCATAATAATGCACAAAAAGGTTGGATCAGTCTCAAATATGGGGAATGATGCGAGCAAAGTGGCTTCTAACAGCATTAATGCGTTTGCGTCTCTCGAGAGTTTTGATAGGTGGGTGCAGTCGATCCTCGAGGTGAAGTCTAAATTGTAACTTCATAGGTCAAGTAAGAAGTAAAAATCAACAAATATTCGAATCCATGATGTCAATTGCGACGCAAAACTACTTCGAACACATCTACGTTTGTAGCGTCTCCAAACTTCGTGTTCTCCCACTTTTCCAGCAGCTGTATGCTATTATCCATTTCACGTAAGTATGCATTCGACAAAGACCTGGTAGACATGCAGATAACTCGTGGCGACCATGCAGATCTGGAATGGATCTAGGCACAATAAAAATCCACGTTACTCCGTAATATACGAGGGTACCATAGCCCTAATAATCGCGCCAATCGCCCATCAGCTGCGCGGGGTAAACGGCACAGCAAATTATTAGTGCTGAGCGGGCCGTTCGGAGCTTCCGAATCAGTTTAGCCCAGACAAAACAAGAAGGCGTCAATGCGGTAGTGCCCAGAATTTGATAAGCTTATCCCAACTATCCTCGGTCTTGGCCGTCTTGTTCCTGTACTTACCAACCCGACTGTTAGGTCGGTAGGGATAGCTCCATTTGATGCTTGTTCAGGTTGTAGAAGTACCCTGCTGGTCATGCCATAATGCGGCGAAAGCTCGTTGCTACTATCAACGATCTACGTAAGTTCAATTTCTATAAAGACCTGCGTGATGCCCCTCATGGATCTTGTTCTGCTTCTTCAGCCTTGCTCTTAGCCTTGCAAGACCTCTCTCATCATGTTGGGTGCTTCTCTTTCCCTCTTGTTGGCCGCTCTCACCGTCGCGGTCCGCGGCGTGTGTGGCACTCCCATCCAGTTCCGCACTGCGTATGCGGTCAAGGAGACGCACCGTGCTCCTCGAAAATGGACGAAAATGGGTCGTGCGCCAGCAGAGACAATGCTGAAAATGCAAATTGGTGTCGCGCAAAGTCAATTCGGCGAATTAGAGCGTCATTTGAACGAAGGTGAGTGCTAGACTATTCTACACAGAAAATCCTTCTCGATTGAGGAACTGGAGCTGATTAAAATTCGCCAACAGTCTCTGACCCGGATCACACTCGCTATGGCCAGGTAGTTACTTCTCTGAGTCCTCTCCCTTTCGAATCTCATGTTTTCCCCGCTGTCGAAGTCTCATACTGATGCCGACCAGCATCTGACCTTCGAGGAAGTAAACGACCTCATCAAGCCCTCTGATGATGCTCTAGATCTTGTCCATGAGTGGCTGGAAGCCAATGGCATCGTCTACGCCTCCTATAGCCCCGCAAAGGACTGGATCAATATCCAGATCAATGTTCTAACTGCAGAGCGTTTGCTGGACGCCGAGTACTACGTCTTCAAGCACGAAGATGGTACTGAATTGATCCGCGCGCCAGAGTGGTCCCTCCCTAAGCATCTCTACGAGCATGTGGATGCTATTCAGCCGACCACCTCGTTCATGCGCGCCATCAAGAGAGATGAGGTGGCAGCCGCCCCAATTCCTTACCCGTACCCAGGTCTGCACGAAGCCACCTCCCCAGAGTTGAGGAAGGCATGCACCATCAACGGTACCACACCCGACTGCTTTGCGACCTTATACAAGACAAAGGGGTACATCCAAAAAGTTCCCGGTATTAATCAGATCGGCTTCAACAACTTCCTTGGTGAAATCCCTATCAGACCAGACACCAAGCAGTTCCTTGGTAGATACAAGCCAGCGGCCGTACCGGGAGCCTATCTCTACAGATTCGTCGACATCAACGGTGGTCCCTCCCAAGATACAGGACTCACTCCGGCACAAGCTGAGGAAGGGATCTCGGTAGAAGCCAATCTAGATGTCCAAACCATTATTGGCATGACTTACCCCATGCCAGTCACTGCTTATTCTACGGGTGGAGTCCCACCTGAAATCCCAGATGCTGCAGCTGGCGATCCACCTGGAAACGAGCCCTACTTGGAATGGGTCAACTACGTCCTCGGCCAACCATTCCTTCCGCAAGTAATCAGTACCTCCTACGGTGATGACGAACAGACTGTGCCCCAGGACTACGCCAAGCGGGTTTGCAATGGCTTTGCACAACTCGGTGCCCGCGGTATTTCGATCATGTTCGGCTCAGGAGACGGTGGAGCAGGCAATATCGCGGGTAACAACGCCGCAGAGTGTATCTCGAATGACGGCAAGAACACTACCAAATTCCTTGCCGCATTCCCACCATCCTGTCCATTCGTCACCTCTGTCGGCGCAACCCAAGGTTTTGAACCCGAAACATCTGCCTCAAGGCCAGCCAACTCTCTTGGCCCAGACGGAAAAGTCCACGGTTACTACGCCTCTGGAAGTGGATTTAGCGAGTACTTCCCGCGACCTTCTTACCAAGACGGTGTCGTGCCTCAATACGTCCAAAACATGAACGGCGAGCACAAAGGTCTCTTCAACCCCAACGGCCGCGCCTATCCCGACATCGCTGCCCAAGGACTCTACTTCCAAATCGTGTGGAATTCCACTTTTTCAATCATTTCCGGAACTAGCGCCTCATGCCCGTTGATGGCGTCGATTATTGCACTTACCAATGATGCTTTAATCTCAAGTGGGAAGCCGCCGTTGGGATTCTTGAATCCGTGGTTGTATTCGAAGGGGTACAAGGCTTTCACGGATATCACCGAGGGGGTTAATGGGGGGTGTAATACTACTGGTTTCCCGACGACGAAAGGGTGGGATGCGGTTACCGGGTTTGGGACACCGGTATTCCCTGAATTGGTGAAGGCGGCAGGTGGTCATATTTGGTAGATTGGGGGGGATGTAATTATCATGTCTCGTGACGAAGTATATATTAATAATCTAACAACGATATCGATGAGAATAATTAGTATTGTGCATGTTTTTTTTACTCAAGTTTAGCTATTTTGAATTCTGGGGATTCTGCAATCTGTTTCTCGCTTTTTGGAACACCATCCCTCATTCTTCTCTGTCGATGGCCTAGCCAGTGCAATACGATACGGAATGTTGAAGAACCAAAAAGGATCAAGTGGAGAAACCCCACCACGAAATGTTGGAGACGACCCACCAATTCGTGTCGCCAAGAATGCTTCCCATCCCGCGCGAGACATCCGCATGTCTAGACTTGCGAGTGTCTCACCGGGTGTACTTATATCTTCCTTGCTGAGCAAAATGAATTTCACTTCATAGTTTCATACTTGCTATCTACAAACATGTATACCATCACATTGATAACTCTTTTGGCTTTCGCTAGCGCTCAATATTGCCCATTACAGTCTCCATCGACTCCCGATTCGCATGGTCCTCTCAACAGAAAATAATGGGGTGATTTGGACATTAATACCCCTTTTTCCACCGAGTGGCCTTCTACAAACAAAGTTCGGAACGTAAGAATTGATACTAATCTTTCTGTTTTGTTACATTGATGGCTAATAATTGAGTAGTATGAACTTGTTATCTCCAATAAATGGATTGCGCCTGATGGAGTTCCAATTCTGGGGATGGTGTTCAATGACCAATTTCCGGGGCCTTTGATAGAGGTAGGGTACTGAGTTCCAAGCTGATTCGTATCATAAGCTAAGGATCATCTCGTTGAAGGCGGATTGGGGAGACACTTTGAGTATGCCATTAGAAGATTAAAACACCGCGCAGCTGTGCTAATACTTTCTCAATAGACATCAAAGTATACAACAACCTCAGCAATTACAACGGCACTTCGGTTCACTGGCACGGAATCAGGCAGTTGAATACAAATTGGCAGGATGGGGTACCAGGAGTTACTCAGTGTCCCATAACGGTATGAGAGTGATCTTCTCCGAAAGACGGGACTGATGTGTTGGCAGCCGTTTTACGAGCAAACTTATGCGTTCCAAGTTACGCAATATGGGCCCTCTTGGTATCATAGCCATTTTGCGTTGCAATGTAATTCGTCCTTTGATTGGCTGTGCGATTCAGCAGCTGGCTCAAATCTAACTTTCAACAGATCCCGCAGGACTCGTTGGTCAGATCCCACTCAGCAATACGAGTACTTGGGTAGAACTAACGAATATACAGGACCCCTTATGATAAATGGCCCAACCAGCATGAACTACGACGTAGCAATGACACCATGGCTTATATCAGATTGGTATCACGAAAACCCCTTTCCGCTCTTCTACGTTAAACTCACGCCCGACGGACCACCCCAACCTGCATCAACATTGTTGCAAGGACAAGGAATATTTTGCTCAGATACTCAGGCAAATACGAATTGTACCGGCAGCTATTGGGAAACGACATTCGTAAAAGATACTACCTACAAACTCAGTATAGTAAACGCTGGTACACAGACTCAGTTTACGTTTTGGATTGATGGGCATAGTTTTTGGGTTGTCGACACAGATTTTGTGCCTATTGAGCCGTTCTGGGCCGATACGCTGAATATCGCAGTTGGTAAGTCTTCCAATGGTGTCCACAACCTCCCAATCGACCTTTTGGAAACTCCCGAGGAGTATTGACTCCCATCTAGGTCAACGATACGATCTGATAGTGACCGCAAACGCAAGTTTCACCCACGGTACCGATTTCTGGATCCGCACCCGTGCCACGTCCTGTTCTTCCACAAACGCGACTTCAACTCTAGGAATAATCCGTTACGATCCCGCCTCAACTTATCTTCCCTACACTCCCATTGACGATCGCCAAAACTTTGGCTGTGCCGAGCCACCCTTGGCAAGTCTCGCCCCCGTCGTCAAAGAAGTCATCGGTGTCCCCATAAACGGGATAACCCCCTCCCAGTATCTCAACATCTCCCTCCGCGGCTACCCAGACGTAAACAACGGCTCCTCATACCTCAACAAATGGCTCCTCCAACGCCAATCCATGTACCTAAACTGGTCCATCCCAACGCTCTCTCTCCTCACGTCCTCCAACTCCACAGATGGCTCTGCCTTCCCTCCCTCCACCGTTCCCATTTTCCTCGACTACGAGCACGGCGACTGGATTTATTTCTTGATAGAGGGCAATTTCACACCTACAGATCCAGCGACGATTTTCACGGTACCGACGGGCCATCCGATTCATTTGCATGGCCATGATTTCTATATTTTGGACCAGAAGGATGTCCCATTTGATATCGGGACATTTACGCCTGATTTGAGTAATCCACCTAGGAGGGATACAGCGATGGTGCCGAAGGGGGGTTATATGATGATTGCATTTCAGATGGATAATCCCGGGGCTTGGTTGATGCATTGTCGTAAGTTTTTCATGTTCATTTCATCCTTTTGAATTCCAGATTCTTATGTCATGATGTGTCATGGGCTAAAGATAATGACAGATATCGCGTGGCATGCTAGCAGTGGAATGGCGGTGCAGTTTGTAGAGTCGCCGGCGGCGTTTCTGGGGCTGGCAAGGGACGCTGGGATTGCAGAAGGAATGAAGGATCAGTGCGATGCTTGGACGGCGTTTTATGATCTTTACAATATCCCCCTTAATGATACACAGGGTCTAGAGTCCGGGATTTGAGGTCTTGAGTGTATGTTGCGCGTTCGAAAGTCGAAGACTTGGAAGTAGTGGGAGAAAAGGGGTCGGTCGCTTAGCGAATTAGGGGTTGCCATGTTTGCAATGCCCGTTTCGGCAGCCTCGACGTCGAGGCAGCTACTATATGCAGGCTTACATAAACACGACAACTCCAATTCAACGTCAGGTCATATATTTTTGCTGCAAGTCCTGCTATATAAAAGATGACTACCTACTGTAGGGCGACTCAAAATCTGCAGATATGCCTGAGACACTGAGTCAAGATCAAGTCAATGCAGTCAACCATTTGTCCCCACGGGACCGGTTACTCCAGCACCGAGATTGTCGGTCTGAAATATCGCTATACCCGCACTTGCTTCGGAAACCCATCTGCTAATAACATTCGTCTAGCATAGCTTAAATGACACATCTATCGACATCTTGCCGTGCGCCGACCCAGTAAGAGCCTGCCAGACGGCACTTATGCGCCGTTTGGAACGAAGACGAAAAAATTTGGACTTCGATATCCATCTTCAATCATACGCGGGCTGGGACGTGAAAATTGGTAAGTGATCCCGTGTTTGGGGTAAGTGGTGGTGGCGGTACCCCCTGAAATAAGCGAGTTGGGATGCCCAGCGCCCAATAGGCACGGAATTGGAGGGGAAGTCAGTTACGAAATTGTAACAATGTTCAACTGGCTTGTAAGAAGAAAGTAAATAAAATGAAAGACAATACTGCTGACCACAACGCCTCGCGAAAACATACTGGCACTTTCCAAGGCAAAAGGGGAGAACGGCGAAAATCCGCTTGAGACTGAATGAAGGAAGAACTAAGAACGAAAGGCTTGAAAGAATGGATATGTATAAATCGCTAACAAGATCAAAGAATGCAGCGCCACAAAAATCTAATCGGGAAGGATGGGGAGAGAAGTTACCCAGATATATTTTGCTTTGCTTTGCCTTACCGGCTGCTTACGGTGATTTCTGGCCAAAAAGTTCGCAGCATCCGGGCTGCAAAATCCGGTTTCTCGCTCCACACACTTGTTGCGATATATTCCACGTACCGGATATAATACAGGAGAGATGAGCCATGTGATGAACGAGGATTGAAATTAGTGCTGATACTAAATCTTGGTAGCAAACTTAGGATGATGATAGCGCCATGCAACCGATCTTACAAACTGACTCGCCTGCCTAACTGGGCTTCGGCCCAACCCCGCTTCTCGCCTCAAATGGATACTGGATACTTTTAAACTTTCAAATCGACTCCTTTTTTCGAATCCAAGCTGTCGGATCTGTGCCACGAGGAAACATTCACGTGGCGTTTGATTAGCACACTGCTTTAGCTG
>Ga0247778_1000868_pt1 | contig 21532 bp, 19 predicted proteins | sample UWRJL049202B5_FD_179939 | JGI IMG/M metagenome (GOLD analysis project Ga0247778, IMG submission 179939) | Plant litter microbial communities from Arlington Agricultural Research Station in Wisconsin, United States - UWRJ-L049-202B-5 | ecosystem: Environmental > Terrestrial > Plant litter >... | reverse complement strand
CCCCCCCCCCCCCTCTCCCTCGCCACCTCCCATTTTCATCTCCCTCGTCCTCACCACGCAGCCCAATATGTCTCAACACAAAGAAATCAACATGGCGCCAGTACATGGCCATATATTTCTTCATCGCATACGATGCGAATAGCTGGCTCTTGCTAGAATCGATTACTATCTCGACCCGCCGCAGGTTCTTGACCCAGGTGTAGAGTTTGGAACGGCAGGAGTGGGTCAGGCGTTGTCTATAGTAGTGCAAGTTTTTTTTCCTTATGCGCGTCTTTATTTCAATACATGATAGCCCGTTTGTGAGGAGAGGATGGACGACATACGTTCGAAATATCGCAAGCTGCTGAATCGACCCAAGCGTTTTTTTACTCAGCTCATTAAAACTCACAAACGATTTCTTAGTGAGTGGGAGTGTATTGATCTTATAAAAAACGGCCAGTGCTTCAGGGTAAAGATCTGGGTCTGCACGTAGTGCAGCGAGAAAGTTCGGGGCGGGTTGTAAAGTTCTAGATGGGCGTTTGGTTGGAAGTCGTCCGTACTTTTTTCTGTACTGCTTTATTGTATCTTTATAACTGGGTACGAATGGTAACATCATCTTTCGTTTGGCTTTGGGTAAGCGGAGGGTCATTTCGTAGATCATGAGTCGGATTTCCGGTGGGATGCGCCGGAGGGGATTTTGGGAGGAGGGGTCGGAGATGAGGGGCTTCGGTGTAGAGTTAGAAATTCAGACGTTGTATATTGATGGGAACCAGCGTACCTTATAAGACATTTCTTTTGTGCGAAAGCCATATCGTAAGTATTTTGTGGTGATAATATGATTTGAAAATTGCAAGAAGTAGTAGCCAGCAGGTGTCACATCGTACATGGAAAAACCAAAAGAAAAATCTCAAATGAAGTGCAATTAAATTTTCAGGTTGTTATATGCCTGAAGAAAAAAACGAGAAAGAAAAAACACAGCCGAAATTCAAATAAACAGCGCGCGGCTCTAAAGTTGGGTCCTAAGTTATACCAGGCCACATCAAAATCCACTAAGGAATTTATTCCTTCAGAACTCCCCAAACCTTCGACCTTAAAATCACCAATTATTTCTCCTGCAACTTCTTTATACTGATATATTTCTTTCAATCCTGCTGTATTAAAATCCCATCCCCAACTTCCTGAAAATTCATCTTCAACCTGCGAAAGTACACACATATATGCACCTCCACCATGGCATCTACACGGGTATTAAGGTCTCACAAGGTATGTCAAAACATCCCCAGCCCACTCACATTTACTAACCCATACAGGCCGTAAAAACCCCCCTCCTGCGTCGCCTTCCTCCAGAACTGAGAGAAATGATCTACAACTTCGCGCTCCTCAACCCCGTCGACGAAATCGACAAAGAAAAATTAATCAAAGAGCCTTCAAACTCTAACAAATATAATAAAAAAACCCCTATATCCTTCCAAAAAGCTTCCAAGAAACTCCGTCCAGCCCCGGAGTTTCTTGCCGCCTTGCGAGCCGATCCGGAATTGTATAGCGAAGCATTGGTGGTATTTTATAAAATTAATACTTTTCCGCTTACGAAGGATTCTTTTGTTATTTTCAAGGATTTGAAAAAACCGGCATTGGAGCTGATTCAACGAGTCAATATTTTCATAGAGTTCGTCTAGTCTTCCCTTTTATTGATATTACCTAACTAGGTACATATAGAGAAAAATCATGCTAACAAGCTACACAAGGAAAGAAGAAATGAATTACTGGACCACGCGTCTCCTCCTCAGCCCGCGCTCCAAGCTCTACCGCTACCTCCGTAACTTACGGCACGTGGAATTCCTACTCGACCATTCAATAGATGACAAATTTGTCCCACCGTTGGAGCCGACGGCGAAGAATTGGCGGAAATTGGACAGAGTGGTGCTGAAACAGTACTGTTCCAAAGTTACACTTATCGGTAGACATACTCAATGGCTGAGACCCCATCTGCAGGAACCTGGAAATTATCTAGCGATGGCGTTGAATGATAATCTAGAAGATCAGCGTGAGGGGGAAGAGGGACCCGACGAATGGGACGTGGTCGTGGAGGACCATACAGAGAACTGGAAGATGTTTGTACAAGTGATTGAGAGGGTTCCTGTGGATATATCTGCTTGATACCCTCGTCGAATCTTGCGAAAGAGATGTTCGAAAACAGATACCGGAAAATAAAAGGCGACTGGGAGGTATAAGATGAAGGACGATTGAAAGAAGAAAGAATATTATTTCTGTACAGACAAAATTCTGAAACGGATAGTCTAATACACACAAACCCCCAAGCACGTGTTGTACACCCCAACGCCGAAACCCTATGCACCGATCTGACTCTCTCATTCTTCTTTCATCGTCTCAAAAAGCTTCGCTACAGGGATGCTTGGCTTAGGTTCTGAAAGCGAGAACAAGAACACATGATGAGCATGTTCCGCAACCCTCTTCTTCTCCCGTTCTGCGGCCTTGGTCTCAGCTTCCTTCTTACTAACGTTCGTCTCACTCTCATCGGTATCCTCCAAACTGCCATCCTCTGTATATCCCCACATCAGCGGAATCTCACCCCTGACCCAAGCAGTACCCCACAGCGAAATCAAAACACCCGGAACAAGATACAGGAGTGCGGGCTGAGCATGGTTGAAGTAGTTGAGCACCACGAGTGTAGTCACCATACCAATCAAATAGCCCACTACACTGGCGTTGAAATAGGTCTTCGAAAAACGCGCGGCGTCGGCAGCATTGGGTTGCTTAGAGCTGGCGGTCCAGTATCGCTCGCCCCAGAGACCAGTAGCATCAACGTACGGCGCCTTGGTCGGCTTAGGCGTTCTGAAAACATCAGAAGAGTCACCTGGGGTTTGTTTGCGTAGGTAATGGAGGTAGAGATCGAAGCGCAGGGCAAGCGCCATCATGATACCAGGCAGCACTACATCTCCCAGTCCCAACATGCCTCCTCGTTTCGGGCCTGGGAAGACGAGTTTGATGGGCACATCGAGGGAAGTAGCTACCGTAACCATCATGGGCGTGTAGAAAACCATCACAACATCGTAGATGAACAAGCCCATAAGAACCAAAGAACCGGTCCAAAATGTGGTTGGTGACATGAGCTGGAACGTGCCGTAGCAGAAGCCGAAACCCATGAGGTTGGTCAACCACCAGGCCTTCCCGTTCGTGTTCCAAGCAATGATTGCTGCAACGCCGAGAAGGAGACCGACTACATCGTGAATCGTGACGCGAGTCTTGAGGTTGAATAGCCCATGTGCGTAACCACGGAATATCCAGTGATTCTTGACCAGAGCTCGGGCGCCCCAGAGCTTCTGGTTCACAGCCTCGATGGCCTTGAAGTCGGAAAATGGTCCTGCTAATGGATTCTTCTTATTCGTAACCTTACGGTTAAGCAGGGTTTTTGTAGCTTCGCCCGCAAATTGTGCTTGCAGGGCAGGCTCGATGAGATATAGCTTCTTGCCATCTGACCAGGTGGATGGGAAGACAAACGTGGACAGGACATGGAGAGAGTCCCCGGTCAACTTACCCACGCCGAAGATTCCCAAACCGGAGAAATACCAGGTCAGGATCTTGTTGAGAATTCTGGGGTCGTTAAGCCATTTGATAATGAGGTACAAGCCTCCCAACGTGATGCCGGCCAGGACGGGGAATATGATGGCGTCAGATGGCCGAAGCCCTTCAATCACAGGATCAACCTCGATCTCATCATCGTCTCCATCGTCCTTCTTCTCCTTCTTTGGAGCCTTTGCGGAAGGAGGTCGTCGTAGTGCGGCATGTGAGCCGATGTATATGGGGAAGAGGGCGGCCACGAGGAGATGGGCCTGCATCTGATACATCTCCCTATCCTCCCAGAGCATGGCAGCCCATTTTCCTATCGACTGGATGACCGTGCTATCGCCCTCAAACAGAGCAAATATCCTATCCATGATTCTAGAGGTAGTCGTGATAATTGTGAGGTTGTGAAGCAAGCGTGAATAAGATAGAAAATCCTAGCCCTGAAGACAGGTGGCAGGATGTTCCAGATATCACCCCTCGAATGTTCGCTGAAATGGGTTGAATGACGGACGAACCTCCGAGAAGTTGAAATTTGTACAGACTTTATGATGAGATGAGTTATTTGCGCGTTTGTCGTGATACAGTAGGCAGCAAGGAAAAGGCAGGGAAGCTTGGAAGAAAAGCGGGTGGCTGAGAGGCTGCATGCGGCAGTCAATCCATTTCGGAACCTGGCATCGGAATCTTTAAATCATGTCTATTTCTAAGGCAATCTGACCAGATCAGAGCTAAAAGCAATTAGAACTACTATACCACCTGAGACTTAGAATAGTACTTTCTTTGCTGCAAGTTCTATAGACCAGTAAGCTGTAGAGCGCACAGACCACAAGGCATCGAAACCATTCCACCACCCAAAAACCTGTGGTTCAGCCTTGTCCGGATCGCGAAAATCATTAAAAAAATCACATCAAACCCTCGATATCCAGCCAAAAGAATATCGACCCTCTTTAAAATCTCTTCATACAGTTTCGAATCTAGGAAATCGACCAAAAGATTAGATTTGTGCCACGGTTAGCTTTCGGATCCAGAGATTTCTCTCCCGGCGCAAACCCAAGCCATCACGATGGCGACGAATATCGCGCTGGAAACCACGATGGTATGCCTGGTCCGCATATATACACGGGAAGACCTCTAATAGTCTATACAGGGTACTATAGTCGTCGAATTATACCACGACCACGCCCCAAAAGTACCCATAGCCCCTCCTCGTTCCCTCCCAGCGCCAGCTAATCCCTCTCCCAGACCTGCAAGAACTTCTCCACCCTCGTCTCACGCGGCTACTACGACACCCTCCTCTTCCACCGCATAATTCCCAACTTCATGCTCCAAACCGGTGACCCAACCGGGACCGGGCGCGGCGGCTCCAGCATTTACGGCGAGAAATTCGAAGACGAGATCTCGCCCTCGCTGAAACATACGGGCGCTGGCATATTGAGCATGGCGAACAGTGGGCCGAATACGAATGGTAGTCAATTCTTTATTACATTAGCGCCGACGCCGTGGTTGGATGGCAAGCATACGATTTTTGGGAGGGTTACGAAGGGGTTGGGGGTTGTGAAGAGGATGGGGCTTGTGAGGACTGGGGCGGAGGATAGGCCTGTTGAGGAGGTTAGGATTACGAAGGCGAGGGTTGTGGAGGCGGAGGAGATATGATCGATATTGTTTGACGGATGTGAAGAAATGCTGCATGGGATGGCGTTGGTGGGTGGTCTATTGTTGGTTTCCGGGCGGGCACGTTGGGATCAAAATCTTGATCTATGGAATCGAATACCTGACGCAGTGATGGCATGCGCCAATCATATATGGTAAGGTGCTACGAAATCATTAAGTCCACCTGCTTGCAGGCTGCCCAATGTCTCCTGCGCATTTCACCGTGGAGTACGGTGAAGGATCCAAATAAGTCTGGATATCCTTCTTAACCCGTCTCTTCACTTCTTGCGAGGATGCCTCCTACTATATTCGACACGGTACTACAAACCCTGAATCCCCCCTGGAAAAACTCCGGAGAAGCCATGCATCCTACCATACCAAACCAAGCGTGCCGTGTTACCCTATCCCAGGCCAAAAAACTTCCAGAATCCGAAAGAGTTTTTCCGTTTCTGAGCCAGCAGATTCTCCAATGTATTAATATCCTTCCTCGTCAGACAAGACTTCAGCGCATCGACGATTTCAATCAGTTTCCCATTTGACTCGAACGTTAGACTAGGATCTGCGCCTTTCTTAACCAGAAGTTCAATTACCAGGTAAAGATCCTTGAACTCCTTATCTGACGGCGGCAAAGAGTGTTTCTTGCCATTTTCGTAACACATTTCTAGAAACAAGCTCCAGACGGTCTTGTCGTCGTAGATGAAGACAGCTTGATTGGGATCAGCCCCATGGTCCAAAAGGATAGATACCAGGTCAAAGTCTGGTCTGGGTTCGTAATCCGGTAATTCTATTGGAGTAATCATGTTTGGCCGCAATGCGTAATCTAATAGAGGTCTCCCTCGTTTTCCTCGCACCTGCTTGGTATCTATCTTTTGGCGGACATATAGCGTTACTTTAGATTGAACTGCCGCGGCCAGAAGCGTTTTCTGATACAACTCCATGAACGGACCCTTGGGAACATCTCTGAGGTTCGACCAGTGAAATTTCAACGACTTTGTGTGATCGATATTGACACGGTCTAGTTCGTCAAGGAGCTTTACCACATTCAATTGTCTGACCTCTGCTCCTGCCTCGTCACTGTGTTGTCCAATATCCCGTGCGTGAAACATGAACTCGTCACTTAAAGAGAACATGTGATTCAAGACTGGCCCTAAATCTTTCTCGAAAGGTAAAGCTTTATCGAGGGCAACCATGATTTTGCACAGAGATAATTTGACATCGAATTCGAAATCAGGTCTTCCTTGCCTCAATTTTCCCACTGCATTTGTCTCCAAAAAGAAGTCTCTCACTGTTCTATGGAGGAAGTCGGCTTTGTACCTGAACATGATATGCGATGACTCTGAAGTATCTTCAATCACCTCGAGTAGATCTTTACATCGAGCGTTTAAGCGTCTTTTCATGTTTTCGCAGATGTTCTTGATTTGAGGAAGCTCAAAAGGCTGTACAGAAGAGTCGAGGGCATAGTCTTTCCGTTGCTGTTCTTCCTCCAGGAATTTGAAAGCCAAGAGTGGGAGTGGCTGAAGGCCGTTTACAGCAATTTCAAAGAATCGGACTGCATCGTCTCGATAGAATGGCTCGATGTTCTGAATCATGTGCTCGAAATATTCCTCCAAGTCGCTCGGAAAGGTATCGAGCCGTCGCTTCATATCTGAGACGTCGTCGCCATCGATTAAGCCTCGTAGTAAGGAGCCCACCACAAGGGAAACCCAAAGGAATACCCCCCGGGCTCTGATGACGATTTCATTGACAATGCTGCTGCTATCCGTGCTTCGAGACTGGAGCCTTTTGAATTTGGCATTTTCTGCCAAATGGCTTTGGACATAGGTTCGGATGTCCTCTCTAGTGAGGTCTTCAAGTCTGAGTTGCTGCGAACTGTTGCCAAATGCGTTTTCGAAGACATTCCACGGCCGGCTAGACACACAAAATTTGATGGAAGTAGAAGTTGCTAGACTGTCTATAAGGGTAATCAAGTCCTGGTGATTACCACTGTATTCGTCAAGGCCATCAACGAGGAAGCAAAATCTTGCTGACGACAGGTTAATTTTTGATAGCTTGTGGAATGTTTCGAAAAGCTCGTCGTAGGTCCATGGCTCGGATCTACTAGTCTCATTACTCCATCGATCCCTACATGCCAGTTGGAGCAGATTCGGATATTGTCTGAATACTTGGTATAACAAGGTTTGTAAAAGCCCGCGTTGTGATTTCTGCATGGAATTTCCCGCATTCCAAAAGAAATGGCTTGCTATGAAAAGTTGGTTTGTCCCTGCCCAAACTTTCAGATTAGATCGAGTTTCATCGTGCCCTGAAAGAAATCTGAACAGCGTGGACTTTCCACTTCCGGCTTTGCCTTGAACCCAATATATACCCTCTCCTGTTCGTAGCCAATCGCAGAAGTTGCTGTGAGGACTTTGGAAAATCCATCTGAAAGATTTCGCGTGTGCCAACTTGATGGCTTCGTGCCGTATCCTGATGCTCGGGAACTGCAAGCTGCGGAGGATGTTTTGCCCTTTCTTCGCATGACTGCCCTCCTCCGCGAGAGCCCTGAGATTTATCTCTACTTGAGCATAATCGCCTGCTTCCGCTTGTCCCAGTAGTTGCTGCTTGATATCGTCCAATTTCTGCGCAGTGTTGGCGCCGAGACGCCTGTTCTCGTCTTCGAGGTCTTGAATGGTCGATAATACGGCAGACTGTTGGTTGCTGAACACAGGTTAGATGTACCATTCAAATTTGGAAACGAAATTGGAACGACGAACCTCAACATGTAAAGAAGACGCTTTCCAAGCTGGTCCCGACATTTCTCCAATCTCGACTCAAGATTTCGAATTGCTCCCTCCTTCAACACACTATTCAGAGCCTGTTTGAAGCTCGCCCATTTTGGATGCTGACTCTCTTTAACCTTCAGCTTGTCCAGGAGGCATAGAAGGTCCGTTGCTAGCTTCTCACAATCCTTAGCTAGCCTCCCAAGTGCGGCATCATCTTTAGTGACGGGATGAATAGTAGGCTGGAGTTCGTGGACAATATCTCTGAGATCCGCAGTAATCGTTTCGAGTTCGAGTCGCTTGGCGCTGCTTCCTTCCGAGGACTCATAGATCTCCTTCCCTTCGTGGAACAAAGTGATACCGAAATCAATAAACTGTACAATGTTACTTGCTAGACCAAGAGCAGCAAGTTCTGCCATGATGAGTAAATTCAAAGTACACAATACGAAATACTGTTCTCAGCCTTCCCCTCCATGATAGTAAGCATGTCTCATTTGTGGCACATCTGCCTCAGGCATGGATGCATACAGTATCAGGTCATCGTCAAGATTTTATTATCCTCCTTGCTAAACTTCATCAGTGTCAATGACCGAAGCCGAGGACCGAACTCCTCTATAATTCTCTAGTGTTGTTAAGTGGCTAATTTTCACACTCTCGATACTAATTACTCGCTACGGGTCGGGCCGGCGTACTGTGTATCGCCCCACGCGAGTCTTACGGAGGTACGTACTGTACTGTACATTGTTTTGAAATACAAGCACCCATAATGTGCTCACCATCCAGTGAGTTCCCACTGCACTCCGTATTTTTAGAGTCTTTTGAGCTGATTTGATTCAGTATGATTCGTATACCCCTACTCTAGGTGCACACCCAGAAGCCTGGCGAGGAACTTCTATCTGCGATTCTGCTTTTACATGCAGATAATATACGAAAGGATATGACCACCCCAGGTCCATCCTACAAAGGTGGTACGTCTCGCACCTTCAGAAACAATTTGTTGAACGCATCACTGAAAACGGGCAACAACCTCTAGGGCGGATCAACAGAGCAAAACCACTCAGTAGCTACTTTCCAAGGACTTCCTCTACGTCTGCGGCCCGTCCGGGGGAATGGCGGGACCCCTTCTATCACGAAACTCGAGACTTGCAAGGTGCCAATTTCAACGCCCGAGTTCCTCTTCTTAAAGACGAAAGGCCGTGGATCCGTTGGCCCATGAATGTCTTCTATTGGGCACCTGTATATGTCACACGAGGCATTTTAAGATTGATTCTGTCTTTTTTTGAAGCCCTCTCGGGATTTCTTGAGCCCTTCTTTACACTAGTTCAATCAATATTCCAAACACTAGTCCTGGTGGTCCAAACACTACGATCCTGGCTCAGCCAAATTCCTCAATTGAGCCAAACTCCTCAGGCAGTAGCCCTAATGTTGATGGTCTTCCTTTTCGTCATCATTCCAATATTTGTTCTTCAGGATCCCCTCAGCTCACTCATGAGCCAAAAGTCCCCCAACAGTACAGGTGTTGACAGCACTTGAGCAGTGTCAGTTTGATGGCACTAGTAAGATGGACATTCCCTTTTATCTCATGATTGATCCGTGACTAACCTTGTCCCACAGTTACAGGAGAGGGAATTAGCGAGGCGCAGTTCATCATCGCTCTCAAATTACCCGTGGGGAGTTGCTGCAAGGCCGTCTAGGAGACGGGCACGTTTGTGCTGTCAGTACTTGAAGGAGACATAGAGTTATTTGGCGGCTGGTTCTGGGCACTTCATTTCCATTGCTTTATACGCTGTCACGGAAGCGGCGCTCTAGACGCTCGATGGCTATCCCCGTGACGTCAGGTCAGTGGACTTCTCACCGCGACGGCAAGCTTTTAGCACCTCTACTTGTATCAAAGAACTGGGCAGTAGAAGGCGGCGCCACTATTCTCTGCCTCCTTTCCGGATATCATTCGCAATACAACTGTCTGGGATGAAATTATCATCTTCACACAACCCTCTTGGAAAATATAATCAAGCAAAATCCGTTCCTGCACAAAGCAGGACGACAGGAGGGCAAGTGGAGCGGTAATAGTTTGAGCGGCGGGTGATTGGATTGAATGTAGATATAATGCTTGGTAGATGTATTCAGTTGATGAGCAATGTGAGCTGGTCGTCAGCGGCGAGAGTTTCCAAAGTGCGCACGCAGTATTGGCTGGCCAAGGGGTTCCAAGGGCTCGGAAATAAAAGAGCTCATGGGGCGGAGGATAAGCCGGGTGAGAAGGTTAGGATTACGAAGGCGAGGATTGTGGAGGTGGAGGAGATATGAATGATGCTATGAAATGCTGCATCGATTGGCGTTGCGGGGGTAGTCTTTTGTTGCTTCATGGCATGTGAATCAGAAATCGTGAGGGGATTAAAATCCGAATCTACTGGAAGGTTCCTAGATAGCGGCTATAGCATGCGCGAATCTCATGGGGTAATCGGGTCTTTACAATGAAGGTACATTGAACCCAAATGATTGCTTGTCTCGGCCTGATAGAAATCAGGAACTACCCGTACTGGCTTGAATTCCAGCCTAGATATCCGCTATGCTCTTTGAGAAAAAAGACCTAGGTGCTCGCGCTATTCTTTCTCCTAGCGCAACCCGCCGTAGAATTATTGCAAATTGACGCCTTTTCATCTCAAGTCGAACCTATATCCTCCACTGAATATCTGCTTTCGGAAACGCTCCCGCTACATTTCCCGCCAACCCTCTGTCATAACCTTACTTTCCTCCACATGCATTTTATGCATTTATACAAGCTCCAAACTAGTCGGTTCTACGCCAGAGAAGATTGGAACTGGTTCATCCTCGTTTTTAAACGCCGTCCCCAACCTTCCAATCCCGATTCGCCGGTATATGGGATATTCCTCTCCATCGGAAAGGCGCTCGAGAAGAAGAAATGTGAGATAATGTCTTGAAGGATACCTTTCAAGTTCTGATCGCTCATATCGATACATCAGAAGCAAGCACTCCACTGATTGATCCGGGAGAAATTTGAGGGCATTCTCCGGGGTTATTTCTTCACCCCCAAATCTGTCGAAGGAGGTACCATTAAAATAATCTGGCTCAATTGGGCATGTTTCAATTATGAAACGGCGAGAATGCAGACTGCCCGGAGAGGCTCGTTCTGCCACTCTGTATAGGCTAAGCTTCACGGTCTTTAACAGTCCGCGGACTTTGAGCGTTGAAGTTTTGATATTGGAGGTCATCGGCTTCCCGAACCAATCGACGCTGCAATCCAATACCTGAAGGTCATAAGAGCTATGATATTCGGAGAAGGGGTGCATCTCGAACAGGATATTAGAGTCCCAAAATAGCCATGTCCAAGATGGAAGTCCGGGTATTGGGAATCTCAACACGGCCTGACCTGTATATATACCCCAGGATAGGTCTTGGACAATGGACTCTTTCCATAGACCAAGAATCGGCGTTCTTCCCGTTCTCACTTGATACCAGTCCGTGATACCCGCAATGGCAGCGAGCCTATCCGTTGTAAACGAGAATGATTTTGAGCTGTAGCTTTCAATAAGCTCGTGCCATGACTCATGATCTTGTAAATCATGAGACCCGCCGGGGAGAGGTTTACTGTCATACACCTCGTGATATCCATCCTCGGCAGCTGTTAGGGATTGGCAGTGCCAGTAAAGCTGATTTTTAGTGAAATAAACTCTTCTTCTGGATAACAGGAGCTCTTGAAACACCCAGCCGCGGGTATTTAAAATTGTTTCGTTCAGATCGGGGGTTTCCGGGTCCCCTTCTGATCATTATTTTTGAGAGTCCGTCCTCTAGGGTAACAACGGAAGGCGGCGGTATGGACTCCAAGAATAGGCCACCTTGAGAGTCGGGAGAGTCTGCTGCTGCGATTGTTAGGTCACTCTCCCCAAACACACTTGCCATCATTGCTGATTCCCTCTCCCAATCTTCCTCATCGCCTTGAAGGATGCAAAGGGAATCGACCCAAATATACCCGATATCTAGAGCGCTAGATACACTCAAAGCATCTTTAAGGGTCGAGCTAAGGCTTTCCCACGGTATAGCCTCCATATGACTGCTGAGGTTTTCGGCTGTTGTTTTGGTCGGCCCACGAGAGCCTGATCCCCAACAGTGGCTCAGAGTAGCATATTGAATTGATCGAAGTCCAATAGCACTGGGAATCACTAATCGAATGGAGAGCTGATTGCCCAATTTGGATGTCATCTCAACCAACCTTGTAGGCAAGAACGAATTTGCCGTTCTACAGTAATCGTGAGAAACCTGGCATCTGCGAAATTGTTTTTTGATTTGCTGTGCCCTAGCTGCAAATGGAATCTTTGGCTCCGGAGTCCATAACACGCCTAAGTCTACCGCCCCTGTGCTCGAAGGGTGAGCTTCCAGCCTTGCTATGGAAAGTGCATGGTAATCTTACCATTGAGCAGGGTTGTAATTGCAAGAACGTTCTCGAGGCGGTCCTGGTATTCATGGCCCGGATCGGCTCTATGCCGAACATGCACAGCGAATTCCAGGAATTGCAAACCATTTTCAGCCACCCCTTTCTCTACCGACAAATAGCTCAGATTTGCATCAGTCACCCGATATTCAGGGCGTGGCCATTTACGAGACACGTCTATGACATGGAGATATGCCTCATAATTTCTCTGACAGAGTCCGCAGGTGTCTTTCGTTTTAATAAACTCGCACCACTCAAAACGTCCACATCTCTCAGATAATCTCACGCTACCTGCCGAAAGACGCCCCTTTGGTTGGTATGCGATCACATCGCGGCAGTTACGACAGAGATGGTTACTAAGCTGTGTAGCATCCGTCTTGGGCGGCGACTTGCTTCGTATCGATATCATGAGCACAACAGGAGATAGGAGACAATAAGGTCATGCCTTGGAAGAAAAGTTGTTGCCGCACAAAGATGGACGAAAAGAGGGCAAGTGGAGCGGTAGTAGCTATGAGCAGTATGAGCAGCGAGCGACTCGACCAGATGTCGATATAATGCCAGATAGATGTGCTCTCCCTTGATGAGGAAGGTGAGCGGAACCGGTCGTCAGTGGCGAGGCTTTTCAAAATGCGCACGCAGCATTGATTGGCCGAGAGGTTTCAGCTGCGCCTGCCCAACGTTGCAGGGGCTTGGAAATAAAAGAGCTCATGTCTCGACTACTCCATTCCCCCAAAACAAACTTCGAAGCATTCAAACAAAATCTGTGGACAGATTATCAAGGTCTTTGGACATTTACATACTTTTCTACAACTCATCGTGGGCTTCATTACACTGGCCGTAAGCTGCCCCACCACCCGAGCGCCGGCAAGGCGATGCGCGCGAAACCCTCACGCATCGCATCTTCCAAGATTAATACATTATACACGCATCATACAGTTACTCTTCCAGCACGATCCAAATGCTTACATTCCACAAATTCTGTTCGCGCACGGCGGTCCTCATCTTCATCCCCCCAATTCCACTTCGTCGAACTTTCGACACTCGCAGAGCACTCTCGTTGTAGACAAAGTCGGGTTTCCGCCCGACAAGCCGATAATATCATCTTAAATGACCCTCGCTTTGGATGCCGAAATTCCTCATGACGGGAGGGAAGGATCGTTCGCACTTTCAGTCGTACCTGCCTCCTGTTTCCGCAACATCCTTCGTTTCTGCCTCTCCCTCTTTTTCAGTTCCTTTCTTTCCCGGTTCTTCGTTCGCTCCTGCTTCAAACAATCGTCGCAAATCGGGTCATCCCGATGGCCTTCAATCTCAGTCTTGTAATGACACTTTGCATCCGGCGTCCACTCATAGCACATCTCACAGATCGTGCGGCCCTTTTCAAAGTCCTGACACTCTCGACATTTAGACTCAGAGCCGTCTCTTTTGCCGAAATATGTCTTGCAGCACGTGTCACAACGAAGCTGAAATCCCTCTAGGCAGGGATTGCAAATCGGAGGTGCGGGTTCATCGCCAACCATCTCCAGATTGTAAGTGTGGCTCTCAACGATGAAAGAACTGCTACACATGTGACATTGTACGCCCTCGCCGATAGGAGCACGTGTCCGGGTTGGTGCAGGCTGTGGCACAGACTTTGTGTGGGCAATTTTGGCGTCAAGGTATTGAACAAAAGGTAAGGACTCAAGTCCACCGTTGGAGGGTTGAGTGTTGTTTTGGGGCATAGGAGTTGGTACCACTGAGTTCTTGACAGCGTCATAATGCTGATTCTCCTTCCTGACTGGAATTGCACTACTTTCAGCCATTCCCGCAGGGCTCGCAGAAGTGCTTGCCGCAGGATATATCATAGGCGCGAGAAGCGGAGGAGGTTGGCCATTAGGGCCATTGGCTGGTTTCCAGCTTGGTGTATCTGAGCCCGAATTATCGCGCTCCAGTGGTGGGAGCTTGTAAAACTGATTCTCGGAGGCGAGGTAAGGAACTACTGGCGGATTTACGGGCAACTTCTTGCTCGAAGGTCTGATTTTCGCTGGAGTAACCGCTTCTCCAAGTCTAACGGCGGATGTACTTTGGACATTTGATCCCGGAAGTCCTAGATAACCAGGGGGCTTTCGTCCGGTAAATATACTCCTCCAACCGGCGACGGCCTGGACATCAACCACCGATTTCCACGTGTCATCATATGCCTTCCACATATCAATCACCCCCTTACATTTCTCACATTTCTGAGCAAGTGAAAAGATGATGGATTCCAAAGAAGCATTGCTCTTCTTGCTTTCCGGGGGCAACACCCGGTACAGGGTTGAGGCTCGTTCTCGGCCCTCTGGACAGATTGCTGCAACCGCATCGATGATCTCCCGTAGTTCAAGGACGCTGGCTCCCTTGAATTGGGCGGATATAGCATCCATGATAGATGATGCTTGAGGATACCCTAGAGACTAGGTAAAAGGGTTTGTGATAGGTGGGCCGGAGTGTCGTTGGCCAGAATGCGCGCGTCTGTTTGCGATGTCGTCTGAGCTTCAAATTTCAGCCACAGTGGAACTACTCAGCCACACAACAAGGTTTGGCGGAGATCTCCACCATCCCTGGCCCCCACTTTCTATAATTAGAGAACGCCGCATGGGATAAAATTTTCAGAGTCTACAACTTCATACAGATGACTGTTTGCTGCTAGATCAACATACTCGTTTCTAATCGGTCGGGCTCGTCATTCTCTGATAATCCCGGACTTAGGTATAAGTTAAATGGAGGGGATAGCCAACAAAAAGATACTGGTAACCATAGTCGTAAATTAAAGGAATGATTCGTCGCCAATCGATCGGAAGAAATCACCCAAAAAGCCATCCAATTGCTCTAATTATTTAATCCAACGACTATGCTATCATATATCTCCCATACTTCAAGCCAAGCAGCAAAACTTTTGGTTCGTACCGCGTTACTCATCCATAGGAAACCCTAGTTACCACTCCTTCATCGTCTATGAAAAAGTTCCATCTATCGTCTACCCAGTCAGCGGTATAGATGGAACTAGGGAAAATCAATCGTGAATTAGATGGGAAGTTTGACTCCCCCTATAAGCGCATGTCAGCTAAACTCAATGTTCTGTAGCCAAATTATGGGCTATTTTCCTCGTCAATGCCGGAAATGAGGGGTACATACACAGGACGGACCATCACCAACATCGAGGACCCACCACGAAGCATAGGGCTTGTGAGGATCATTACGAAGAAGTATTTTCTTCCCCACGAAGCGATGCTCCCAAACTTCAATAGGCTGGTTATCGACGGAACAATTTGATATTAATAAGCTTGCCAGGACTGGCAGTCGGGTTAGGTACTGTATGTCCCTAGGGAATGCATCATCGTGGTCGTCGAATGTGTCCCCGAAAGATGTTCCGAGCAATAAGACGGCAATCAAAATAAATAGCTTCATGTTACAATATTCTTGCGTTTTGTTCTTTTTACAAAGCTGAGTTCATCAAGCCCGAGGGCTCGAAGTCACACACGGCACAGCAACCTGCCACGCTGGCATGATTATGCGGCGGGATTGAAGTATAATTTCGCACAAAGGCACAGAGCCATATTGATCAAACCATTATAAACGGTTTAATCCTCTAGTAGTTCCCTACCGGTGTAAACAGTCAATTTTGGAAAGATTGAAGTCACGGTTTTGGCGAAGAGTATTCCAGTGATTGAACCCAAGCACCGATTACAGGGCTTACAAGGCTTGGAAACCCCCGCAGCTCAGTCACTTTCCCCCCGCCACCTCTTTTTTTTTTGGCCAATATCTTTGTTTACCTTCATCTTCATGTCAAGCTTACTTTTAAGATTGAAGTCCAAGTATTGCCCCATTTTGTTGACTGCATCGCTTTTTCGGCGTCGAACACAGTTTCAGCCCAATTCTATGGATGGGCGACTTGGCGCTGAAGCGAGGCCTCATTATAGGGCTATTTAAGCCCACGATCCCTGAAATCAAGCCTGACAGAAGCTACACACTCAAAGTGCGCACCGACGCTAAAGAAGTGGGCAGGCCAGCGCGACCCTCGACAGAAGCCCCACAGTGGATGCTCTCGATCGCCAATACTTCGCATGAGCAGCAGATCCTCGAAACTCCTTAACGACCTTTTATTGACCGATAAAATTCTTTCTGAGACCCTCTGCATGATGTGATAAGGCAAGCTTGAAGCTTACTCATCGGATTGATTGCTTCAGCGGTTTTCAGTCTCCGTCCGTTCGGCATCAAGGGTGATTTCGGCTCGGGTGTTCAGCACAGCCACCACCTTCATTTTAACCTCAGATTTCCTTGTACTGCCACGTTCTGTTTCCAGAAACCCATGTCCCCAGCTCTGGGCTTACGGAGCATCCAGTAACATTGCCGCTACCGAAATTTTATTAGCTTCAGCGGCGCAGAAGGCCATGTGCCTAGAAGTCCAATTTAAGCTTGTTTGATCCCTCCGAAGCTGACTACGTAAATACAGTATACTTTTCACTTGCACAGCACAAGGTCCATGTCTGACCAAGGACTTGGCAGTTCCTAAGCTCACACTAGATTCGCCGTGTGAAGCGATGAGATTACTGACGGACCGTGATCTCTATGCCCCTCGCAAATGCGCAGTATTCTGAACAGCCGGGGGAGTCGACACTATTGGCCGATTTGACGCCTGCGGCTCTTCAGTAGTAATTTTACTTCTTCGGAACTTTCGCCCAGCTATTTTGCTCCACAGCTGACTAGATTCCTTAGGAGTATTCCGGACTATGAGTCCCAATCGGTAGTTCAGACTCGTCAATGAGCCTCCACTGCGCCTACTGGATTTACTTTCCAGGGCCAGCAGGATGAAGTTATATATTCAACTGTCCCTTTCTTTATTTTCATATCCTCATCAACTCCATCACTCCCATCTCAAGCTTAAAACACTCGCTATTTCTCTCACACCAATACTCTTGTACTTGAGACCAACTTTAATCGGCACTGTCAACCTATTTTATCTTTACTATTTCTTTTCACTTGATCCCCGCCGATACAATACTCACTTAATCTCTCATCAACTCCTCCAAGCTTGAAAGATGTATTTCTCTACCAATACTATCATTGCCGCGTCCGCCTTCTTTGGATTCTCCCTCGCCCATCCAACCTCATCGCCCCTTACCGAAAGAGAGTGGAAAGACTGCCCAGCAAAGACCTCATACTACACCTGCGCCAGCAATGGCTTCAAGGGCTGCTGCTCAGTGGACCCTTGCGATCTTCCCGATTGCCCAAGTTCGGGGCCTGCGTTGCCTCCTGTGATTCCAGGACCTACAGGGCCTTCGCCAGCTCCTGTATGCGCACCCGGCACCCACAAGCTCTACCACACAAGCCTGCACACCATCCAGCCCGCCAAACCAGACACCGAAGTCTTCTCGTCAAAAGTGGCTCCGCTCAACTACTTCATTTCCAATTCCGGCCCTGGTGAGGAAGCAGCAACAAGCGAACAAGTTGCTGTTTTCTCTGGCATTCCAACCACCGCGAAGAATTGCCAAATTGGCTGGTCTGTCGGTGCAGAGCGCGAGTTCGTAGTTACAGGCAACGCTCTTACAGATGTGCGCTCCTTGAAGAACCCGATCCCGGCGAAGATGACCTACAACAGTGTCCAGGCGGCCACCTGTGAGAGCGTTGGCAAGGCTGATTTCACGAACTGGCCGCAAGTCACTGGTGCGCAGCAGAATCATGGCGTGGGAAGCTTTGACTGCACCCCGGAAGCAGCTTTCAGGTTATCCATTGGCCAGCTCGGCGAGGTCTTATTAACGCCGACTCCGGAGAGTGGATTCTTCGTCAAGTATGACTGCTAATTGGAACGAGTACACGAGTGATGGAGAATGGTCATCGAAAGTTTGGGAGCTGAAGGGCTTGTTTTTCGTTCTTTTTTGGTGTTTGGGAAAAATTTGCGGGCTATGTTGTGTTGATTTTGTAGCATTTTATACGAGAGCTTCTGATACTTATTAGCCAAAATCATAATACAGATTTGGGCTTCATCCTTTTTTAAGTTAGGCATTGAGTGCGAACCATGTCCTTACATACCTGCGATGAACACATCAATCATTCATCGTGTAGAAATCTATTTCACTTAAAACGAAGACTTATAAAGAGGATAGCTTGCCACGTTAATCATACATCAGGGTCACCCTTCATCCCACCAAGCCAGAAATCATCCTTATCTGGATTGTTCGTCCATTCATGCTCTTCATCTTCCACATACAACCGTACAACTCTACCATCAGGATCCTCGCATCCCATCAGCCACGCTTTCACTCCGACGAATGTCTGACTGTGCTTAACTTCATTTGCGTCAAACCAATCGGCCCATAGTTTCAAATCCTCTCGTGTGCCAACACCCCAAGTAATCGGATCCCAGCCCTTCTGTGCCGTAGCCTGCTCAGGAGCATATCGAAATTCCACAATCGTTTTGGTGGGTTCGTGCATTGCCATCTTGGCGAAAAGTTCTCCCTGAGGGTTGAAATGGTCGAAATGTGGGAGCGCCTTAAAAGGCAACATCTTGGTATAAAAGTCATGGGTCTTGCGGATGTTGAAGCAGGGAAGCTTAAGATGGTTCACCCCGGTGAAGGATTTCGGCATGCTCGATGGTTTCTCAGTCATATTGTTCAGGTCCTGATCGGAGGAAAAGTGGGGGTCTTAATTTGGCGTCAATTTAAATGGGCAAATAGTCTTTACTTTTAGTCCAAGGCACGGAGAAGTCAATGTCTTTATAACTTCCATGATTCTGCCGCGTATCTACTGTTTGTGAATGCATAGTGGGTTCTGTCGGCTCGGACTACCCGACGTAGTCGGTCCTCGCGCTATTGCAAGCCCGAAAGCCTCGTACATTGCCGTTTTGGGCCTTCCGCCGTTGCTGATAGAAAAAAATTACAGAAACCTCCAAAAAGCCACCTGATTATTCGCCCTGACTAATTCTTACAATTTTGGTGAACTTTCGTTCCCGAAATGAATGTTAGCTGGAGGTCACCCTGGTTGGAACTCTCCCATCCCTTGAACAAACATTGGATCCATCCTCTTTCCGGCTAGCGTATTTCATCTTGGATCAAACGTGAAATATTGTACTTTTAGATTAGGTCGACTTACGCAAATTCTTGGTATTTGTGCTATGATTGAATATCTACTTTCAAAGATCAATCATTTTCCCCAGTGCGCTAGAGAGGAGAAAGCCAAAGCCCTTCACATCTTTTTATCAAATATTGTCTTTCCTTCTTCAGCCTCCCAAATCCATTCTCCAAACCAAGACGGGGCTTCCCAAACACGCCCATCCCCCGTTTACTGATCAACTACCACCTTTCTTGCTTGTTACCTATTTTTTCTTCCAATAGCTCAACCATCATAGCGTGTCCAGCGCTTGCACTACTTGCACTGCTTGAAATTCTAAGAGTCATCCTCCTCAGCTTCGAAAATTGTTGTAGAGCTCTGTCTCTGATAAAGTAATAGACCGCACTCCCATTCCGAATGTTCACGGAAAGGACTTCCAGATTTGTCGCCAATATGATTTTAGGTTCAAGAAACCCGCGCCCTTCGAAGCTCCAGCCGTAATAATCGAGGCTAGGTTAAGAATCAGTTCCCGGATTTCGGGAGCAAATCTTCGAAGGGAGTTCTGAGGCTCGTCGGCCATCTGAGGGAGGATCAACATTTCTGCAGTGGAGGGGTAAAGGTGCAATTTGACCTACTCTCAAGTGTTCAGTATCCTCGTACTGGCCATTCAGGGTAAATCGATTTATTCCACGGTGTGGAGAGGCAGCTGTAAAAGTATTCTAAACAATGACGCCGGGACAGTAGCTTTTATATGCTTCGAATTCACAGAAATATGGGTCAATGGCGGAAGACTTTTGTGATGTGGTGTGACTTTGGTGAATATTTGACTGTCACAGATGTGAGTTGAACTTGGCTCATGTATGAAATGTATTTGCCAATTTTTTGATGTCCAACCTTCCACTTCTCCGGTCAATTTAGTTCCCCAAGTCCAAAGCTGCTTGGATTATGTGAGAGTACAGCCTTTCTCTGCAGACTGAAAAGTATACACGGTGCAACTGAAGTTATGATCTTTGCCCTCCTCGACATCCGAACATTTGCGAGTCAGCAGACTTTCTACCAAATCCATCATCATGTCTCTGCGTTCTACGTATTCAGTAGAAAATCTATGGCCGGCCCCCTGCTCAGAAGTACGGCTCCTAACATAGACGCGCAAGTATTGCAATTTACTGAATTTTTTGTGAACACAGTTCTCGAAAAAGCTGAATACCGGATCACCGGCTTCGACGCTGAGCTCGAGATCGGCAATGCTGCTCGCATGCGCTAATTTGGAGCCTGAGTATGTGAAAATTTGCATGAATTCCCTGACACTGTGGTCTTCAGCTTTAATTATTTCAATGACATTAGCACTGCAATAATCTAATTTGACGCAGTTGTTCGGGGGAAGCGGAGAACTTTACGTCACGGTAATGACAAGGTTTCTAATAGAGCTGATAGCCTTCGTATTGAGCTTCTTGAAAGTGGGGAAAGTTTCGCCATTCAAAATGAACGAGTTAACATTATAGAATACCGCCAGCGCTTCCTCATACAGTGTCGTGACTGGACGAAGTAAGGATAATATGACCAAGCGGTCGGGAGTATTGCACAGGTTGCCCTGCCATTCGTCTTTGGGCGATAGGGAATGAATATAGATCAAGTTGCGGATCTCTGGCGGCAGTCGGCAAAGCGGGTTTTCTGGTACTGAGATAGCCATCTACTGAAGGTATTAGTTCTGATATATCAAAGACGAAGGGCTCTAAGGTACCACTAAAGCATATCTGAGGGAGAAGACTCGAATATATATATAGACGATTACTAGACTAAACTGGAGTCAATTTTAAAAGTCGCGAATGAACCACGGCTTGCAATTGGCGGAAGAGTACATTTCGGCATTCAATCCCTCGTGTTTCAAAAATATCTTCATATATTAAAATAAGCTTTGCTTTCATCAAACAATACTACTAGGGAATGTAATGTAGAAATGTAGGGATTCTTAATGGTTACAGTCGTCGGTGACTTTGAAGTCACGACACGCCCTACGACTATTATAGTACTACGTGTCCATTTTTTTTTTTTTTTT
>Ga0247778_1000867_pt1 | contig 21585 bp, 18 predicted proteins | sample UWRJL049202B5_FD_179939 | JGI IMG/M metagenome (GOLD analysis project Ga0247778, IMG submission 179939) | Plant litter microbial communities from Arlington Agricultural Research Station in Wisconsin, United States - UWRJ-L049-202B-5 | ecosystem: Environmental > Terrestrial > Plant litter >... | reverse complement strand
CCGGAAAAGACCATGACACCATTGTCGATCATCTTTATTTCCTGGCAGAGCGCCTGCACTTCCGAAAGGATATGCGTGGATATGATCACCGCCCTGTCTTCGGCTATCTCCCGGATCAATCCCCTGACCTCCAATATTTGATTGGGGTCCAGACCATTCGTCGGTTCATCGAGCACTACCAACGCAGGCCTGTGGATGATCGCCTGCGCAATCCCGACACGCTGCCGGTAGCCGCCGGACAGATTGCGTATCAGCCGCTTGCTGAAATGCGCGACCCCGCAACGCTCCTTTACGGATTCCACGGACTCCCTGATCTTTCTCCGGTCGATCAGCCGGATATGCGCACAGAAGACCAGGTACTCATCCACGGTCAGTTCCAGGTGCAGGGGCGCACTCTGTGGCAAAAAGCCTATTTTCTTCTTGGCTTCCTCCGGATATTTGCGCATATTGATCCCTGATATCAGCACTTCCCCTTCCGTTTGATTCAATACGCCGCAAAGGATATTCATCGTCGTGGACTTGCCCGCCCCGTTGGATCCCAACAACCCGACGATCCCCCTCTCCCCGATGCCAAAATTGATATCTTTGACAGCCCAATGCCGGGAATACCGGTGCGAGAGATTTTTGATCTCTATAATATTCTTCTTCATAAATGATACAGTTATATTTCTTATCGCGGGTTCTGGGCCATCGGCATCCTCCTGATGACTTCCGAAGGAATCAGCATGGTGTACCGGGGATCCTTGGGCGGCAACGTATAGGTCGTTCCACCCAGGACACGCGTCAGCGTGGTAGCAAATCGGGGATCTTTATTTAACCTCCGCAGATCCGTCCACCGCAGGGACCGGAACAGCAGCTCCTTCCTACGCTCCGTAAGGACCTGCACCAGCGCATCATCAGCACCCAGGGCCGTCCGCATAACATAGGTCCCCGTCTTCCACCGGGCTCCCAGCAGCGTGTTCAGATCCGCCATGGCAGCGGCCGTACTCCCCGCCCGGGCATAACACTCCGCCCGGGTCAGGTACACTTCGTCGGTGGCAAGACCGCAGAACTGCACGTTGCTGACGTTCTGTTCATAGCTCCCGACAAATTGATAAGTACCCACATTGCCCGTACCCGTATTCGGGCTGAAGAAAAGGACTTTGCGCAGGTCGTTGCTGTCATAGGATGCATACAGGAAAGAGTCTACCTTCGCCCGGCTACTCGACAACGCAGCCGACCCATAGGATTGCGCATCCAGGATCATCTCCTCTTTATAGATCGGAATAGATGGATACCCATAAGGATCCAAAGGTATCTGGTTATAGTCCATCAGACTGCTATATACCTGCAGACAGGAGTCTGCATACACGCCCGCATGGGCATAATCCTCCATCGTAAGATATACGCGCGCCAATGCCGCATAGGCGCCAGCCCTGGAAGGCCGGGTCTTTGTAATATAAGTCGTAGGTAATACGTCCGGCAGGAGCTGGACAGCCTGCTGCAGATCGCCAATGATCCGGTCATAGGTCTCCTGTACCGTGGCCCGGGTAGACTTTTCGGTAATATCCGGGGTCATCCGCAACGGAATACCCAGGCTCGTCGATGCGTTGGCCGCATCATAGGGCTGCGCCCACAGTTGCGCCATCAGGTAGAAACTAAAGGCTCTCCAGAACAAGGCCTGCCCGCGAACTGGCCCCGCCAGGCTGGCCGAATCCGAAGGTATGCCATTGAGGGTCTTCAGCGCCTGGTTGGCATACAGCACCACCTCATACCCCCCCTGCCATTGATACTCACTGAGATCCGCATTCGCTGCCCAGATATAACCATTATGATCGTTGACCTGGGACAGGCCATTCCAACTCTTCACCGTCAGGTAATAATTATCCGCCGCCCATTCCGTAGTAGGGAAACTGCTGTTCATGACAAGGTTATTGTCCAGCAGGGCCTGGCAGTCGGCCACGGTCGAAGGAATCACCAATGACTGATCCGGCTTCAGATCAAGATACTTTTTGCAGGAAGGTAACCCGCCTGCCAGCAACAACACCAACAGTCCCCCGCGGGTGTAGCACGATGCCATGATACGTCTATATGATAAGATGGACATGATTGTAGTTTGATTGTTAAAAAATACCGCTTAGCCCAATGCTGAAAGTTTTCGGAGCGGGAAACCCGGCCCCATAATCTGGATCGATCCCCTCTTTGTTGGCCCGCCAGATAATCCCCAGGTTGCTGACATTGCCATACACCTTCATGCTCTTAAAATACCGGTTGACCTTTGTAAATGAGTAGGAGGCCGTAATATCCTGCAAACGGATATGATCGGCCCTGGATACCAGCGCAGCCGAATTCATATAGAAGAGATCCCGGTAAGAATCATCCGGGTAAACCATCGACGGCACATTGGTGGTCTTTTCATCCCCGGGCTTCTGCCAGCGTCTGGCGAAATCCGCATTGCCCGTGGTTTTATTAGGATCGAATAACCCGTAATAATCGATGCTGCTCCTCCTGAAATAATAATCCAGTTTGTAAAGGATATTCACAGAAAGACTGACCCCCTTCCAGCTGAAAGTATTTCTTAGTGCCCCATAAATAAGGGGAATGCCAGATCCATGGTATCGCAGGTTTTGGACAGAATCGTAATCCATGGAAGTATAATCCTTGCTTACTTTGTTATCGAAATAACCCTGCGGATCCCCCGTCTGTGGATCCAGCCCCGCCCATCGGTAGGAAAAGAGCGCATACAACGGCTTGCCCGCAATCGGTGCCGCCATTCCTTCCTTCGACAGATAGTCCCCCGCGCCCGGAGGCATCAGCGGTGTGTATTTTGTCACCTTACCCGTATTATAGCTGAAAATAAGATCGGTCGTCCACCGGATGGGGAACCCCGGAGACAAATTGATGGAATGGAGGGACAGATCGATTCCCTTACCCTTCATCGCCACACCGTTCACGCTGGTATAGTTGAATCCGGAGGTCAGGTCTACCGGGACACTGTATATCAGGTCCTTCGAATCCTTTGTAAAATATTCCAGGCTTCCCGTCAGACGGCTACCCGCAGTTCCGAAATCCAACCCGAAATTGGCAATCCCCACTCTTTCCCATCGCAGATCGGGGTTGGCGGGATAAAGGATATTCGCACTCGGCAGGTTCGTGAAGGACGCGGCCCCCCTGGCATAGTTGATGACACTATAGGCCGAAATGGTATTATTGGTGTTCCCGTTATACCCGTAAGTAGCCCTGAACTTCAGCAGCGGCATAAACTTCCACTTATAGAACGACTCATGGGAGATTTCCCAGCCCAGGCCCGCCGACCACAAGGGCACCCCCCGCCGGTTGGCATTTACCCCAAAAAGATTCGACGCATCCTTCCTCGCGCTGGCAGTCAACGTATATCGGTCGTCGTAAGTATAGGCCGCATTGCCATAGAGAGAGGTCAGCCGGATGGTCTGGCTGCTGAAATGGATCCCATCGGAGATAAAACCCCCACCCTGATAACTTACCGGGATGATCCAGGGATAATAGACGGCGGAATTGATGGATTTCGATGTCAGGGTCACATCGTCATACCCATAGGTCGCAAAACTATGCGAACCGGAACGACTCTCCCTGATCTCACCCCCGCCAATGGCGGTCAGCCGGTGCCGTCCTCCCCATTCTTTGCTGAAATTCAACTGCCCTCTGCCCGTATGGCTCCTGGCATTGCCATCCGTCTGGTTCAGGATCCCGCCATAAGGGATCGGATGCTCGACAAGAGAACCGATGGGCTGCGTAAAGAGATTGTAGAGGTTCCGCGTAAAATAAGAATTGGGACCTTCCCAATCCTGATTATCCAATACCGTCCTTTCATATTGATACTTCAGATCGGCGCTCAGGTTCCTAAAGATCTGATACCTGACACCCAGGTTGAACAAAGCATCGTAATTATGACCGGAAATTGTGCTCGCATCCAATTCGCCCAGGGGCCTGAACCGCCAGTCGTCCAGCCGGTTGTCACCCGGATCGGCCGCAAAACCGGCATTATAATCCCGGCCGATAACCTGGGGATGCCCCTGGTCATCAACCAGCCGTGTATAAGGACGGATGGCCGGATTATAATTCAAGAAACTCGACAGATCGCCGCCGGGCGACTGGTTCCTGCTCTGCGTATACAACATACCCGCCTCGATCTCAAGTTGCGGCAGCGGCTTAAAAGACAGCCCCGACCGAAGAGTGATCCGGTCACTGCCGACCCGGACCTTATTGCCCAGCGCCTTGTCATAGCCAACCGACAGGATATAATTCAGCATGGCCGAACCTCCGGTCAGATTGATCGCATATTGCTGGTTGATACTCTTACGATAAACATACTTCAGATAATCCTTCCGGGCATCATACCCGTTAAGGGCGTTGATCTGTGCATCGGCCGCAGCCTCGGATAGTACACCCGACTTAACCTTGGCCAGCAGGTCCACTACCGGGGAAATAAAAGGATGTGAAAAACTATCGTAGACCCGGTAGTCATAATTCCCCTTGTCAAAAAGGAATTTTTCCACGCCCGTATAATCCCCAGTCTCCATCTGTGGAAGATACCAGAGATCCGGACGGTCCTGCACGATCAGGTTGCTGTTGAAACTGACCTGCAGCGGCCTGTCATAGCTCCCTTTCTTGGTCGTGATCACGATCACACCATTGCCGGCCCTTACCCCCCAGATCGATGCCGCCGCCGCATCCTTCAGGATCGTGATGCTCTCTACATCATTCGGATTGATATTGTTGATATCCCCTTCATAGGGAATATTGTTCAGCACGATCAGCGGACTCGTATTGGACGCTAAGGTGCTCTGCCCACGGATGGTCAGCTGGTTTAATCCGGGAGAGGATCCGCCCGTCAACTGCCGCTTGTCAAAAAGAATGGCCGGTACGATCCCCTCCAGCCGCGCCAGGACAGTCGGCCCCGTCGCCCGGTTGAACAACTCATTATTCACTTTTTCGAAAGAACCCGTCACCCGCTCCTTTGGCAAAGATTCGTAGCCCGTGGAAACAACCTCCACTCCTTTCATTTCGACAGGCGCCCGCTCAAGACGGATCACCAGGTCTACATCCGCCCCCGACACACTCACCTCCTTCGATTTGTACCCGATATAAGAAATGACCAGTATAGCAGAAGAATCCGCCAGTTGGAGGGAGAAGACGCCGTTCCCTCCCGTCATCACCACGGTCCGGGCATTCCCCACTTTAATACTGGCCCCCGCAAGCCCCTGCCCGTTCTCATCGACCACCTTGCCCGCGATCCGGATAGGACCCGGACGCAGATCGTCATGATGGCCCTCCGGCCTGGACCGCACAATAATATAAAGCCCATCGATGGAATAAGTGAGAGGAACATCCCTGAAGCACAGATCCAGCACCTCCCCGATCCCGGCGTTCCGCACATTCAGATCCATGGGTTTCGTCTTGCCCGCAATGTCATTGTAGGAGTAAATAAAACTAAAACCCGTCTGCTTCTTTATTTCCGAAAACACCCTGACCATCGGCGCATGCTTCAGGTTCAACGATATTCCCTGGGAATACCCCGTAGCCCCCGCTACCAAAAAGGCAGAAAATAAAAAAACACTTGTCAGGCTCATAACCAATAGGTATTTGGTTAGCAGATTTTGGTCAATACGCAGTTCCCCCACCCCTCTGAGAGGAGGATCCGAAAGAGCTATAAATTTCATAGCTTTACTGTAGTTTAGGTGATTAATGAGTGCAGTTCCGCAAAAAATTGTAGCATTGATCCATCTGGGCTGTCCACGGGTTCTGACTCCTATCAGAACCCGTTTTTATACCCGGTTGATCATCTTGTATGTATTATTTGATTGGGTTATCGTAAGATCCTTACCGTCCTCCCTTCTATTTTAAAATGCACATGCCCTGTCGATTCCAGCAGTGACAATAACCTGGGCAAAGGCTCTTTCCGTTGAATCGAGGCCACAAAAGTTTCAGTCGTTCTATAGTCATATTGCACATCGACGTCATACCATCTGCTCACCTGCCGCATGATCGTTGCAATATCATCATTCTTAAACTCGAAGATACCGTCCTTCCAGGCCAGCGCCACCGCCACATCAGCCTCCGCCTCCATAAGGGAATGGCTGCCCATATCCATTAATGCCTGCCGACCCGGGTGCAGGATCATTGCAGTCGCCCCCCCAACGACCCTTACCCCCCCCTCCGCCAATGTGATCCGGCCGAGGGGCTCATCCCCATAGGCATTGATATTGAATCGTGTGCCCAACACCGTTACTTCCGTTTGGGCGCTTTTAACGATAAAAGGCTGCGACTTGTTAACAGCCACCTCGAAATAGGCCTCCCCCGTCAACTCCACCTGACGTAAGCCTCCTGTAAATACGGTCGGGAACCGGATCGAACTGGCTGAATTCAACCATACCCGCGTACCGTCCGGCAGCACTACCCTGAATATGCCGCCGGTCGGCGTACTGACCTTGTTCAACAAGGACTGTCCCGGCACCAACCCATCTCCCCCCGCCGGCTGAAATGCCAGCACACCATCGCCGGTTTTCACGGCCCGCACAGCCCCCTGGTCCACCAATACACCATTACTCGCCGTATCCAATAAAATGGTAGAACCATTCGGAAGGACCAGCGTCGCATGGTCGCCCCCCGGCCTGATCTGCCCTGTAACGTTCTCATCTAACCGAATGCACCGATGGTGAACGATTGCCTTGAAGATATAGACGCTCCCCGCCACAAACAGCACCGAGGCCGCCACTGCAACATATCGCCTCCACCCGATCTTCTTCGTCCTGATATCTTCATCCATGATCCGGTGATACATGGCTTCCCAATCGACAAAAGAACCGGCTCCATCGGTCGGAGTCCCCTCCCATTCCGCACGCAGCAACGTCTGCAATGCCGACCTTTCCTCCTTTGTGCAGGTGCTCGCTTTGTATTTGTCCAATAAATAATACAGCCGGTGCAATGGGTCTTCCATTGAAATAGATTGAAGTGTTGATAGAATAAGGAATACTCTATTAAAGACCGGAGATTGCAACAAATGTACTAGTCCTTTTCAAAATAATGGCCGCACTGAGCCTGCGCCGAAGCCCCGGCAGAAAATATCCCGTCACGACAATGACTAACCTTAGCCGGCATAAATCCCGGCAACAAATAATACCAGGGCAAGATCATGGTGATCGGAGAGGTAATCCCGGATAGACCGGGTGGCAGCAACAAGATGATTCTTAACCGTATGAATAGAAATATGTAGGTCCACCGCAATCTCTTCGCGGCTTCGTCCTTCCTGCCGGGCCAGCAGATACACCTTCTTTTGCTGGGCCGGTAATTGACCGATAGCCTCATCGATCAGACGCTTGCTCTCCCGGAAAAGGATCCGCTCTTCCGTACTGTTATCGACCTCATCAAAAGAATCGCCCGCAGACACAAACAAGGACCGTTCCTTTACAACACCACTGATATGGTCGAGGGCCCGGTTACGGGCAATGATAAAAAGATAGGAATCCGGTATCTCAACCCTGTCCAGCGCATGCCGGCTGATCCAGATGCGCACAAAGACCTCTTGCACCAATTCCTCGGCAATGGGTTGGGATCGAACGATCTTCAGCAGAAATAATAATAATTTGGACCTGTAACGTTCAAAAAGAATACGGAACGCAGGCTCGTCCGACTGAGAGATCAGCAGGAATAAATCCTTATCGGTATATAAAGAGGGGACTGGTGGCACGGGGAGCGACAGCTTTTTTTGAACAATAAAAATAAGGAATTCTGACCGCAACCACCACTTCCCTAAACCCTTCGATGATCCGCCCGCCAGTTGCGGATCTCTTTCTTGATCTCATCCTTGTTCAAAGCCTCATCGACAGCCCTCTTGGCAAGACTGATGAATTCCTCATCACTGGCAAACCGAAGGGCAACGATCTGACCGATCGTCAGCCGCCCGTCCAGGGGCCTGCCCGCCAGCATAAAATGACGCAGGTTCTCCTCCGCCCGTATCGCCCTGTCCTGCACGATCAGAGGAAACCTTCTGACATAGACGAAGAAACTTAAAAAAATAAAGGACACCAACACCAGCAGGGATGCGCAATAGATTGCCTCCCGGGTAGCATGCACCAGGTTGACGATCGATCCGGTCAGAAGAGCCAAAATACAGAGTAGTGTAATTACATGGAAGAAAAAAACATAGCGGCGGTGGTTACGGTAATTTTGAGCGCTCATGAAAACAAGTTTGAGGTATACGTTACCTCAATGTAATCCTTTTTCCTATCCCCCGATCAGCCACCTTTCAAAATATTGAGAATCACAAACAGCTTTTTTACAACTTCCCCCGGGGAGCCGTCATAATTGTTAACAATAACACTAAACACGTATTGCTTACCGTCAGTTCCCGCCTGGTAACCCGAATAACTTCGCGCTCCCCCGATGGATCCACTCTTCATCCGCATACCGTTGATCTCAGGTAACGAATTGTAAAAAGAAGAAAACCAGGGCCGCGTTCTTGCAAACAGCATCACTTTTACCAGGGCATCCGTCGTCACCCTGTTCTGCGGAGACAGACCACTGCCATCCGTGATATGAATAGCCGATCGCTCGATCCCCTGCAGGCTCCAGAAATCCAACAACACGCCCAATCCCTTTTCCGTAGACCCCATACCCGTCTTTTCAAACCCCAGGGTATTCAACAGGGCCTCCCCATAAAGATTAATGCTCTTTTTGAGAAACCAGTAATTGATGCTGTCCAATCGTGGAGAATAAAATGTATCGATCATGGTCACATGCTCCGGAGAAATATAGTCCCGGCGCCCTTCCATGACCATCTTCCTTCCTTTGTCAAGATATTCTTCCAGCATCACCGCCGCCACCCCGGGCGGATTGGGTATCGACCCGGAGATTACAAAGGCTCCTTTTTGCAGAGGTATCGTGCCACTGACGTATGCGACCATTCCTCCTGCCGGATAATAAATATTGGCATGATCCCCGCTGCCGGGACCGGCAGTGATCACCTCGCTGACCCAGCCGGCGGCCAACGCGGATAAAGGATCCGTCCTCACTACCCGGGCCAGGGCCCCCACCGTGTCGCCAGGTTCAAGATACAGGTCATATTGATTCTCCTTCCAGTTCAACGGCCAGGCGCCGGCGCCATAGTAATTGTCGATATCCTCCCAGATCCATCCATTCGGAATGCTTTGTGTCCCATACCGGCCCCTGTCGGCCAGTATCCTTCCCCTCACCTGCCGGATCCCCACCCTTTCAATAGCCCGGGCCCACCGTTGCAGGATAATGGTGTCATGCGTCCCGGCATAGCGCGCACTGCCCAGCGTAGGATCGCCGCTGCCTGCAATAAAAAGGTCGCCCTGCAGGATCCCGTCCCCGATCACACCCGCATATCCCAATTTTGTCGCAAACCGGTAGTCCGGCCCCAATAACTCAAATGCCGCCGCACTGGTGAACAGCTTCTGACAACTGGCCGGAGCCAGGCCGGTCTGACTATTCCGCTCGAAGACGACCGCCCCCGTCCTCGCATTGGCCACCTCAAAGCTGAGAATGGCATGCCGCATCTGCGGATCGGCCTCGAACTTTTTTACGGCCACCCGCAGTCTCTCCTGCACCGTCTGCGGCAAGGTCTGCAGAAATGACAGCAGCGAACAAAATAAAGGTATCAGGAGTTTATAGGAATACATATCGCTTATACTCATAAATCTCTTATAATTTTACCAATAGCCCAACTCATAATTATAAACGCTCAACTATAAACTCTATGATCGCCGCCAGCATAATAACCATCGGAGACGAACTATTGATCGGCCAGGTAATAGATACCAACAGCGCCTGGATGGCCCAGGAACTCAATAAGGTAGGGATCTGGGTCCGCCGCCGCGTAGCCGTAGGCGACGTATGGGATGATATCTGGCAGGCATTGGATGAAGAATCAGCCCGCTCGCAGATCATCCTCATCACCGGGGGACTGGGGCCTACGGCCGATGATATCACAAAACCGCTGCTCAGCGAATATTTCGGGGGCCGGCTGGTGGTCGACGAGGGCGCCCTCGCCAATGTTCAGTACATCTTTTCAAGAATTCTGCAACGTCCGATGATCGAACGGAATCTTAAACAGGCAGAAGTACCCGATACCTGTACCGTCATCCCCAATAAAAGAGGAACGGCCCCAGGCATGTGGTTCGAAAAACAAGGCAGAATCTATGTATCCATGCCGGGCGTCCCCCACGAAATGAAGGGGATGATCACCGAGTCCGTCCTGCCCGCCCTGCTGACACATTTCAAATTTCCATACATCGCGCACCGCACCCTCCTGACCGCAGGCATCGGCGAATCCTATCTCGCCGACCACCTCGGCACCTTTGAGACAACACTGCCATCTACTATCAAACTGGCCTATCTGCCGAACTATGGCATGGTGCGCCTGCGCCTCACCATTCAGGGGGATGACCCCGTGGCCCTGGAGGGCCAGTTGCAGGCACAGTTCGATCAGCTCCGACAACTCGTCGCCGAATGGATGGTCATCGACGAGGATATCTCCCTCCAGGCAGCCCTTGGAAAACTCCTGAAAGAAAAAGGCAGTACACTGGGTACCGCAGAGAGCTGCACAGGCGGTTATATCGCCCACCTCATCACCTCCATTCCGGGTTCCAGCGCCTGGTTTAAAGGCAGCGTGGTCAGCTATGCCAATGCCGTCAAAAAGAGTATCCTCCACGTATCTGGGGCAACCCTCGACACAGTGGGCGCCGTCAGCGAAGAAACCGTCCGGGAAATGGTACAGGGCGCACTCACCGTGCTGGATACCGACTATGTCATTGCTACCTCCGGCATCATGGGACCCGACGGCGGCAGCCCCGAAAAACCCGTCGGGACCGTATGGGTAGCGGTTGGAAACCATCAAAAGATCATCACCCAGAAATTCTCTTTCCGCTTCGACAGAGCCCGGAATATTGAATTAACAGCAACAAATGCCCTGAATTTCTTGAGAAAATTCATCCTCGGCCTTGGTTGATTTATTGAATCACACTGAATTAACTAAAATAATTACCTTTGGCCCGCGTTTGTTCCCATATGGACATCCGATGCAGACACCTCTGGTGACTCCACCGGACTCAATTTTACATCTAAAACCTCGAATACGTTATGTCTCTTGTCGACCTGGTGATGCCAAAAATGGGTGAAAGTATCATGGAAGCCACGATCCTCAAATGGCTCAAACAACCCGGCGATTACGTCAAGCAAGACGAGACCGTATTGGAGATAGCTACCGATAAGGTGGATTCAGAAGTCCCCTCCATCGCAGAAGGAGTGCTGGAAGAGATCCTCTTTCAAGTTAACGATGTGGTGCCCATTGGATCGGTGATCGCACGCGTCCGTACGGAAGTACCAGCCGCTACCCCCGCAGTCAAACAGCCCGCACCCGCCCGGCAGGAACAACCCGCCGCCGCCAGTAACGGTCAGATTTCTGCTCATACGGCACCCGCAGCAACCCAAACCGGCTACGCAGCCAATACAGGACATTTCCCTGCACAGGCCCCGGCCAACCGCTTCTACTCCCCCCTGGTATTGAATATCGCGGCCAGTGAGGGGGTTCCCTTGCAGGAACTGGAGGCCATCCGGGGCAGCGGCAACGAAGGAAGGGTTACCAAAAAAGACATCCTGCAATACGTGTCCGACAGAAGAACAGGCAGCTATGCCCCCGAAACCCCCACAGCCGCAAGACCAACCTATTACAAGGCAGAACAGGAAACATATGTACAGCCTTCCCGCATAACCCCGGCCACAACAACCACTGCGCCTGCCCGTGATAGCGGATCCGCCCCCTCTTCTCCCATAACCACCCATACCGGCAATGTAGAGATCATAGAAATGGATCGCATGCGCCGGCTGATCGCCGACCATATGGTCCGCAGCGTCCACACCAGCCCCCATGTCACCAGCTTCACCGAAGCCGATGTCACTAACCTGGTCCATTGGAGAGAAAAGGTGAAAAAAGGATTTGAAAAAAGAGAAGGTACAAAAATCACCTTCACCCCTCTTTTCATTGAGGCTATCGTACATTGCATCAAGAAATACCCCCTGATGAACAGTTCCTTGGACGGAGACAAGATCATCATCAAAAAAGATATCAATATCGGCATGGCCACAGCCCTGCCCAGTGGTAACCTCATCGTCCCCGTCATCCGTTATGCGGACCAGTTGAACCTGGTCGGCCTGACCCGCCAGGTCAATACGCTGGCCGAGAATGCCCGTCAAAACAAACTCAAACCCGATGATACGCAGGGCGGAACCTTTACCATGACCAACGTCGGCACCTTCGGCAGCCTCATGGGTACCCCCATCATCAACCAGCCCCAAGTGGCCATCCTGGCCGTAGGCGCCATTAAGAAAAGACCCGTCGTCCTGGAAACACCGGAAGGAGATGCCATCGCCATCCGCCATATGATGTACCTGTCCCTCTCCTATGACCATCGCATCGTTGATGGAAGTCTGGGAGCAACCTTCCTGACAGCCGTTGCCCGCGAACTGGAGAACTTCTCTTCAGACCGGGAATTCTAGTTACTGGTTTCTTGTTACTGGTTTCTCGTTACTCGTTTCTCGTTTGAAGACATCTTAAAAGAACAACCCTAAACCCCAACAAGACACTAAAAAGAAGGATTTCCCGTTAAAAATATTTACGGAAGGGACTTAAAATTGTGCCCGGATTTTCGTAAATTCAATAAAAGGAGATCCACATGAAGACATTATCCGAAACATGGTTCGCCGATGGTTATATTGACTTCGAACTGAAGAAATACACCTTACTGGCCTATCTCCAGGAGATCCACCAACACTTCTCCCAGAACATGCTGTACCCCCAGCTGGCCGATATCATCTTCCATTACAATAACCTGGCAGCCTTCCGGGAAAACAAGAAATACCTGCAAGAACAATTCCCCAAGAAACTGACAGGCATGCAGATAGAAAAATTACAGTTCCTGTACGAACAAATGATCGAAGACGACGAACTGATGCAGGAGCTGGAAGAGATCATCAACTACGCTACGCAGGAGATGAAGAACGCCATCAGCAACGGAGCGGAGATCTATGAATTCGTAGAGGAGAAACTTATCATCTTCCCCGTAGGACTCATCCCCCTCGACATCCATGAAGGCTATTTTTTCCTCAATGAAGGATCCTATTCCAATACCCGCGTCTATTCATACCGCCTGAGCTTCTTTGAAAAACATGACGAGAAATACCGCAGCATCCGCACGGAATACATCGATACCTGGACAAGGAACCTGGTAAATACCTACGAAAATATAAAGGCAGAATTGATCAGGGCCAGGGGGCATTTTCCCAACCCCGCCGTCTACTCCATCGAGACAGAATTGAAATTTCCCGTGGACGAGACCCTTTTGCCGATCGCCAAACGAAGTTTAGTGCGCTATATCAGCAACATGGCCGCCTGATACCTTTTTCTGTCTGCGCCACAACCGCATCATCTGCAGCACGATCGAAAGAATGATCAAAAAGAATCCGGTATAGAACCCGCCGTTCAGATGCTTGTCTTCCCGGAATACGAGAAAGGCCAGCAAAATCCCGTAGACAGGCTCCAGGTTATAACTGAGATTCACCGTAAAGGCAGAGATCTTCGTCAGAGCCTTCATGGAAAGATTAAAGGCAAGTACCGTACAGAGCCAGCTGAGCACCAGCAGCCACCCCCAATCCGAAAGCCCGGGCAACAAACTCGGGACCGGGAACAACCACAGATAAAAAGGCAGGAGAATACTAAGAAAGAGAAACCCGCCACTCAGCTCATAAAGGGTCACCGTCTCCGCCGGGATCCGTACCAACAGCCGCTTGTTCAGCACCGGGAAGAGACTGCCCAACAATGCCGACAGCAAACCTACCAGGATCCCCGTCTTGAAATGCGGATCGACCTTGAAGATGAGGAATATCCCTGCCATTACCAGCAGACCTAAACATAACTCCACCCAATCCACCCGCCTGCGGAACAACAGAGGCTCGATCAGCGCCGTAAAAAAACCGATGGCAGAGAAACAAAGAAGACCGACAGAAACATTCGAATATTTAATGCTGCCATAAAAGGCAACCCAATGCATGGCAGCCAGCGCACCAACCCCAAAAATACGCCAGCAATCCCTGCGATCGATCCGGATCCGCTGCCGGCGAAGAAAGACCAGTATCCATAAAGTGGCCGCCGTCAACAGTAGCCGGTACCAGACCAAAAGACCTTCATTCAGCGTGATCAGCTTACCAAGAATACCGGTAAGCCCTGCAAGGAGGACAGCAAAATGCAGTTGGATAAATGCCTTCTTCAAATTATTTGGATTCCGCGATTGCTTCCTGGGAAAAAGAACGCACAGAGCTCGGTTCATTTTTTACCCTGTTCCTGTAATTTTTAAAGAGGGACTGCCAGCGCAGATACAACACCCCAAGGATCCCCTCCTTTACAATGCCCTTATTCATTTTTGAGACCCCGAACTTCCGGTCCTCAAAAATGATCGGCACCTCCTTGATGACAAAGCCCAGCTTCCAGGCGGCAAATTTCATTTCTATCTGAAAGGCATATCCGACAAAACGGATCTGATCGAGGTTGATCGTCTCCAGGACTTCCTTCCTGTAACAGACAAAGCCGGCCGTCGGATCCTGCACAGGCATCCAGGTGATCAGCCGGGTATAAATGCTGCCCCCCCGGGACAATAAGATGCGATTCCGGGGCCAATTGACATTCCCCCCACCCTTCACATAACGCGACCCGACCGCCACATCTCCACCCTGGTATTTACAAGCCTCATACAGACGCTGCAGGTCCGAAGGATTATGCGAAAAATCCGCATCCATCTCAAAAATAAATTGATAATCATTGCGCACAGCCCATTTAAACCCATGGATATACGCCGTGCCCAACCCCAGCTTGCCATGCCGCTCCTCGATAAAGAGGCGGTCCGGGTACCTGGACTGGAGGTCCCTGACGATCTGCGCCGTACCATCCGGAGAGCTATCGTCTATGACCAATACATGAAACCCTTGGTCCAATCGAAAAATGGCTTCAAGAATATTGGTAATATTCTCCTTTTCGTTGTAAGTAGGTATGATGACGATCTTTTCCAAGCTGCCCTTTAATATTGAGATACAAAAATACAAATTTCAGAACGAATGCTCCGGCTGACTTCTCCCATTATCCCTTTTTTAACAAGGTCCTGTTGAAGATCTCCGTCAGCTTTTGCTTGGTATGGAGAGGGAAATCCCCCTTCATCATCCAGTCATAATACTGAGGCTCAGCCTTCAGGATATCTGCCACAGGCCTACCCTTATGCTTGCCGAAATTAAATATTTCTACCCCATTCTCCATAATAAAGCGTCTGGCAAAATCCACCACCTGCTCTTCCCCGATACATTTCAGGATCGTATCGACATTCGTACCCAACTGAGGATATTTGACAACCTGCGCAACCAGCACCTCCCAGGTCGCGGTAGCATCCACCTCAGCCCCATGAGCACCTTCCAGCTCCTTATTACAATAGAACCGGTACGCAGCGCTCAGGGTCCTTTGCTCCATCATATGGAATATTTTCTGTACATCCAGCAGCTTGCGACCCTTCCCGTCAAACTCCATCCCAATCCGCAAGAACTCCTCCGCCAGCATGGGGATATCAAACCTGTTGGAATTATACCCCGCTAAATCACAATTATCCAGGAACTGCTTCAACTCATTGGCCACAGCCCTGAAAGTGGGCGCATCCTTCACCATTTCATTGGTAATACCATGTATATCTGTCGAAGATGGGGGAATAGGCATTTCCGGATTGATGAGCTTGCGCTTGACCATTTTTTTATCATCCGGCATGATCTTCACAATGGCAACTTCAACAATGCGATCTATCCCGAAATTGACACCGGTCGTTTCCAGGTCAATGATAGCTAAGGGGCGAGTAAGTTGTAACATTCCTTCTTTGTAATATTAAAAAATCCCTACTGTGTTATTTGTTTCGTTAGGGCGATCAGGTCTAACCCCTCGTAATTACCGGAACTCATCAGTAGCAAGTTAGCATTTTCATAAGACTGTTCCATCAGCCAGACCTCTAAATCTTCTTTTTCATTCAGGACTACCAATCCTTCCTTATGAAACCCCTCCACAACCTTTTCAGGGGGTAGCATAGGCAGCCTTTTTAAGGCCAGGGCATGCCGCGAATAAAATACAACCGCCGCATCCGCAGGATCAAGAGCGCCCCGGTATTCGGAGAGAAAAGCCTCATTGAGACTGCTGTAGGTATGCAGTTCCAGCACAGCGATCAACCTCCGCCCCGGAAACTGCCGTTGTACAGCCTCCATGGTTGCTTTTACCTTGGAAGGAGCATGGGCAAAATCCCTGTAAATATTGCACCGGTCGTTACTAAACAGCAATTCTAACCTTTTAGCAGCCCCGCTAAACCCGGCGATAGCCTTTAAAAACGCCCCCGCACCTACTCCTAACTCCTTGCAAACCAAATAGGCAGCTTGTAAATTTAGAAGATTATGCTCCCCGAAGACATGTAGCTCTCCGGACTGCCCTTCCAATGTTACAACAGTTATGCCGTTTTCGATCTGGTGCAGGGGTACTCCATAGGGTATCCTCCGAACGGGAGAAGGATGCTCAAGGACCAATTTCCGGAGAACCGCATCGGTCTCATTATAGATCAATACGCCACCCTCCCCGATCTTACCGATAAAGATCCTGAACTGCTCCAGATAAATCTCAAAAGTCGGAAAGACATTGATATGGTCCCAGGCAATGCCGGTCAGAACCGCAATATGTGGAAATAGAAAATGGAATTTTGGCCTTTTTTCAATCGTACTGGCAGGGTATTCATCGCCTTCACAGACGATGACCGGCGCATCAGTGATATTCACCGATTGGGCGAACCCTTCTAACTTCGCCCCGACCATATAATCGAATGCCGCCCCCACCCCCTTCAGGGCATTCATAATCATGGATGTCGTCGTCGTCTTACCATGACTGCCCCCAACCACCACCCGGGTCTTATCCCGGCTCTCCTGGTAAATGTACTCCGGGAATGAATAAATAGCCAGACCCATATCCTTCGCCCGGGCTAACTCGGGATTATCAGCCTGGGCATGCATGCCTAATATAATAGCATTCAATCCCTTATGTATCTTCTCGGGATACCAGCCCATCCGGGTCGGCAACAACCCCTCCTTTTCCAGGTTGGACCGGGCCGGTTCGAAGATCTCGTCATCACTGCCGCTGACAGTATATCCTTTTTTGTGCAGCGCAATGGCCAATTGATGCATAACACTGCCGCCGATAGCTATAAAATGTAGGGTCACTTTTGTTATTTAGAATTAAAAGTATTCAAGATCAGTCTATTAGCAAAAATTTTCTGAATACGATTCCTGGGGACTTGCACAATCCGAATAATTGTATTTACTTTGTACCAGCCAACCGGCGTCATCTTACTCTATCCTTCGAAATAGCCTCTTTATTTCTCATCCGGATCCCTTCCTCTGAATTACCTGGTCCCATTTCCTCATTTACCAGGCAATCAACTTTTAACACTAAATACCTCTTAACAATGAGAAAGTCTATTTTGATCCTCGCCCTCGTTATCGCCGTAGCAGCCGTATTCACTTCTTGCGCTTCTTCAAGAGGCGGATGCAGTATGAGCAAGGGTTATATCGGATACGGAGCCAGCCGCTAACAAAGAAATTCACAGCTGAATAATACAGGTTATCTCAAAAAGATAACCTTTTTTGTTTTTGGACGTTATAACAAAGATATACAGCGTTTAAAACTTTATAACCTGCCCTGAAACATGAATTGGATAGCCTTACAGACAGAAACCCAATTGGAAGAAATCCTCAAAAGATCCGCCGACAGACCCCAGGTGATCTTCAAACACAGCACCCGGTGCTCTACCAGCGCCCTCGTAAAGAGCAGATTGGAAAGGACCCAACCACCCGCCACCCTGGATTTCTATTATCTTGACCTGATCAAATACCGGCCAATCTCCAATAAGATCGAGGTAGACTTCTTCGTACGCCATGAATCCCCGCAGATCCTGATCATCCGCAATGGAGAATGCGTATATGATGAGAGCCACCTGGGCATCAGCATGGACGAGATCCTGGACCAGGTCGGCACCAACTGAACCTTGCCGCATAACCTCAATGCAAATTCCTTAATACTGCCTCCTAATAGGGCTTCTCACCCACAATATTACCAGGCGCAGCATAACGGCATACCAGGTAATCCATCTTCCCATTCCTGCCCACAGCGCAGCCAACCGATCGCGTATTCTTCCATACGATCTGCGTGTAATGCCCCACTACGGCAGAGCCACTGGCCTTGCAATCCGGAAAAACACCATAAACAAAAAATTTTTTCTCGTTGCCCCAAAAACTGACCATATCGGAAAAGGAATAGGCCCCCGCTGTCCCCCAAAAAATATTCTCCCCCTCCTTACCCCGGATATCCAGGTCATGCTGCCCCTTGTTGATATCCGCCAGGTGATCCGCCCAGGCCTGAGCATCGGCAGCCAGGTTGGAGGACCAGACCAGGGAAGGTAATTGCAACACCTCCCGGTAAATATTATGCTGCCGCAAAACAACGCCGATAAATATACTGTCCTTGCTCAAAGAACGGGCTGTTTGAGCATTACCCATAAAATTGGTAAAAAAAGCTAAACAAAATACCGAAAGAGATTTCCACCCCATATTAAATATTATTTAGATTATATGAACATACATCAATAAATGATCATATTTCTAACGGTTAACATGAATAAAAATTACCATAAATATGTTAAATCGATAAGACGAACTGCGTATTATATATTTTAGTTTTCTACATGTTTACATGTAGTTTATACAATTTATTTGCTTGATCCTTGGTTATCAGCAAAAAATTCCGAACTTGGTAATGCAAAACCTTATTTACTACTTCAACCTTTCCTTTTACTCCTCTTTCGGATCCTGGAATACAACTTGCCATCTTAATTTTTCTGTATCAAATTCTAATTACCCAAGCAACCCCGCGGTAAACCATACTCGTTATGATCAAGAGACAGGTAGTGTTAGAGTCTATCTCAGCCTTATTGATAATGTTATTCCTTTATGCCAGCGCAAGCAAATTTCTTGATTTCAACCGTTTTATCGGGGAAATGAACAATCAACGTTTTCCCGCCCAGATCACCCCCATCGTGATCTGGGCCGTACCGCTCTCAGAGATAGCGATTGCGGCCGCCCTGCTGTTCGAACCCACCCGCATGATCGGCCTGATCGCCTCGCTCATCCTGATGAGTTTATTCACCATCTACACCGCCACCGTCCTCCTCCATATTTTTAAATATGTACCCTGCTCCTGTGGAGGTGTGATCAGCAAGCTGACCTGGAAACAACATTTGGTATTCAACCTGTTTTTTGTGGCCCTCTCGATCGCTGGCATTTATATACAACGTCAAAAGTCTTTCAAATCCATATTCACCACCAAAAACAGTTTCGTATGAACAAGATCAAGTTGGTCATCATGACCACGGCTATTTTTCTAAGTCTCGGCAGCGCCTTTGTAAAGGCGGCGACTGCTGACTGTGTATTTACCCAGCAATATTATCTCAGTGGCTCAAACTACGTCATGACCGGTGTCTTTGGTCATGATTATTATTGCGACACCGGTGTCGGCGCCTGCACCTATATCCTCAGCGGCGGCAATTATGTTCAATGCCGCATCGGTAGCTATTTGCCGGTCAAGTTGACAAATGAGCAAGATCAGCAAAAAAAGTAGAACCCCTATTCCCATTCCTTCCGGGTGTTAGGGCCGCTGATTATTATTCATATCAGTGAGTTTTAGCACATCGGGAGGAATGGGTAATACATAAAGATTACTATTAGGAAGTAAGGGGTTTACCCCAATCAACTTACGTGTCAACGTTATATTGGCGCCTTCCTTGTTCAGCCGCCTGAGATCCGTCCACCGCAATCCCCGGAACGGCAATTCCTTTCTTCGTGCGACCATTATACTATCCAGGGCCTCGGCCGAACTACCGGCAGTCACCGGGCTAAAAGTCCCCGTCATCCAGCGCTTCCCCAGCAGCATATTCAGATCATTCAACGCATCCGTTGTCTGCCCCGTCCTCGCCCGGCACTCCGCCCGGATCAGCAAGACCTCATCCGTCGCCAGCCCGCTAAAGGGAATAACGCCACCATTATAGCTTCCCTTGTAATTCGGCGCCCCCGCGCTGCTATTGATCCGGAAGAATATCTTTCGGCGCAGATCATTGGTATCATAAGAATTATAAAGGGCCGAATCGACGACAACCTTGGGATAGACAACTCCCACCAGGATCTGGGCAGTCGCCAAAAGAAAGGTGGTCTCATACATGATCTCGGGATTGGGCGTTGGAAAGGGAAAAGGAGATACAGTACTAAGCTCATTATAGTCTATCAGCTGGCTAAAAACCTGCAGACAGCTATCCGCATAGAGCCCCGCCTGACCATAGTCCCGCATGCTGAGAAAGACCCGGGCCAGCATGGCCAGGACTGCCGGTCGCGAAGGACGGTTGAGATGACCGGTAGGAACATCCTTTGGCAGCAGGTCCTTTGCGATTTGCAGATCACTCAATATTTGCGCATAGGTTTCATGTACAGAAGACCGCCTGGACGTTGTACCGATCTCCGGCCGAAGCCGGATAGGGATGCCCAGGCTATCGCCGGGCTCGCCGCTATCATAGGCAGGGGCGAATACCTGGGCAAGATTATAAAACGCATAGGCCCGGATAAAAAGAGCAGAACCCTTCAACCTCCTCCAGCCGGGATCATTGTTGATACTATCCGCTTTTAGTTTTGATAACCCGTCCAATACTACATTGGCGTAAAATACCTGCTGATAAGGCAAGTTCCAGTCCTCGATATTTTCCTGCCCCTCATAGATATCCCACAGCCAGGCATAGGCATTATGCTCCTTGGCATCCAGGCTCTGCCAGTAATCAAAATCCAGTTGGTAATTATCCGCCGATAATTCCCCCAGGACAGGTGTCCCTTCCATTACATTGGTATTATCCAGCAGGGCCTCGAAATCTTGCTGGGTACTAGGAATAACATTATCGGAATTAGGCTTTTTATCCAGGTAACCATTCTTGTTACAGGATATAAAAAGGCCCAGGCCCAAAAAGAGGAGGACAGCGCTTCTGCAAGAATGGTTACTTAACATAGTAGCATACATTTAAAATTCCAGTTTCAGCCCCAGGGCAATGGTCCTCGGGTTGGGGATCGAGGATATATAATCCGGATCGATCCTCTGGTGATTGGCCTTCCAGAGGATCCCGATATTATTCGCATAGCAATAAAACCGGACCGATTGGAAATGTAACGGCGCAAAGGTCTTTTTCGGCAGCTCATAGCTGATCTGCAAGTCCTGCAGCCGGATATGATCCCCCTTCTCGATCAGGACCTCCGAATATCCATAAAAATCATCCCGGGTTTGATCGCCCGGGTAGCTCAGCGAAGGTACATAGGTATGCTGCTCATCCCCCGTCTGCCGCCAACGACGGTCATAATCGGGATGCCCGGGCGAAATACCCTTGAACAGGTTATTATATTGGATAG
>Ga0247778_1000866_pt1 | contig 21607 bp, 31 predicted proteins | sample UWRJL049202B5_FD_179939 | JGI IMG/M metagenome (GOLD analysis project Ga0247778, IMG submission 179939) | Plant litter microbial communities from Arlington Agricultural Research Station in Wisconsin, United States - UWRJ-L049-202B-5 | ecosystem: Environmental > Terrestrial > Plant litter >... | reverse complement strand
TTAGTAATTGCGAAAGGGTCTTAGTTCTTATTCTTCTACTCATTAAATTTTTGAAATTTTAATTTTTCTCGTTTTGGATTTGTATGCAAAGTTCCCTAAAAACACGGACTTTCTTCGCTAGGCTCGTTACTGATCTGGAAACAAACATCTACTAGCAAACACAGAAGCAAGAAAACGCTTTGATATTCTTACAGAAACCACTACCGTCCTCCTGCTCGATGTTCACCACCCACCAAACCAACCAAACTTACCAAAATCGACACCAAGCTTCCTACCCATATACTTATCTATCGTGCCATCTCCCCACTTGCTAATATCCCCCACCGTAAGCTCCAGCTTCTTTCGTGCCTTAGAAAGCGCTTTCACAGCCTTGTCCAAGATAAATGACTGATCTACCTGGGATATTTGGAGATAGAGAGAGCGTCATCAATTAAAGCAGATATATTTCGAATGTCGCTTCGCTAGAATCAGCGGGCAGTACAACGACGAAGATACCATTTACAGAAACTGGGTCTGAAACAAGATTTGTGAAGGATATGGACATTATAGATGGACTTTGTGAAATATGCCGCCAAACTCCAAAGGATTGGGACAAACTCGTTCACGGCTGTGAACTTCCACATCACAATTCAGTTCTAGAATTAAGGAGATCGGCCCAGAAAGGATGCACTTTATGTGCAATTTGTATGAGTGATGCAATTTGCAGCGGCTATGTTATTGACACGAAAGTTTCGGAGATGGATGAAGGGGTTTGGGAGACTGATGAGGAAGACGTCCGTGAAGTGGAAAGCCTGGATACGCAGTCGAGCAGCAATATCGAAAGCGAAAATTCCAACCACGATGTCTATGGACTTTCTTCTGACATTTATACCGACGATTCAGTACCAGGAAATTTATGTTGGGGCATAGGTTTCGAGAACGGTGGAGTCTTTTCTCTCATTGAATTTTCTCCAGTCCCACATTCAGGTGCGTAAATTTGAACTCCTCGAAAGTCAGAACTCATACGCTAATAAAATAAGTTCAACATAAGCCCGATTTACCCAACGGCAGTCCATCTCGAGATGAGCTTGTACTTCTAGCAAGCGAATGGTTAGAAAATTGTAATTCTCAACATGATAATTGCCTGCAAGTGAGCCAGAATCGGGAGCTACTCACTCGACTCCTTCAAATTGACCGTCAGAATTGTCAACTTACACACTCAGCCAATCTTCCAAGCAACATTGAATATGCTACTCTGAGCCATTGCTGGGGTTCAGGAGAGAATGTTAAGCTCACAAAATCAAATTTACACGTTTTCGAAAGCACGATTCCACGGGATGAATTGTGTAAGACTTTTCAAGATGCAATCTTTATAGTATCGATGCTAGATGTCAAATATCTGTGGATTGACTCACTCTGCATCATTCAAGATGATGAAGAAGACTGGCGCAAAGAATCGGTACTGATGAGTATGGTCTATGGAAACTCATACTTGAATATCGCGGCCGTGGGAGCCTCTGATGGGACTCAAGGCTGTTTCTTTGAAGACAATCCAATGAGAATCAATAATCTTCGACTGGAAGCGGCCGAGGACGGCAAGAGAAAGATATATGACTGTACACCAGCGCGTATTTACCAGTATTGTGTCTCAGATACGCCGCTATCTTCGAGAGCATGGGCATTACAAGAGCGCTTGCTTGCACCAAGAACTCTCCATTTCAGTAGGGCTCAAATGCTCTGGGAATGCAACAGGGGAATTGTATGTGAGAGCCTGCCATATCAAGTTCCGGTTCCTCCAACAACTTTGAACTCCGATTGGTACCTCAAAAACGTGATCTGTCAAGTCACTGGAAGAAAATCATTTTCGTTTATTCAAGGTCTCAATTGACCAAGGTAGAGGACAAATTAGTGGCTCTGTCTGGTATCGTTCGGAAGGTCCAAGCTCAGAGATATGATGACTGCCTTGCGGGGCTCTGGGGGCGGAAAATGGAGACCGAACTTCTCTGGCATGTGAGGGAGCCGTCGTTGCAGCCTGCTGTCTATGTGGCACCCAGTTGGTCGTGGGCCTCGTTGAATGGCACCGTTTTTCCAGACAGATTCCATGACCATGATACATACCGCTGAGCTCGATGGAAGCGAGGAACTATATGTTCATGTTATGAATGCTTACGTCAAACCCTATGGCAATGATCCTTTAGGAAAGCTTTGCGGCGGCAATATTTCGCTTTTGTGTCGGGCCTTAATATGCGTCACTTTGCTAAATCCCGGTTCTTTCAAAAGTGTTATTGTGGACCTCCGGATTAAGAGTAAAGGTAAATATATAGAATCTAAAGTACGGGTATATTGGGACTGTGAAAGGCTTTCGGACGAGGTTTACTTGTTGCCCGTTAAGGGATCAATTTCCGGTCTGGTAATTGTGCCGACGGCTCAAGAACAAGGCCAGTACAAAAGAGTAGGATTGTTTAAATCGCTTCAAGGTGGCCATAAAAACGATGGAACTCAGGAATTGACTACAATTCTGATGAATCCAGAATACCCTGCCGGTACAGATGCGTTTGCTGATTTTACCAACAATAGCATGTTCGAAAAGGAGCATTGGGTCCTGAATATTGTGTAGCAGATATGGGGTTTTTCTTCAATTTTTGGTATATCCTTTGGGGATTTATTTCTGAATGAAAAGATTGTCAGTGAAAATACTACATTTGAAGCAAGACCGCAATATCCAATATCGCTGCCCATAGTCTTAAGATATTTGGTAGTATTTTTATTCTCATAAGCGAGCATAAAGATCCTTTCATTCATGATACTATTAGTTTGCAAAGCTGGAATTTCCTATACAATAATTGCACGGTTTCAGTCGTAGATGTTTAAATAAGCCTCAAGGCAGTCACATACGACCATAGACTGAAGAGAATTGGGCTATCTCCACCGTCTATTCTCGCGTGAGCCTCAGTTCGGAACGGTTCTTGGGATTTCATACATCAATTCGAGCTATGAGCAGGTTTAGCCTTGCACTGTGTGTTTATTGTTTCTTTAAGTCTTGGTCAACGGTACGAGTATTTTTGAAATTCTTGTATAGTATATGCTAGAAAAGCGGGTAATGCAGAATGCGAAATGCGGTCCTAGTTCTAGCAGGAGGCGAAAAGGGAGTTCGGGATATCTTTTCCAGGAGGTAGGTCAAGTAGCCCTAAATTCGGGGCACTGTATTCCGCTAACCCTTAACCCTCAAAGGCCCGAGGAGGCAGTTCCCAATCTGGAGTCAAGGTGTCAAAATCGAGGCCGATTTGTTTGACTGAAATCCGGCGGTGCGGATACCGGGGTTCATTTACTGGGGTGCGAGAGCCATCAACAGTTTACATTGGCCATATTCTAGTGTTAGACAAAAGAACGTGCTGTCGGCAGATCGCATTTTTGAGGATTGTGACGCAAACTGTGACTCCTGGCGGGCGTTATCGCGACGGTCGCTATCGCTATCAAAATCAGATTGGGCCGCCTCGGGAGCAGCCTTGGGCACAGCCGGGGGGATACCCCTGGCGGGTACGAGGGCAGGGCAACGCTGAGCCACCACCATGCGGTCTGCTGTCACCAAGCGAAATATCCTTGATACAAACCGATCGAGCGCGACTCAACGTATTTACACCTAGTATTCCAGCTATCGACTTGACTCTTTACTGACATATTGTATTTCTTTCACCGGCTTCACCGAGGACGGGACAATGGTCCCCCCCTACGACCCAGTCCAATTGACCTTCGAGAAATCCATTTGCGACTTCAAGGCAAATCTCAAAAACGACGAGCTGTACAGCGAGATCTTGCAGACGACCACCATTAACCAAGTCTACGACATCACGGATAAGCTTCAGGAAGAGCAAGCAAAGAACGGACATATGCGACACTTGTCCAGAGTCGGGCCCTTCCTAGAACGTCTGCGAGGCTACGCCGGTGCCATCGAGACGTTTGCGCAAGTAAAACCAGATATTCTAGCACTTATCTGGGGACCTATCAAACTCCTTCTCCAATGGACTAGTATTTTGAAGCAGTCCTTAGACGAGTTGATCAAAACTATTGCAGATATCGGTGACTTGTTGCCAGAATTCGAGGAGGTCATGAAGCTTTTCGGCCACAATGGACAGATGAAAGATGTTCTCGCACTCTTTTTCCAGGATATCCTTGATATTTATATGATCGCGCTAAAGTTTTTCAGCCTATCCCGTAAGTTTCATGACTTCATCTATTCATGAGTAGAGATCTCTGATATTAACCGTCGTGTAAGGCTGGAGAATTGTATTCGAAGCAATGTGGCCAAAGCAGCGGGATAAGATACGGGTCGTTATGTCGCATATCGAACGGCACACCTCACTCATGAGGAATGAAGTTCGATTGGAACACATTCGTGAAGAACATAAAGCTCGGCTAGAAGCTATGGAGCACTTTGAGAGAACCGAGAGATCTCATCGAAGACAAGAGTACAACGCTATTAAGGAAGCCATTTCTCCGAGGACATATGAGGAGGAGCTTTATAGAATCCGTGGCCGGATATGCGAGGGTACTGGGAGATGGCTTCTGAGAGATACCACGTTCACCAAGTGGCTCAAAGAGCCCGAGAAGCCAGCAAAACTCATATGGCTACAAGGAATACCTGGAGCAGGTATGCTCACTACGGGAGAGCGCCATTCCTTTATGCCTTGCTGACCTGATGTTTAGGAAAAACTTATCTTTCGTGCACCGTTGTCGATCAAGCATTAAATCAGGGCCGAACCCTCTTTGTCTTCCTCAGCTACAAATTTAATAGTAGCATATCTGCTCTGTCAATAATTCACTCTCTGATATTCCAGCTTACATCAGATGACGATGATTTACAGGCAATCCTTTGCCAATCTACGGCTAAAGAACTAAAACGAGATTTGAAGAGAGCTGTGGACTTTCTGACTACACTACTTTGCACAGCCGGACCAGTCTTTATTGTTATCGACGGACTTGACGAAATTGACGAAATTGAACGGGCCAGACTCTTACAGCGTCTTTTAGAGTTGTCAGATAGCTGTGACGAGGCCAAAATTCTTATTAGTTCCAGAATCGAAGATGATATTAATTTTATTCTTTGCGACAAAGCTGTCGAAATTCGCATAGATGATCGAAATGCAGGAAGCATCCAGGCTTTTGTAAGTCGCCGAGTCGAGGCGTGGTTTTTATTACAAGACTTTCTACCTGAAGCCCGCGCTGAAATTGTCGGGTTGCTGGCCCCCTTGTCATCGAAGGCAAATGGTACGTATCCAATTTTCGGACCACTTCTAGTTTATTTCCGTTACAAACGAGAACTAAAATTGGACAGGCATGTTTCTTTACGCGAAGGTTATTTTAAGCAGCATTGAACATCTCGATGATATGATCGCGATTCGCAATGAACTCAAAGTTCTCCCTGAGACTTTAGATGATGCGTAAGGCTATATAATTATATACTTCTCACTTAGTAATGCATCCTGACTTCAGCATAGGTATGCTAGGATCATGGGACGGATCGACAGTCTAAATCCCCCGGCTCTGAGAGATAAAGCTCGGAAGCTCTTAGGATGGGTTGGCAGCTCCTTGACGCCTTTAACCATTCAAGAAATCGAACAGGCTCTGACTGTTAGAATGGATGATATCGATGGCGACGTAAGAGTGATTGCCCGGCTTAACCCTGTTCGGGTTTGTGGTCCAATTCTGGAAGTAGTTGACGATTATGTGCAATTTGTCCACTTTACGGCGAAAGAGTAAGTAAGAGAAACAGAGACGACAGCGGAGTTCTAATCTTCCTTAGATACATCTTTAGTCCACATTTCACCAACTATATCGATATTTCAGAAGCCACTCTCAGTCTGGCTTCCTGTTGTATTCAATATCTTTGTCAAAGACATCATGATGCAGACTTGTTAGACGACGAGTTACGCGACAATGTACTCGCTGGGTTGTATCGGCTTCACGAATATTCGGCCACCATGTGGTTTGAGCTGGTGGAGCAGTACATTCGCTTAGCTAAATTGACAGCTCCACCAAGTGACCTCACCAGCCTCTTTCAGATGTTCATTGAGAAGAGAAGCAGCGATGAATTCATTGTCGACACTGTGTCTTCGGCTACAAACACTCAGGTTCAATTCTTATTCAAATCGGACTATCCAGATGTATATGAGATGCTTCGCAATGCTGAAAACTTCCAAAAAAAGTGCTCTGACGGAGAATATGATATACGTAAGGGTTAGTGGGCGTTACGATTTAAAACCCTCGAAATTCTAACATCACTGACAAGTAAAGGAATCTCGTGGATCAACCTTGACCCTCTAACCATTACACATACCTCTATTCGACTCTATGACGAATTCAACCAACTGCTCTGCGGAAGCGGCGAACACCATAAAGAGGACTGTCACTGCGCTGTGGTTTATAGACATTCCGGTCAACGGCCATTCAAATGCAGTTTCTTGGGCTGCTCCTTTAGCCGCCATGGCTTCCACACCAAATCCGCTCGAAACTCGCATCAGAGACATCATGAACGCCCATGGAAGTGCAGCAGGTCCGATTGTCTATATTCTCAAGGGTTTCTTTCTCGAACGATGAGAGACCGGCATTGGGAGCAATGTGGTCAAGAGGGCCAAAAGACTATCTCGTTCCCGCAAAGCCCCGACGACGACGAAATACAACCGCTTCTATTCGACCTTGTCAGAGCTGACAAAGTCGAAGTGTTCAAAACGCTTCTTCCTCGATTTCGTATATGCCCCTGGGAGGTACAACGCGCTCTACTTTTATTAGCTGCCGGTTCTGGATCTACAGCAATGGTCGAATTGTTTGACTATAAGCCCAACCTGAGTTATCGTCGTCCAAGTGCACTCGTCGCCGCCCTCGAAGGGAACAACATTGAAACTTTTGAGCACCTACTGAGTGTCTCCCAAGTCGGTAATTTTTCGTCCATTCTTCCAGAAATATTGAAATCCAAATCCGAGGAATTCCTCCGGGACTGGGAAATATATGTCGACGCCGAATATGAATTATGGTATGATACGTCCAGACTTACATCCCCGAGTGTTCCGTTCGGTGACCGCTATACGCGTCGAGACATTCTCAAAGCCGCCAAGGGAGTTTCAGAAAATGAGAAATTCATTCTATTGTTATGGGAGAAGCTGAATCTGGCGAAAAGTCTTACACCGGTTCATCTCGGAGATGCTCTTGGAAATGTCGCGGCGACATGTTGCTCAACAAAAATGGCGAAGTACCTGATTGACGCAGGAGCTCCAGTGAACCACAGGCGAAGTTCTAGGTACTTGACGCCGCTCCATCGCGCAGTGACGCACAATACATCAGAGGCTGCTGGGCTAGTGAAGTTTCTTCTAAGCATGGGTGCTGACCCAGCAGCATTTGCGACTTCTACTCCGGGGAATGGCAGCAAGATCAGACGAATTAAGGATGAAAAAGGTGCAAAAGGTATTTCGAAGTGGTTAGGGGTGTCATGGGATGACCTAGTTCAAAATACAGAAGAACAATAGAAGCGGAAAGGTCAGAGAAGGGAGATGCAGAACTAGCTCCGTAAACTGCTACAAACGGGAGATGTTGTATCGTACCACTGTAATTACTCAACCAAGTTTTTCATCCTCTTATCATGCTCTTTAATTCTAGAACTATCGTTAACCCTAGCTCCGATCTTCTATTTGATGTGAGTAGGGCACATGCAATATTTAACACTCAATACAGCTTGAAATTTCTAGTAGATAGCTAGGAAGCAATCCGGTGCATAGTCTAAGTTCCACTCTAATTCGTGACCTGTGGGTGGCTACAATGTAGGCTGGGCATTGTCTGAATTGAACTTTGCATGCCCTAAAAGATCGCTACATGCATGATTTACTGTATAGAGTCTTATTGATTTTATACATCTAATACCTTTTGCAACGTCTACTCCCGAATTAGCTCTGTCAACTTGCAAGTCATAACAGGACTCTTCACCTTCCATCGTGCATTGTCGATATCGCCCTGCGGAACTTCGGCTGAGTCAATGGAGCTATTTATGAGTCTCAATTTGTCCTGCTGAACCCACTGTATATACTACTTATAGTTAGCTTCGCAGTTCTGTCTCCTAGTAACTTGAAAAATCGATACAAGATTCTGGGAGCTTTGGCTCCACACTCAGGGCAAACATACCGTCTCAATAGTATTGCTCGCAATATATCTTATTACAGTGACTTCTCGGGTCTGCCCTATTCTATGCACACGATCTACAGCCTGGGCTTCAGCCATTGGACTCCAGTGAGGTTCAACCAAGTGCACATGGTTTGCAGCCGTCAGGTCCACTCTAGAAATTCAATATCTATCAGTACCAAACGAGACACAGAAAAATCGCAATAATTGAAACCCAGGAAAATGAGGGACGGTATGTAATCTTACCCTTCTCCTGCGCTTCCAATGCTAGCAAGCATGATAGTACAGGCTGGGTTGTCATTTAATTGCTGTATTGCCACATTCCGCTGCTGTAGGCTGCTCTGGCCATCTATTCTTTGGAATTGAAAGCCATGCTGCGCCAGCGTATTTGCGATCAGGTCAAGCATTTTGGTCCAGTGACTGAAAATTACACTGCAATAAATTAGCTCTTCAAGGTCTCCGGACGACTATGCCAGTAGCCAGATTTATTTGGGTACCTTTTTACAGGGAGCTCTTTGTCTTTATGTTGATCCACAGTCTGTTCAGCATCAAGATTTCGTATCAGCGCTTCCACCTTGGCGGAAAGCTTAAACGAGGCTTGGGGTAGACTGCAGGCATTTCCAGATATAATTTGCGTAGCTGCACACTTTGGGCACTTTCGTATCTCATCTATAGATGTGTTCTCGCTCTGCATAGAACAAGTCGTGCAGATCGAGTGGTGGCAAATGAATTCTGGGCTATCGTCGGACAGTAAGTCGGCTTCCTTGATAATGGATCCGCAGGAATCACATATTTTGTTGCAGTTTCGCATCGTTTGCCAGTCCATCGACGCGCTATTCTTAGATCTCCAAGCTTCCAAAGCAGAGTGCGGTAACAAGTCCTCTCCGTTGTTGCAGATACGTCTTAGGAAGTTGATTAGGGTTAAAATATTTGCGTCTTTATCTTCACTTGTTCTGGATGTACCTCCATTCCGACTTACAAGACCAGCTGCAATCTTGACAGTCTTTTCTCTGAAAAAGTGGTATAAGGCTTGGTCCGCTTGATGCAGCTCAATCTCCTCGATTATCTCGATTCGTCGGGGAAGCTTGAGGGAGAGTTGGGTTATATCCTTTGTTCGCCGAAGACAGGTGGCTCTAATAAGGTCTCCAAGTATTTTGAAGGAGTTTGGTTTCTTTTGCTTGATGGGCGATGATATCCAGAAGTCGAATTGAGACTTCTCCATCAATAGTGGAACGCCAATGAAGCTCAGCAGGGCTCCATAATCGTCGAGGGAATTGTGTATTGGAGTGCCAGTTAGGCACCAGCGGCTTTTTGAAGTCACCGCCAAGGTCGCTTTGAATAATTGCGACGACCTGTTACGAATATGATGCGCTGAAAACTCGGTAAGCTGACACTGAGATAACATGCTGCGTCATGACTCTTACCTTCATCGAGGACAAGGCGACGCCATGTACCCGAGTAAAGCGGTCCTGCTGCTTCCCAGTCTGACCTCAGAGTCTCATACGTCGTGAGTATTATGTCAGTCTCCCAGAACATTGATTGCAGTCGGCGTCGATCAGAACCATGATATACAACCAAGCGCATTTGACCTGCATGAATGTGCCTAACATGTAAGAGTATCAGTTAGCACCATGCAACGCGTACTGATCTGCCCGAGTCTGGTACCTTTCGACTTGTTTCTGCCATCCAGGGATCGCTAGACATGCTTAGAGACGTCTCAATAATGATTACAGGTATTTGGGACATACTAGACTTTGGTGTAACTATCAGAGTCGATCGAGATATTCCGTCATTAGGCGAGCCCTCCTGATTGGCTAGTGAGTCAAGGGACGAGCACACTAGCGCCAGAAGGCTCAAAGTCTTTCCAAGGCCCATTTCCTAGAAGTTGTATCAGTAACATCCTCTAGCGACGTTAGGAAAACTAACATCAGCAAGTATTCCACCATAGACGGGTACTGGGTTGCTTTGGCATATCCCCGTAACTTTATGACGATATCTATTTGAGAATTGTAAGTATACATGGATCACAAGTTGTTCTGAGTTGACGATAGTCGTTACTAACTGTGCTATGGACCCAGAGTTGTTCACGGGGTTCCAAAGAGATGGAAATTGAGGATTCTCCACGATTCCGCATTCTTTCTCGATCATCATTGCGAGTGCGATAGCTTGGTGACTGATTTGTATCAGTATGTAGTTTATTTCTACATTGGGATATTGACTCACTCCTTCAACCTCGACTTGAGTCGAGGACTAGACGTTGGATTTAGGTGGCTATTTGGGTCATTTGCAGAGTTGAATATTTGCATAAAACGGCTCTTATGCGCCTCGTCCATGGAGTCAGTTGTAGTAACATCTTTTGCGTCTGGATATATTGAAAGGGTCTCTAATTTTGGCATTTGAGAACCTGGACGGAGTAAATAATGTGGGTTCCAATAATCAACATGCCTGTAGAGTTCTGCAGCTGATGGATGTTGAAGATACAAGCCAGCATCCGAGAGTAACTGTCCCACGTATTTTCCCTCTGATTTGACTCCATACACAGTAATTCTAACAGAACAGTCATGAGCGGAATTGAGCATTGTTGCTTTAATCGATGCGGCTCGTTGGCTTTTTCGAGATCCCGACGCTATCATATTAGCAGCGTAATTGATACTAAACTCCTCCTGGAGCTTGTTCAAGGAAGTTAGAGCTAGGATACCCGCATACTTCCCAGAATCCTGGAAAGACAACTTCATCATGTCTCCGAACGGACTTAATGTTACGGGAGTCACCTTCATTCCTTGGTTGCCACTCCAGGAAGAAGTGGTATGTGTTATGATCTCCAGATAGTCAGCATGTTGCCCACTGAAGGCTCGGAGCGTGGATGAACGTACTACTCCAAAACAGGTGTCGGCCTGATTAATATCAAGGACTAAGCTTTTCGGCGTTGATTCTGAAAGTGCGGGCGGGGAGCGATGATAAAGTTCTGTAAAGGTACTGCAAATTAAAAATTTTGGATTAAAGCTTGTTTTCTTATTGATTTACCTGAAGAATCTTTATTATGGTCCATCACTGTGCTCAAAAACTCCGAGGTTTCTTCACCATCTACCGATTTCGCTTCTTCGGGGCTGATAACGAGAGTCCCTTCAGTTTTGGGCGCTATTTCAGTGCTTTCAAGTCCGTGGGACGCGAAAGATCCCAGTGGCTGACATCCACTACCATTTTCAGGATTTGTATTTGAATCGATCCAAGTTGATGTGCCGTCGACCAATGGCTCTGTAAAGGGCGAATAAAATTGATCCGGAAGTAACATGCTTTCGAACATGTTGCTATTATAGCTGGCGCTGGGATTATGACTCAATTGGAGTCTTGAGATAGTTGCTTTGTTCGCGTTGAAAGCGTAATGCAGGTCAGGAGTATTTGTGTTTCCTTGGATTTCAGGTTGTTGGTAGAGTCTATCTGCTCCTAGGCTGCTTTGCATATTCATGTCGCCCATCTGACCAGGCATGAAATCAAAAAGAAATGGGTCAGCTCCAGCTTCTTGGGTGTTGACCATTGAATCCAATCCACCAAAAATCCCCGGCAGCTCAGCATTGCTCCAGTTTATCGCGGGGTCAATTTCGTACTGCAGTGCGGCACCGCCAGACTCGGGATTCGAGGCGATACCGAACCCTTCCCAGGAGTTATATCCATCACCGAACCCCGAGCCCACGTTTTCGGGAGGTGATTGACCAGGCTGCGTGCAGAGTCTCTTGGCTTCGCGGCCAACATCAGAAAAGGCTGGGAGCCTTTTCTCACCAGTGAACTGGTTTGGTTCAGGAGGGTCGAGCAAGCTCTCTAGTCCCATGATTCCTGATACTGGTATTGTCTCGGCGAAAGCTAGAGTTCTCAAATTCCGAGTTTCTCGAGGGCTCCTGATTTTGCGCACTTGAGGTGTTCGAGGGCAAGGTTCCTGCAGGTGCGCCTAACCTGAATAATGTCTCAGCACAGCCACCACGTTAAATTTGCACCGCCACTGATATCTGTAGATAGGGCGGAAGGTTTTTTTTTTGTTGGAACAGGGAGCATCCTAAAACGAGAAAACCTACGACTTTCTGCTCAGCGGTAACCCTGTACGTCCCTCGTTAACGGTTATTACGAGTTCGAATCTTAAATGGCCAGTTACGGAGATAGTGGGTTATGTATTCAAATAAAGAAAAAGCCGTCACATACGACCATAGACTGAGGAGAATTGGGCTATCTTGTCATCTATACTTACAATAACCTTACTACGGTGGTCAAATTTGGGTTTTTTGCAGAAATGAACAGATTCAAGGTTAGTTATCAGATCGAAATTTAGTAGGGCGGCATAAAGTATTTCCAGCCGATCGCTGTTTTTTGAACCCCACAATCCAAAATCCAAAATTGGCAACACTCGTATTAGACACTCAAGTCCGAAATCGAACATCGTACAATTGAAATCTGTTTCCTGTCGTCTTAAGCCTCAAAAAAAGTAGCCAACAAAACTATGCGTCGAGCGGCCCAGAAGGTAGACAGACTCGGGAACAGCCTCGGTGGCGGTGCGGTGGCAGTGAATAGCAAAAATCTTCCAATTATCGAGATGCTACAATAGGCTGGCGGACGATTGGTTGGTTTTGCGCGATCGTCGCGGTCGCGGGACTGAACTGGGGTCGTGGGACGGAACTGGGTTGGCCAGACTGTGTCGGCCACACGGGGCGGGTAAGCTGGGTGGGTCTTTGGCTTACAGATGGAATTTTGCCAATATCTTCTGTTTCCAATGTCGAGTCACCACTGTTTATTCAGACTGGGGTAGAAGTCGGCTGAAGCTTAAACGGGGAGTCTTGTAAGAAACGAGTTCTACATGTTATTCCCTCCAGGTCCTCTAGGTCCGTAACAGTCATTGCATATATTCCATTTGGAGAAAGTATGATTCAAACACTCTCCTTGTTACAATGTGAAGCAGGAGATACAGGTTGAGATCATAGTGATGGATGAAAGTTCCAAGTAAATGGAGCCAGTTGAGCTTTAATTGCAGAGCCCTGGCAAGGCGTCACGTGCTGATCGCCTGAACAACGCTTATTTATCTCCATAATAACTCCTCGAATTCTTAATCTCTATTTCATCTGCTACGATGCTATTAAACCCTTCAAGAATCTCTATACCCACGGCAACCGCCTTTCTCTTGAGTCTGAAGCCTAGTCTATGAGGGGGATTATTTCAGCAATGATAACTTTCTGGTTGATTTCTGCGGGTAATGCTTGTCAAGCTCCTTGGATCAAAAGAGACGAGATCGTGTTGGCTTCTCAGCTCATCCAATTCCCTAGCTACGGCATTGTGATTGCCTCTTATCCCTCTGAGCTCTTCTTCTTTGGCCTTGATAGCGGCAGACAGATCTGGAATTCCGGTCTCGATTTCTTCAGCAGGCAGATCACTGGCGAGTCGCTTCGGGTCAGGTATCTTCTCCAGGTTATTGTTGCTGGGATTAGTGATGATGAAAGAACCAAAAGAGGGGGCAGATTGGGTTGGCAGTTGAGTGCTCATATCAGCCGGCGACTTGGTTCCTATGGAAGGGCCCAAGTGCGATGATACGCAAGGGTAATTTGATGGCAGAAATTGAATGCGAGGGTCATCCACGTATACGGGCCAGTCGAGGGGAGAGTTAAAAGGGTGTGCAATTGGTTGTTCAACGCCAATGTACATCTCACTATGATCCGAATGACCTGAGGTAAACTTTAGCATATAGCTACTATTTTTCTGAGAAACACCGACCTCTGCTTGGAACTATCTGCGCCGATGAGCTATTTCCAAAAAGCTCTCCTGAGGAATCGAGTTGGCCCTCATAATATCCTGCAGTTATGCTTTGGTCTTCACCAATGAATATTGCGCCTTCACCACGATTAGAGGTTGCAGCAGTGTCCTTGAATAGATCCACGGGGACCCAGGGGCCAGAATTAGCTGTGTCTCCCTGGCTGGCAATGCCACACGAGAATCCACCTTTCGAGGATAGTGTCAATGGTTTCACAGAGGATTCTTCGTAGTAAGTACGAGCTTGATCGGGCAATGTAATATTGGAAGTGGCAGAGGAAGTTGATTTTGTTAGTGCAGGTGTTGACAAAACCATACTTTGGGACGCAAAGATTGCATGAGATTTTGTTCCTTTATCGACACCCCACTCACGGAATCGCGCCCATAGTGTATCTCGGCTTAAGCTGAGTTAGTTAATTCCACAATTTTGGGATTTTATGACTTACGACAGCTTGATCCCCTTTTCACTTAGCATCCACGCAACAACTTGTGCAAGCGATTTCCCTTCTACTGTATACTTCTCAGTGAGTATTGGGCGATAAAATTGCCATTCTAGATTTTTGGCTTTGTTCCTGAGACTTGGTGTCCAGCATTCGTCAGGTTTCTGGCGGCATTCAAGCTCCTCCACAAAAGCAACATTGAAGCCAAGCTCAAAGCATTTAACGACAGCTGCTTCCCATTCTTGGCTATTGGAGTCTCCAAACACAATTCTGTACTTCAAGCTTTTCAGCTTTCTATCCATCTCCAGTCGCCAGCGCGTCTCCTCGTGGTATTCCCAGCCAAGTGAGCTGGCTTTTACTTTTCTGTTTGAATTCCAATGTTGACCTTCAATTTTCGTTGCCACCCGTTCGATGAAATCCAGACTCAACCCACGATCTAACCACTTAGTGATATTGGCGCCCCATCGCTTGTCGTTAGGGAGTGGTAGATTCAGGATGCCTCCGTAAGAGTGGAAAATTGCTTCCATATCTGTGCTTAGCGTTTGCGGATGCGCCATGAATATCGATTCTCAGCTTCGAATCAGTGTCGCGGGAGTATATGACCTGGAGGGGCAAAGTCGATATTTCAGGTACTATACCACCTTCAAAATCGATATAAAACCAGTTCTATTTGCTATCGTGTTTTTAGAAGCCACCAGGGATGGGGAGGCTAGTAGGTTTGGAGAGATTAGGGTCCGCTGAGGAGGTTCGAGGAAGCTAATATAGCTATAACCGTTCAGCAATGAGGCATATGTCGATTTAGATTCGTGAACAACCACACAAATAACTTGCAAATAATCTTCAGACTGTCAGGACACGGTCGTTGTTGTTGCTTTATATGTCACCGACACCGAGAAAAGCAAACGGTTTGTAAGTCTAGCTAAAGGGGAAACGCCATTTACTCGTAGAAATGGCGCTTGACTCAGCACCCATGGCAAAAAAAAACATGGCTGTCTATCCTACCCGGGAGTATGGAGTTGGTTTGCAAGGTTTAGATCCGCCAGCTCTCGAAATAAAAATAATAGTTAATGGAAATGATTGGGAGATGAAAAGGCACATGAGGCGGCACGTGAGGTGGGCGCAGGATGACGAATAGGAAGCGAAGCTTATGATAAACAAAAAATTGTGCCCATAGGTCTTGGATTGCATACGGGCGACGGGCCGTTTATCATCAGACTAGCACTTACCATTCCTGTCCCGGGGATGTGCAAGAGCTTTACTAGCGAGATCTAGCGAGATAAAGCGAGAGCTTCCTGCTTATTGAAACGTGCATTTCAAAAACTTCCGAAAACGCCGCAGAATGTTGACAGGGGGGAGGATGTCGAAAGGGTGCAAGGTGACGAAAAGAGTGCCAGGGCTGTTCTGGCAAGCAAGCAGCCAATTAAAATTCGTAAGAGACATGATCCGTAACTGATAGGGGCTTAAAGATGCTCGTGCTTAAAAGCGACCGACAGAGCTTAAATGCAACTGACAGGGCTTCAATGCACATGACAGGGGCCTAAAGATGTCTCCCTTCCCAATTAGGATTTAGTGGTAAGAGAGCTAGCATGAGCCTCGAAATGATCCGTGCACTACCAAATCCTAATTAGGAAGGGAGAAAACTTGGGCCCTACACCTCTATAGAATTTCGGGTAAGGCAGCAGTCACCCCGGGTCTAGCTCGGGACCTGATCGCCGATCTAAATTAATGCTAGCAATTTAGACAGCCGTTTCTGCGGCTCTCCTTTTGGCTTGGAAGTTGGGTACAACTTTGGAGCGATCATTTGGAGCAAGAAGCAATAATTTGAATCAAAATTTGGAACAACAATTTGGCGCGAGGTGCGATAATTTAAATCAGAATTTAACTAGCCAACCCAGCGTGGTAGAAAAACTGCAACGTGGCAAAAGATCCCAGCGTGGTAAAAAGACTGCGTCGTGACAAAAGATCCCATGTCCCACCAACCTAGCCTCGCCATCGCCTATCGCCACCGGCTAACCCAGTCTCACTAACCCAGTGTCGCCAACCAGTGTCGCTCACCCAGTGTCTCTCACCCAGTGTCGATCACCCAGTGTCGGCAACCCAGTTTCGCTCACCCAGTGTCGGTCACCCAGTTTCGCCAACCCAGTATCACCAATCTAACGAAAATTTGGGGTCCACGGGCAGGACTAGGATTACACAAAACAAGCGCGTAAATCCTGAAGTCGCATCTAAAACTGTCATGTGATAATAAAAGTTGAAATTTAATTATATAGTGTTCCGACAGATATGGCCAAGAGACCTTAGGCTTAGCACTGTCAGCAGGAATCTTCTCTTATTTACGTGTCATTGGTCACACGTGTGGCCACTCTCGGGTGCCAACCAACAGAGTCACGCGTCAAGCATCACGTGTTGGGATAATGAAGTTTTACGGAGGTATATAAGACTAAACTTCCTCTTATTATGTAAAAGCTTCATGCTTAAATCGATTACAGTATCTCATTGTATACTTAGCAACTATACTGGACTTATACTCTGTTTGATCTCGTGACAGCGCCCCTGCCTTACCCAGCCTGGTACTTAGCTACAACACCAGGACGCTAAGGACGCCAGTCCGTTTATTACAAGCCACATGTGAAGAATGGGGCGGGTGTGCAGGTGTCAAGAATGATACAGATGTCGAGAAGGTCGTAGGTGTCGAGAAGGTCGCAGGTGTCGAGAATGGTGAAACAACATTAATTTTGCACCGCTATTGTCACTTAGTCTGGTTCTCATTAGTTGTAGGGACAAGTTCAAAATACCTAAGGTGAAAAATTCGAAGATAAAAGTCATATTCTAATGATGGAACAAGATTTGAACTAGATAGGCTGCGGGGTGGCGGGGTACTGTGGTGGTTTTGGTAATGAAGGCGATAGAATTTTACTTGGCATAAGGGAGTGCCCTAAAATGAGAATACCTAGGGTTCTTTGTTCAGTTGTAAACCGTTTGCAGGTCGCGACATTAGCAATTATTAAACGTTTGAGACTCAAATCGTGAATTACCCAACTGGGAAAATTAATTAATTTTAGGATGTATATCGTCAAATAAGCCGAATGTCCCTCACATACGACCATAGACTGAGGAGAACTGGGCTATCTCTGTAGTCTGTACCTATGGTAGCCTCACTTCGGTGATCAATTTCTGTTTTCTGCTCACACCATAAAGTTCTTTCGAGCCAAGTTCTGTAAAGTTTTGATATGCCAAAATCAAACTTTGGCAAGGCACGTGAGAGGCCCAAATCTGAAATGCCTTCAACGCCTCCCACTTAAAAGACCCTTATACCAACACGTTGGTTTCAGATATTCCGATTTTGAAGACTCAAAGCGCCTGGATCATTAGAGTATGCCTGTGGCTGTCAGGTGGCTTTGTGGGGGTAGACGCTGATTTGTTAGTTTTAGCGTGTCGTTCTTGTACTGCAATTGAAGAGGTAGCCAGCCTTGCAGCTAGGATGCAATCATTGGCTGGGCACTACCTGATACGAAAAACACCCTATGAATGGCTGAAGTCTTCGAGATCAGCACCGTCGATCATCAATCATCTCATGTTATGTTATGAGAGGAGAGGCGCCTACCGAGAAAGTTGAAAAGCGGGGCCATGCCACGTGATATACCAACCATTTTTAGTTTCTCTTGAAATTAAACTTTTCCAGCGTCTAATCTATCCAGGCCCAAAATTTACGATTAGTTAGAGTGAGATACGAGTTCGGTCACCTAATTTCCGGACTACCAGTTTCAAAAATACAGGTCACGTGCAAGTCTCCTTTTATCCCCTTTTTTTCAGCTCGTCAGCACATTGTCTCACGTTGCCTTTTTTGATGAGACTGACACGCCGCAACATCCTACTCTCGTTTCTGCAAGTAATTGCCTACGAAGCATCTCAAGTCTATCAATTGGTTGCAGTATGCCTTGAGACAAGCGTCAATTTATGACACCCTCTATCCTTCTTCGGGCCTAAGCAAAAGCTTCCAGTTCCAACGGGGCATCGAAGCCTCAGTGAGCGGGATTCAAGAAAGGGATCGGGCTAGCGCATTCCCATTCGCGAAGTACTTTGGCAAAGGAGGGAGTTCAACAAAGATGGCATCTAAGGTGAGTAAGCTAGCGCTTGCCATTTTGTGGCAAGGAACTCAGGGCTCAGCTGCTAATTATATTGGTCCTATAGTATTTGAGGGAGTATAAGCTTGTTGCTGTTGGTGGGGGTGGTGTGGGGAAATCGTGTTTGACGATTCAGCTGATACAGAGCCACTTCGTCGATGAGTACGATGCTACCATCGAAGACAGTTACCGCAAGCAATGTGTGATCGACGATGAAGTGGCCTTGTTGGATGTTCTCGACACCGCTGGTCAGGAAGAGTACTCAGCCATGCGAGAGCAATACATGCGAACCGGTGAAGGCTTTCTGCTAATCTATAGCATTACGTCCCGACAGAGTTTTGAGGAGGTAATGACGTTTCAACAGCAGATCTTGAGGGTCAAAGATAAGGATTACTTTCCGATCATTCTAGTTGGTAACAAGTGCGACTTGGAAGACGAGAGGCAGGTGTCTAGGCAAGAGGGTGAAGCTCTGGCTCGTGAGTTTGGCTGCAAATCCATCGAGACGTCTGCAAAACACCGCATTAACGTCGATAACGCCTTCTACGATATGGTTCGCGAGATAAGACGCCATAATAAGGAGATGTCAGTTAGATCATCACTTATTCCAGTTTGGAAACCTCCTGTGAAGAAAGAACCGGAACCTTGTGCTTTCGAGTTCAACCTCAATGTCCCACCGAAACCCAGCGCACCAAAGCCTAAAACTTATGTTCCTACGCTAGCCAAAGGGCAACTCTACCGACCTTTAGATTCCGACAGTTACGAGGTACGATTACTAAAGTTGCACCCTGACTACCTAGATGGAAAAGGTCCCCTCAGGGTTTCGCTCGAATATGCATCTCTGATCGATCCCCCTGAATATATCGGACTTTCGTATTGCTGGGGTGATGCGAGCAAGTTGTCAGGGGCAATTATCGATATCGGTGAACGGTCTTCCGTTGAAATGAAACTCACTTACAATCTTGCACAAGCTCTCAGAGCCCTTCGGCCTAAAAAGGGAAATACATGGCTATGGGCGGATGCCCTATGCATCAATCAGGAAGATTTGATGGAGAGAAGTCAGCAGGTTCGGCTGATGCGGCAAATTTATTCGAGGGCAAAAGAGGTGGTTTCTTGGGTTCCTTGTGATACCTGGAATCCATATGGCTTTGGTGGCTATTCCCGTTCGAAGGGAGATGCGATCGAATCTTTAATCAAGAATAAATTTGATGGAAAAGGGACCAAAGCTCAAAGCTCAACGACCGCGGGCAAGCCTGGGAATGGACTGGTGAGAGGCGGGTGGGAAGTAATTCAAGATTTCTTCAGTGAGCCTTACTGGACACGCGTTTGGGTTATCCAAGAAATCTCCATGAACCCAAACGCCAAAGTTCTCTGCGGGGAGTTCGAGATTTCTTGGGATGACATGGTTGCCGCTCTCATGATGTGGAAGCAAAATCCGGACATGGCACCTCTCCACCAACGAGCGTTTCTCAAAGCTGTACATCTCGCAGAATTTCGAGATAGATTCTCGGCTAAGAGGGAACCGATCTACTTGCTTGATGCGATGCGCTGGAGCTACCAAACAATGGCGACTGATCCGAGAGACAAAATCTTTGGCTTGCTAGGACTATGTCATGATAGTGATACCTTTGTACCTGTCCCAAACTACAAACAACCACTCGAGGACATTATTACGGACATGAGCAAAAGAATGATGAGTCTCTCTCGCTCGTTGGATCTTGCATGCTTCAAAGGAACGTCATTGTCTGAAATAAGCAGCAGCAACTTACCATCGTGGACACCGAATTGGATAAATCTTTGGTCCGGCTCCTCTCAATCCATGACAATGCACGAAACGAGATTCTCAGATTGGCACCGCACCTACTCCTTCAATCCCGTTCTCAATGACTCCACAAGGAGCATTCTGAAAGTCAAAGGCGTGCAGAGCGGCACGATATACCAGCTTACTTCGGTGATGGCTCAACCAAGCTCCGAGGGACAAACCATCATAACTTTACCGATGGAGCCTCGAGCACCTTGGATTACAGCTACAGCTTCACTGGCCAACAAAGATTCTTCGCTAAGCAGAGCCAAAGATAAAGATCTCATAGTGCGAGATTCTGTCTGGCAAACTCTGACAATGGGTCTCCTCCCCCCAGAGATGACGATCGAAGCCGCAGCTTTGTGTTTCTCAAAACTTTGGACGCCCGAGGGATGCGGGGCAATGCACAACCTCGCGCTAATAGATTGGTTTGACAAGAATGCGTGGCTTCAATATATGGACTGGACGCTGCGGGAATGGTCCCAGATGAAGGGCCGTTCTTCCTCTCGTCCTCCATCCCCTGGAGGAAGCTGGAGATTTCTCAAGCCGAGACACAACCGAAGCCAAATAACGGTCGAGAAAGAGAAAACACATAGTACTATTGAGCAGCTGAACACATTTATCGACACTCTCGAGCGTGTCCTGAAGAGCGGGATGCGATTATCTGTCATGCGTGGATTGGATCCGACAGGCGAGTATATCGGGATGGTACCTCCTCGTACGAGGCCGCTAGATCAAGTGTGGCATATTCAAGGCTGCAGTGTGCCGATGGTGATGAGAGAGTTTGGCGGGAATCGTGGCGAGTTGTCATACGAGGTCATTGGGGCCGTACATTTACACGATCGAAAGAAGACATTTGGAGCGGAGGAGAGGTGGATAGTGGGTGAGATGGAAGATAATGCTTTCATGAACACCTCGAAAAAGGTGGTGCAGGTCTTGAGTCTCTGCTGAGGGGCTGGGTGCGCGCCGTCTTTTCAAAAGCGGCAGCGGCAGCCCTGCGGAGAAAAGAAGCATGGGTATAATTTAAAACAAGTAATTTAAAACAAGCTACTCTCCCCAACATACTTCGAGTACGACCATAGACTGAGGAGAATTAGCGTGCGGGAAAATGAAAGTCTCTGAGGAGCTGCAATTATTTCGTACCAACCAACGACATTCATTTACGTGTTATATATTCAAATAAGCCAAAGGTCCATCACATACGACCATAGACTGAGGAGAATTGGGCATCCCGTCCGCTCTGCCATACACAAGCCTCAGATCGGCAGATTAGTAGTTGGGTGGGTGACCACCAGCGAATACCTGCTGTTGTATGTTTT
>Ga0247778_1000865_pt1 | contig 21668 bp, 19 predicted proteins | sample UWRJL049202B5_FD_179939 | JGI IMG/M metagenome (GOLD analysis project Ga0247778, IMG submission 179939) | Plant litter microbial communities from Arlington Agricultural Research Station in Wisconsin, United States - UWRJ-L049-202B-5 | ecosystem: Environmental > Terrestrial > Plant litter >... | reverse complement strand
AGAATTCGCCCCTGTTCCATCTGCCGGCGATCAGGACCCCGCTGGTGATCATGAGCAATGATGCCGATGGGGCCGTACCCTGGTACCAGGGTATCGAGTTCTTCACGGCCATGCGCCGGCTGCACAAGCCTGTCTGGCTGCTGGAGTATAACGGTGAGGCGCACAACCTGGTGGAGCGGCGGAACCGGAAGGATATCCAGATCCGGGAGCAGCAGTTCTTTGACTGGCTGCTGAAGGGGCAGAAGGCCCCGACGTGGATCACGGCGGGTGTGCCGGCGACTTTGAAGGGGATTGACTGGGGGGTGGGTTTCTAGTTTACTTCGAATCATTATGTCTTTTTAATGGCCTCAGTGATTCCGGCTCTGCCGGAATTTGGGTTTGGAGTGTATGGTTTGATCTTTAAATAAGTGATATGGATATTCAGAGAAAAGGAACGATCTCGATCCGCGAAGCCCAGGACCTGGTGGATGGCTGGATCAGGACGACCGGTGTACGCTATTTCAGTGAGCTGACCAATATGGCGATTCTGACGGAGGAGGTGGGGGAAGTGGCGCGGCTGATGAGCCGGCTGTATGGCGATCAGTCCTTTAAGGAGTCGGATAAGGGGAAGGATCTGTCGGACGAGCTGGCCGATGTGCTGTGGGTGCTGATCTGCATCGCCAACCAGACGGGGACGGATCTGACGGCCGCGCTGGAAAAGAATTTTATCAAGAAGAGTATCCGCGATGCTTCGCGGCATGTGGAGAATGAGAAATTGAAATAGAGAGGACGGACAGGATGGGAGACAGGATGAGCAATAGGGCGGTCTGCCATTTAATCTGCTCAATCATGGATAGTCTGGCTGAGCCATAATGATTTTGCGTATCTGCGCGAGCGGTATAAATTTGGAAATGCTCTTGTTTTGCTTGCGGGCGTGACTTTTGATAAACTTTTTGTGTTCCGCGGAAATAAGGATGGTTAATTTCTCAGTCATACAATCACGTTTCGTATAAATTTATACGAAATTTGCAAGCGCTTTCCGGCGTACCTTCAGGTGATCTCAGAGAGCCTAACCTTTTATAAACTCCACCCTCCGATTATTGGCCTTCCCTTCCGACGTCGTATTGTTATCGATCGGCTGGGTCTCGCCCTTGCCTTCCGTTGTCAGTCTGGCTGCATCGATATTGAAGGTGGCGACCAGCATGGCCTTAACGGCCTGGGCCCTTTTTTGGGACAGTTCCAGGTTGGCGGCGTCTTCGCCGTCGCTATCGGTATGGCCGACGATCTTTACGTGGATGGCCGGGTTGGCGGTGAGGGTCGCGGCGATATCCTGTAAGGCTCCATAGGATGGGGCCTTGATCTGGTCGCTGGCCACATCGAACAGAATGCCGTGGGTAACGAACTTGCCCTCGGTGATCAACTTGTTACGGGTGTCCGGAGCGCCGACGCATAGACGGATATTGCTGAGATAGAAGGCTCCTCCTTTTTTTTCATAGTCGACCGCATAGGCGCCAAAGGCCAGTGAATTGATGATGGTCCCGGGGTCCAGGGCCCGGGGGAGATCCAGCATCTTGGTGCTGTTGAGATAGACCCGGACCCTTGTCTTCTGGCGCCAGACGGATAGGGTAACGAAGTTATGGTCGGGGACATGGAATTCTTTTGGGTTTGGCATGCTGGTGCTGCCCAGGGGTTTGGTGAAATAAGCGAAAGTACCGTCCCCGCTGGAAAGCGGGGTCAGGGAGATTTTGAGTCCGGCGAGACTCATCGATCCGGTCCCGTCGGCCAGTTCGAATCTTTCATGTGCGTCTTTCGCGCCGCCCAGGGTAACGATCAGGGAGGCGATGTTGGCGACATTGTTATTGGTCAGGAGGTCTACCTGTAAGGTGAAGTTCTCCGGGAGCTCGGGGATGTATTCGGGGAAAAATACGCCGTCCTGTTTCATGAATAGCCATTTGCCGGGCCGGTTGTTCAGGGTTACGACCTCGGCCCCGGTCTTGGTATTCCATCTTTCCGGGAATTCGCCGATGGGGTCCTGGGAGAAGTCTTCGGCTACGATGACTTTTTCACCGGGAACAAAGTCGAATTTGGAATAGGCCCGGATATCGTCCTGTTGCGGGCCCGGGTCTCCGGCCACTGCTTCTCCACTGCCGGTGGGGCCGGCGCCTGTCCCGGTCGCCGGGGGCGTGGTCTTGGTTGAGGTGACGGTGGAATCGGTGGTTTTTGCGGTCTTTGTTTTTTTCTTTCCGGCGTTGTCGATGCCTTTGTCGACGGCATCGTTAACCTTTTGGTTCATTTTGTTTTTGATGCGGTCGAAAAGTTGCGCCCGTCCGGAAAGGCCGACGGAACATATACACAGGATAAATAATGCCCTTTTCATAATCAGAAAATTTTGCGAGGTCAGTTGTTGAACGCAAATCTCCTAAAATTATGCCAGACTAGCCGCCTCGTAACATTTTGTTTATTTGGCTATCTTTGCCGCCTATGGCAAACGAACCCGGTAAGTTCCAGGCGATCATTTCGCATTGTAAAGAATATGGATTTATCTTCCCGTCGAGTGAAATCTATGACGGGCTGAGTGCGGTATACGATTATGGTCAGAATGGCAGTGAACTGAAGAAGAACATCAAGGACCATTGGTGGAAGAGCATGACCCAGCTGCATGAGAACATCGTCGGCATCGACGCCGCCATTTTCATGCATCCCACGACGTGGAAGGCCAGCGGCCATGTGGATAATTTCAGCGATCCCATGATCGACAACAGGGACAGCAAGAAGAGATACCGGGTCGACCATCTCATCGAGGCGCGGATCGACCAGCTGGAAAAGGATGGGAAAAAGGCGGAGGCTGAGGCCCTGCAGGCGGCTATGGACGGTCTTCTGGCGACGGATGACTTTGCCGGGTTGAAGCAACTGATCGAAGAAAACAAGATAAAATGTGTTGTCAGCGGAACGGCCAACTGGACCGAGGTCCGGCAGTTCAACCTGATGTTCTCCACCCAACTGGGCAGTGTGGCCGAAGATGCCAGCGAGATCTATCTTCGCCCGGAAACGGCCCAGGGCATATTTGTAAACTTTCTCAACGTGCAGAAGACGGGCAGGATGAAGATCCCCTTCGGGATCGCCCAGATCGGCAAGGCCTTCCGCAACGAGATCGTCGCCCGCCAGTTCATCTTCCGCATGCGGGAGTTCGAACAGATGGAGATGCAGTTCTTCATCCGTCCCGGTACGGAAGACCAGTGGTATGAGTTTTGGAAAGAGGCCCGCATGAAATGGCATCTTGGTCTGGGGATCCCGGAAGAAAAATACCGGTTCCACGACCATGTCAAGCTGGCCTTTTATGCCAAGGCGGCCTGTGATATCGAGTATGAGTTCCCGTTCGGTTTTAAAGAGGTGGAGGGTATCCATTCCCGTAGCGACTATGATCTGAAGCAACACCAGGAATTCAGCAAGAAAAAGATACAGTATTTCGACACCGAGATCAATCAGAATTATGTTCCTTATGTGATCGAGACTTCGATAGGATTGGACAGGACCTTTCTCATGGTCATCAGCGAGGCCTATGTCGAGGAGGACCTGAGTACCCCCGAAAAGCAGGACAGCCGGGTGGTCCTGAAGCTGCCGCCCATGCTGGCCCCGGTGAAGCTGGCCATTCTCCCCCTCACCAAGAAGGATGGGCTGCCGGAGATCGCGCGGGAACTCATGGAGACCTGCAAGCCGCAGTTCCGCTGTTTCTATGAGGAAAAGGATGCCATCGGCAAACGATATCGCCGGATGGATGCGATCGGGACGCCGTTCTGCGTGACCGTCGATCATCAAAGTAAAGAGGATCAGACAGTTACGATCCGGTATCGGGACAGCATGCAACAGGAACGGGTACCCATCAGCGCTATCCCGGGGATCGTTTTGAGTAATTTTTGATCGCCCGTTGGGTTCGAGGGCCGGGTCCGGGGCGGACGGTTCATTGCCAGTGACAGGACCGGTTATATTTATCGATGTATAATCCTTCCGGTGGCAGTAAAAAAGAGTTTTTTTTAGATGATTGTGTAATGTTATTACTATATTTGATGCAGATAAGGTTCTCATTCCCTTATTGTATCCCCTGAAATGAACCTTTCGCAATCCCCTGTTGAACAGCCTGTCTTCCGAAGTTTCTGAACCTTAAATTTTTTCGAAGATGTTTACACTTGATTTTATCGTTAATCCTGTTGTTGTGTTCATTTCAGTAGTCGGGGGAGTCATCATAGGTTTTGCGTTTGGCAGAAAAAGATTTGCGAAGAGCCAGCGGAAGGTCCTGGAACTCGAAAAGGAAATGATGAGCAGCCATGCCGAGATCCTGGAGATCCAAAAGGCATATGTGCAATTGGAAAACAAATTAGAGGAGCACTCCATCCCCGTTATTTCCATGAGGAAGGTCAATGGAAAAGATACAAATCCCAAAGAGAAGGCGACGAAGTAGTGAGTAGTGAGTGGTGAGTGGTGAGTAGTGAGTGGGCAGTAGTCAGTGTTACTCACCTGCTCACCCATACAGTTCCTGGTGGATCGACTTCCGCTCGTAGCCCAGTGCCTGAATGCGCTGTTTGGCCTCGTCGATCATATTCTTCCACCCGCATAAAAAGAAACTGGCTGCGCGCGGCGTAGTGTCTCCGGATGTCCCCTGACCACTGCGGCAGATCTCTTCGTAGATGGCGTGGACATAGCCTGTGCGGATCAGATGGTTATCACTGCTCTCCCTGGAGAAAGTGGGAATATAATGCAGACTGGGCATCCGGTCCATCAGATCTTTCAACTCCTGTCCATACAAGGCGTCGCCGAAAGTCCGGCAGCCGAATATGAGATAAATTTCCTTATGCGTTATATTGTGATTCGCAAGATGATGCACCATCGAACGGAAGGGCGCGATGCCCGTGCCGGTGCATATGAAGAAGAGATCCTTTTCGATGGGTTCCGGCAGGGTGAATACGCCCTGTGGTCCCCGAAGGGTCAGTTCGCTTCCCTCCCGGATCTCATTGAACAGGTAGGTCGTTCCGGCCCCGCCCTCTAATAATACAATGACGAGTTCTATCGTATTGGTGCCGTCGGGCCAGGAGGCGATGGAATAACTGCGGACTCTTTTGTTGGGTTTTTCGTGAATGGGGAGGTCCAGGGTGACGAACTGGCCTGGCTTGAAATCAAAATTGTCTATGCCCGGGATCTGGATCCAGAATCGCCGGGTCTGTGCGGTCTCGTTCTCGATGCGTATAACCTTACCCGTTTGCCATGGTTGAAGCATTCCTGTAAAATTTTGCGAGAATTTGTTAAAAAAAAGCCCTACACTGGCCGACCGGTGTAGGGCGATGGCAGGCAATCGATCCTGCTAATATATATTTTTTTCCGGACTGCCCTTTATTTTTTCACCAGGATCTTCCGTGTATAGGTGGTATTGCCGTGTACGATCCTGAGGATATACAGGCCGTCGGCCAGGCTGCCGCCATTGATCTGCTGGGAGAACTGGCCGACGAAATTCGGATAATTCGCCTCGTAGACTTTCTGACCGAGTGTATTGATCAGGCTGATGCCCATATTTTCAGAGGTGGTCATGTTGAATTCCAGGTGGAAGGTCCCATTGTTCGGATTTTCGACCTTCAGCCCGATCGCTCCGCCATTGGGATCCGTCGTTCCCGTTGAAACGAAGTTGATGGCATTGGAGGTCAGGGCGCAGCCAGTAGCGGGATCGTTGACGACCGTGGTATAGAGTCCGGAATAGACGGCCGTATCGGTTTGTTTCGTTGCCCCTGGCAGCAGGTTGCCGCTGCGATACCATTGATTGCCTGTCGCCTCGCTGCTGGTCAGTACATTTCCGTTGAGGGTGATCGTCGGCGCTGTTGCCGTACCGGCCACTACCGGTGTCCGGCCTGTGCCGGGGCAACCCGACACGCTGACTCCGATATTATAGAATGGATAATAGAACCGCCGGTAGTATGTGGCGCTGTCGGGCTTACCGTAATCGTAGGAGTCATTTCCCGTAATGGAGATCACGCCGGGAATGGAAATGGGATAAGGTACCGCACCCGTGGTATTGGAGCTGGGGAAATAGTTGCTGAATGCGCTGGTGTTGTCCGAGCAATCGATGATGATGATATAGTTACCCGGTGTAGGGATAGGGATATTCAGGTTGAAAATGGCGCCCTGATCCGTTGCGTCGTTGGTGGGCTGCATGTCTGTCGACGGCGGTGTCCTGGTTGCGTATACGTCGATCGTTGTGGTGTAGAGTGGTGCGTACTTAAACCCACCTGTGCTGAGGGTGCGTGTGCCCAGCGTGGCCAGGGTAAAGGTTATTTGTCCACTGTGCGCGATGTACATCCTGGCGCTCTCGAGGGTCAGCGGTACGCTGGTGGTCAGTTGTATGAAATTGCCGCCGAACCGGAAATAGGATCCGGACCCTCCGGTATAGGCGGCATTCTTGTTGGGCGGGCCCAATTTGGTCTTCAGGTCATTGACGCCCAGGTAATAGGTCTTGTTGGCCGGGATCACCGTCGTGGTCGTTGCTGTGCCTGCTGCGATCGGGGTTGTTGCCGTCGGGCTGTCGTACCACAGCGGGAGGTCATTGCCGGTCACGGTGGCCTTCAGGCTGGCGGTGGTAGCGTTGGCGCCGCAGATGGTTGCCGTTCCGGTGGCAGTGGATGTGCCGGTGCTGATGGTGACGGTGCTGGTGTTCTGGTTGTTGCCTGTATTCGGATCGGCGGCCAGTGCGGTGGTGCTGATAAAGGTATAGGTTGTCCCGCTGACGGCCGGGAAGGTAGTGTTGTAGGTGAAGAGGACATCCGTCTTTGCGGGGATGGTATCGGTACAGGTGGCGGTGAGGGTGGCGACGGTGGCGGCACCGTTCCTGATGATGGTGGTCACGGGTACGCTGTTCTGCGGGGTGCTGCCATAGTTGCGGATGCGGATGGTGACGATCTGTGAATCGCTGCTGCAGCTGGTGAGGGTCGGGGATTCCAGTGCTGCCACGCCTACGTCATTTGAGGGTGTCGTGAACAGGACGCGGTAATCCTGCGTCTCTCCGGGCGCTGCGTTGGTTCCGCAGGATACGGCGGGCAGTCCATCTGTTGCGACGATGCGCATACGGGTGACGAGTCCCGGGGTAACGGTTGCGGGGATCGTGATCGTGCCCGTAAAGGGGAGGGCGGCGCCTCCGCTCGCGGGGGTGTTGAGGGGGGCGCTGTTCTGCAGGACTTCTTCGCCGAGATCGAGGAAGTCGCCGTCGTTGTTGAAGTCGATAAAGACGGATAGATTGGTATTACTGGTTGCGGCGCCGCAGCTGATAAGATTGATGGTGATCGGGACTTGCTGTCCGATGGGCAGGGAGGCGGCGGTCGTGGCGGTAAAGTCGGAATAGGTCTTGCAGCCGGCCGGGCTGCTGTTGTTGATGCTGCCAAAGACGACTTTGCTGATGGTGGTGCCGGGTGCGCCGTTGGAGGCGGAGCTGCAATAGGTTGTGCCGCCTGCTCCGCTGACCAGCAGGGAATAGGCCTGTGCGCCCCGGGCCAGGGTGCCTTTGTGGGTGACCTTGATCTTATATGTTCTGCCGGGTATCAGGCTGTCGAGCTGGATCTTTTCTACGTTGTCCCGGATATTATCCCCGGTGGTAGCGGCGGCCGGCCGGTTCTTCGGGTTCAGGACCCAGGGTAGATAGGGGATTCCGCTGGCCTGGTCGATGATCCGGACGTCCAGATCATTAATGAGTTTACGGGCGGTATCCTGGAAATTGGCTGTGATGTTGGTTACGGGGGTGGCGGCCGGGTCCGTCCAGGAAATGGTGGCCGTCAGGGGCTGCTTGCCGGATGCCACTACGGTAATGCTGTCGGCCTCGTGGCTGCCATTGGTGAGGATGTTCTCGGCGATGATCTGGTCTTTGGCGGCGGAATTATCGGAGGTGATGACGGAGGCGGCCCTCTCCATATTGATCAGGCCCCATCCGAATTTATAGTCGGGTCCGGGATAGAGTCCGGCCTCGTCGGCGGTGTGGATCAGCAATCCTTTCAGGGTTGCGGCCCGCATGAAGCTGCCGCCATGCAGTTTCGAATAGTATTCCTGCAGGAGGAAGGCGGAGCCGGCCGAGGCGGGTGTCGCCATGGAGGTGCCGCTGAAGATATCATAGGCATTGTCGGAGGTGCTGACGGAGGAAAGAATATTGTAGCCGTCGGCCACCAAATCAGGCTTGATACGGCCATCGCCGGAGGGTCCCCAGCTGCTGAAGTCGGTCAGCACTACATCCGAAGGGTGGGTATAGCCGCCGGGGATGGGATTGACGGCTCCGATGGTCATGACATTCTTGGCGCAGCCGTAGGTGGCGATGATCTCATAGCCGTCGTTATTGCTGATATTGCTGCCGGCCGTCCGGGTGAACGGGGTCCAGGCATGCGTGGCGCTCATGCGATAGTATTGCTGTCCAACGTCCGGGCCATTTTCTGTACGGTTGTTGCCGGCCGCCTTGGCGATCAGGTATTGGGGTGCATTGTAGGCGATGGAATCCCAGGCCTGTGTATCCTCATCATAGAGGCCAAAGCTGACGTCGACGGTGTCGCCCGGATTGCCATACCATTCCCAGCGGGCCTGTCCGCCGTTGTAATACCAGCCGGCGATGATGGCATAGGAGTGGTTGGAGACCAGGAGGTTGTTCGTGGCGCCTGCGGCTGTCATCATTTCCGACTGGTCGTTATCGAAGTCATAGGTCAGGAGCTGTCTGGCGCCATAGGACATGCCTTTGGCGACGGGGTTCACGCCGGAGGCGATCATGGTGCCTGCCACATGGGTGGAATGGTCGCTGAGTGATGCCGAGCCATCTTTTTGGATGACCCTGCCTGTCAGTTCGACATGGGTAGGGCGCACCAGCCCTTCGTCCCAGACGGCGATCCTGCCGGTCATGTTGGTCGAACTGCCGCTGAGGTTCAGTCCTGTGCTGCCGCCGTTCCACAACTGGTTGGTACGGATGGTTGCGGCGGATATGATATTATCGGTGGTTGTGATATATACGGGATTGCCCTTGCTGTTGATGGACCGTAGGTAGGCAAGGCGACCCTTCTTATTGCTAAGGGTTAGCGGCCATCCATTCTTTTTGGCCTGGGCCAGGACGATCCGTTTGATCTCGATCTCCCGGGCGGCCCTGACCTGGCTGGCTTTTTGCAGAACTGCCCGGTTGGTGAGTACCTGTGCCCGGGTGGCGAGGGCGGACAGCAAGAGGAGGGTCGACAGTAGAAAAGGGACGGTCCTGCGTATAGTCATAAATATTTTTTAAATCGTTCTAAAATTACTGTTTTTGTTGATTTTTAGGCCTTTATTATCTTAACTTACCCAGCCTCCATGGTAACGTTTATCCTCCTTGGTCTATTATCTCTGCAGGGCCGGCCGTCCCGGGATACCGTCCTGCCCATACAGCCCCTCCGGCAGGGGATCGAAGGGCGGGTTACGCTGGCTGCCGGCAACCTGATGCCCTCTCCCGGGGCCAGGCGCGTGCCGTCTGATGGCGGAGGTGGTCAATCCCGGAGCGGTCGCCCTGTGGGGGGTGACTCCGCCGGTGCGCGCTACCCTGGCCTTTCCGCCGGAAGGGGTTACGCCGACTCTCTTTTTATCTACGAACTTACAAATATCAACCAGGTGGTGCGGCAGTCCGCCGGTGCTCCCTATTACCTGGCCATTCATAGTCTGCTGGTCAGGTCGGCGGCTACGGATTCGGCCGGCCGGTTCCGGATCGGGCTACCCCCGGGGCAATACTCCATTTTTACGAAAAAGGGAAATCTCTTCTATGCCAGCAGGATGGACGAGAAGAATAATATTGCACCTGTGGTGGTGATGCCCGGGAGGATGACTATTCTGGAATTGAGGGTTGCGTCTGATCATAAGCCGGTTTATTAGGATTTACGGTATTTGTGTGTGTTCGGTTGCCCGGTGGGGCGCATGAATCCTTGATTTTTGTCTTACCTTTGCGTTCTGAATGAATAGTGAGGCGTTATTAGGATCTTTTCTGCATTCTCCCCGGCTTTTTCAATTGGCGGAGAAACTCGTATTGTCTCATCCTCAGCGGATCCACTGCGCCAACCTGCAGGGCAGTTCGCCTGCATTTTTGATCAGCGCCATTTTCAGACATGAAATGACCAGCCAGCTGAATCACCTGGTGGTCTGTGAGGATGCCGAGGCCGCTGCCTACCTGCACAATACCATCGAGAGCCTGACGGGCGCTCTGGACCTGTTCTATTTTCCCTCTTCCTTTAAGAATAAGAAGAATTACCGGCTGCTGAACAGCAGCCATGTGATGCTGCGTACGGAGGCCCTGACCCGGCTGTCCGCCGCAATGGGGAACCGAGTTGCAGACGTCCAGTGGACGTCTGGGACGAAGGTTCTGGGCGAAGCCCTACCCGGGGGCGGGAATGCGGCAAAGGGTGTGGGCTATGCGACGGGAGAGGGGAATAATATTACGGGGAGCAATAAGAAGCTCTTTATTACCTATCCGGAGGCTCTTTTTGAAAAGGTGGTGCAGCCTGATGCGTTGTCGGGCAATATCATTTCCATTAAGTCGGGGGATACCCTGGACCTGAACGGGATGATGGAGAAATTCGTGGACAAAGGTTTTGAAAGAACCGACTTCGTCTACGAACCCGGGCAGTTTGCGCTGCGGGGCGGGATTCTCGATATCTACTCTTTTGGCAATGAGAAGCCGTACCGGGTGGAGCTGTTCGGCAACGATGTGGATTCCATCCGCATCTTCGATCCCGAGACCCAGCTGAGCGAGCGTAAGTTGTTGCAAGTTAATATCATCCCCAATGTCGACGTCCGGGTCGAGACTGGCAATAAGATATCGTTGTTGGAATTTCTCCCGGAAAATACCGTGATCTGGGTGCAGGATTGGGCGTTCACCCGGGAGCGGCTGGAGATCCAGGAAGAGGATTTGGGGCTGTTCCTCGATGCGCAGGACGCGGAAAAGGAAAGGGTCTCGGCTGCGGTGGCCTCGGCGGCTGCGGCTGTGCAAGGGAGAGCCGGTGGTGGATCGGGGAGTGCCGGCGGGGCGGGTGGTAGCCGCGGGGGCGCTGGCGGCGGTTATGGCGTAGGCGGCAGCGGGAATGGTACGGGGGCGGCCGGTGCAGGCGGCAGCTATGGTTCTGGTTCGGGCGGGAGCGGCAGCTCCGGTACGGGCGGCAGGCTGCGTGGGGCGCCGATGCGTCCTTCGACCCAGATCGACGACGAGGACCGGATGGAGAAAAAGGAGATAACGGTGGAGGAGTTCGTGACGGCCGCTGATATCGAGGCCCGGGTGCAAAAATTTCACCTGGTGGAATTTGGTCCCAGCGCCGGCGGTCTGAAAGACGGGGTGCCTCCCTTTGTCGTTTCTTTCCACACCCGTCCGCAACCGGCCTTTAACCGCCAGTTCGATCTGCTGATCCGGGACCTGAAGTCATGGGAGGCCAAACAATACAGCATCAACCTTTTCGCGGAGAACCCCAAACAATTGGAAAGGTTGTACACCATATTTGAAGACCTGAAGGCGCAGATCTCTTTTGCCCCGATCGCCCTGTCGATCCACGAAGGATTTATCGACGAGGACCTGAAGCTGGTCTGTTATACGGACCATCAGATCTTCCAGCGTTACCATAAATATAAGGTCAAACAGGCCTATAATAAGAATAAGGCCATTACCCTGAAGACCCTGCGGGAATTACAGCCGGGAGACTATGTCACACATATCGATCACGGGGTGGGGGTGTACAGCGGTCTGCAGAAGATCGAGGCCAATGGCCGTCTGCAGGAGGCCGTCCGCATCATTTACCGGGACAGCGATATCCTGTATGTGAATATCAACTCGCTGCACAAGATCTCCAAGTATACGGGCAAGGAAGGCACGGTGCCCAAGGTCAATAAATTAGGCAGCGATGTCTGGGCGAAGCTGAAGGAGAAGACGAAGACGAAGGTGAAGGAGATCGCATTTGACCTGATCAAGTTATATGCGCAACGGAAGGCGCAGACCGGGTTTGCCCATTCCCCGGATAACTATATGCAGACGGAGCTGGAGGCCTCCTTTATCTATGAGGATACGCCGGACCAGAGCAAGGCGGTGACCGATGTGAAAAAGGATATGGAGTCGGCCTCTCCCATGGACCGGCTGGTCTGTGGCGACGTTGGATTTGGCAAGACCGAGGTTGCCGTGAGGGCAGCCTTTAAAACCTGCCTGGATGGCAAGCAGGCCGCTGTGCTGGTGCCGACGACGATCCTGGCCTTTCAGCATTTCAAGACTTTCAGCGAGCGGCTGAAGGATTTCCCGGTGAAGGTTGACTATGTGAACCGGTTCAAATCCACGAAGGAGAAAAAAGAGACCCTGCAAAATTTGCAAGAAGGTAAGATAGATATCATCATCGGCACGCATGCCCTGCTGGGGAAGGAGGTGAAGTTCAAGGATCTTGGTCTGCTGGTGATCGATGAGGAGCAGAAGTTCGGCGTGGCGCATAAGGAAAAGATAAAGACACTTCGTACGGCGGTGGACTGTCTCACGCTGACGGCTACCCCCATTCCCCGGACCCTGCAGTTCAGCCTGATGGGCGCCCGCGACCTGAGTATCATCAATACCCCGCCGCCGAACCGTCAGCCGATCCAGACGGAGCTGCATGGGTATGACGAGGACTTTATCCGGGACGCGGTCTATTATGAAACGGAAAGGGGCGGGCAGGTATTTTTTATCTACAACCGGGTGCAGGGACTGGCGGAGATGGCCGCGGTCATCCAGGGGCTCTGTCCCGATCTCAGCATCGGCTATGCCCATGGGCAGATGGAAGGCCATGAGCTGGAGGAAAGAATTTTAGATTTCATCGATAAGAAATATGACGTGCTGGTCTGTACGAATATCGTGGAGAGTGGGGTGGATATCCCGAATGTGAATACCATTATTGTCAATAACGCGCATCATTTCGGGTTGAGTGACCTGCATCAGCTGCGAGGGCGTGCGGGCAGGAGCAACAAAAAAGCCTTCTGCTATCTGCTGGCGCCGTCCCTGGCCACCCTGCCGACGGATTCGCGTAAACGGCTGCAGACACTGGAACAGCATAGTGATCTGGGCAGCGGTTTCCAGATCGCGATGCGGGATCTCGATATCCGGGGGGCGGGTAATATGTTAGGGGGTGAACAGAGCGGTTTCATGGCCGACATCGGGTTTGAGATGTACCAGAAGATATTAGATGAGTCGATCCGGGAGCTGAAGAGGACGGACTTCAAAGAACTTTTCAAAGAGGAAATTTCCAAGGCTGATGATTTTGTGCAGGATTGCACCATCGATACTGATCTCGAGATCCTGATTCCGGACAGTTATGTGGAGAGTATCACCGAAAGGCTGTCCCTCTATACCCGGCTGGATAATTGTGATAACGAAGTGGAGCTGCAGGAGTTTCATACCGAGTTGATCGACCGGTTCGGCCCGATCCCTGCACAAGTAGAGGATCTTTTCGATACGGTGCGGGTGCGGAAAGTGGCGGTTCGGCTGGGATTCGAGAAGATGATCCTGAAGGAAGATTCTCTGCGCTGTTATTTTATCAACCGGCCGGACTCCCCCTATTTTGAATCGGAGATCTTCCGGCGGATCCTGGAATATATTCAGAAGTATACGAATAAGGCCAAGCTGAGACAGGCTGGCAAGCTGTTCCTGCTCGTGGTCGAGGATATGCATTCAATGGCCGAGCTCCTGCGTTTTCTGCAGCGGATGAATGGGTATGTGGAAGGCGAGGATGCCGTGGTGGAGAAGGCGGCCCTGCGGTAGGGTAAAAAAATGGTAACGTTGTCAATACAGGTGACCACACTATTGTAAACGCAACAATAACTATTACGAAGGGAGATACGGAAAAACTGAATCACGCCCTAAGAGACCAAGGTATTGATGAAGCTGATTTCCAAGAATTGGTCACACGTACCCCTCGGTTTGTATCTGGAACAGGTATAGTTTGCTGGTTTTTTGCGGGAACATAACTGAAATCAAGGATTACATCCTTCCATAAACCTCCATCTGCCTTAATATAGCTTAGTTTTACTTTAACATGTTCGGGCATATAGTCACTGTTGTTGGTAACGGCAATGCTTACGTTTTTGACGCCTCCCAAGGCATAATAGGTATAGCTACTATGACCGACTGTTAGATAAGTAGAGATATTATTTCGTGTCCTCTCTTTTTCGTTATCAAACAGGGATCGGGCGATCGACCCATCCTGGCTAGACTTCCATTGTGAAAATAATCTAATCCCAATAAGGCATAAGAAAGCTATAGAGGCCACGCTAAGCATCTGCCAAAAAACCTTGCCGACAACTTTGCCGCCCTTTAAGGCGGCACTTTCAAATGGTGGTGGAGTCGATTGGAATAGTTCTCCAAGATCAATCAACTTGCCTGCATCGACCCAATTTGGTAATCCTTCCATCCAGACCGGTGTTTTTTCAGTAACTCTTTTTGATCTTAATTCTTCGATGGTAAAAGGGCCTTGCTGGCTGTTGTCAATGTGGAGATAGTACTTGTTCATAGTTTTGAATTAGGTTAAGGGTTTTCTCAGAACGTTGCTATGGAACATATATTATATTTATATATGCATATGAACCATTACTTGCCTGACAAAGCTTAAAGTTAAACACTACGCCAAGTCCGCCTGATATAAGCCGTTGCAACAACCTTCCTTATCAGTGAAAATTTGGGTTTGTTTTGTTACGGGAAAACAAGTAATTTGGGTTTGTTTTGTTACAAAAAAGACTGTAAATTGGCCTTGTTCTGTTATAAATAAAAAAATAAGCCTTGGATTTTACCAGAAATGCCGAACGCGCTCTCGCCGAATGGAAGGCCAGCCCAAGACGCAAACCACTGATTATCAGAGGCGCGAGACAGGTGGGTAAGACGACTCTGGTGAAAGATTTTTCGGGTTCTTATCCTCATGCCATCACGTTAAACCTTGAAAAAAAAACAGATAGGGATTATTTTGAAGACTTTGATGATGTAAAAACTATCTGTGAAGCATTGTTTTTAGCTGCTAATATCTCCTGGTCGGCAATGAGCGAAACATTATTGTTCATTGACGAAATCCAGGAAAGTCCCAAGGCCATCCAGCTGTTAAGGTTCTTCTATGAAGAATTACCCTCTCTGCATGTTATTAGCGCTGGATCTTTGTTGGAATTCGCTATAAAAGAAGTAAAGAGTTTTCCCGTTGGAAGAGTGGAATTTTTGTATTTGTATCCATTGAATTTTATCGAATACCTGGGGGCTGTTAATCGACCGGGACTAACTGAGCAACTGAAGTTGATGCCTGTAAGACCTGCTGCTCATAAAATTTTAATGGAGGCTTTTCATCGGTATGCTATAATCGGGGGGATGCCGGAAATAGTTAAGACTGATATTGAGAAAAATAGCCTGTTTGATTTAACCAAGGTTTATGAAAGTATTTGGAGTACGTATAAAAATGATGTAGAAAAGTATACTACGAATGACTCTGAAAGGAAGATCATCAAGCATTTAATGGATACTGCTCCGCTATTTATCGATCAACGCGTGAAATTTCAGGGTTTTGGAAACTCGACGTATCGATCAAGAGAGGCCGGAGAGGCTCTCAGGGTTCTGGATGATGCAAAAATTATTCGTTTGATCTATCCTACTACTGATGTGCAACCACCCCCAAGACCGGACATAAAGAAAGCCCCCAGGCTTCAATTCCTGGATACCGGCCTGGTAAATTATACGCTTGCTATTCAGGCGCAAATGCTGGCGATGGAGGATCTTAATAGTGCTTACAAAGGGGCTATTATTCCTCATTTGATTACACAGGAGTTGATATCTCTGCAAACGCTCTCCAGTCATATGCCGAATTTTTGGGTAAGGGAGAAAACGCAGTCCAATGCGGAAGTGGATCTGGTGGTGGTGCATCATGATTTGTTGATACCCATAGAGATTAAATCCGGCGCTACCGGTACGTTGAAATCGCTTCATCAATTTGTCGAGGCCGTGGATCATCCTTTTGCGGTCAGGATATATGGCGGAAGTTTATCTGTTGTGAAGGCTGTTACGCCGAATAAGAAGCCCTATTTTTTATTGAATCTCCCTTATTATTTGGGCACGCAGCTGCCGGAATATATTGATTGGTTTATTCATCAGGAATTGTCAGGTAATCCAGTATGAAAAAAATATGTTTGTTTATGCTGTTCCATGCGGTAATGACCAGGCAAGGCTAGAGGCCCGGATCACTTTATTTTGAAGGTGGATGCTGGCAGAAAGAACTGCGTCTTCTTACCCTCCCCTGTAACATAGATCATTTTACCAAAAGTGCCGACTGTTCCCTGGTACATGATTTTGTCGCCCGCTTTGAATTTGTCGGTATCGAAAAACGATCCCAGGGCACATGTGTTATTGTTTGCCATCATGACATTGACATCGGAGGCGAAGCAGATCATTTTCTGCGTTGTGATGTTGGCATAGCGGTAGCCGAATACAGTATAACTTATTTTTTGATCTGCGGGGATGTAAAATTCCTTTGTCTTTTTATCTACGATGCCGATAGTCTGGCCGATGGCGCTGGATGTAACCAGCAGGATCAACATGAGGGTGAGGGCCTGTTTCATTTTATAGGATATTTAGAGGTATGGAATAATACAGAATATGCGGCAAGATGTATGCCAGTTTGAGCCGACTATTTTTAACACCTTGATGATCAAGACCTTTTAATTTTGTTCCAATGGGTTGGAATGCCGCGTCAAATTTGTATTTTTCTGGAAAGTATATATAATGGGTTACTATACCAGGGTATTTTGCCGGTCGGAGAGATCGCCTTCCTTTACCGAGCTTCAGGAATATTTGAGCAGCCGCAATCCTCTTTACAGGCTCGAAGGGGAAACTGACGACGAAAAAAGCAGTTGGACAAATTTTGAATTATTTTATAAAGATGGGCATCGTCCGATCCCTGTCGAATTGAACTGGTGCGATGAGGATGGTAGTGTTGGCGATGAGGAAAGAGCCGAATTCCTTGACATTGTAGGTTCTCCCGGATTGTCTTTGAAGAAGAGGAAGGTCATAAGACTTTTACGGCAATCAAACTATATTGTCTGCAATCAATTGCTGTCCGATCTGGATGATGATGGGTTCCTGGCCAATGATATCCTTATGCAATTTTTTGTCGAAAAATTTGAAGGGATGGTCCATGCTGAAAATGAAGGTTTCTATGACCGGGAAGGCAAATTGTTATTAAAGGATGAATGAATGGCAGGATAGGGGTCACAGACACTGGTAGGTGGAGTCGAATATTTGGACGATGTGTTTGACGGCATAGTTGGCCGTACAGGTCAGCGAATGGGTCGACCCGGTGCCTGTCGTATTGCAGCCTATTGTATTGCCTTCGTCGTCTTCGGCATATTGAATGGTGCCTATCCAGGCTGCGGAGCAGCTGACCGATACGGTAATAGTGCCGTGAAAATCAATTTCATAAAATGTCTGGGAGGTGTGGGGCGCGATGCTGAGGGATGTATAGCCGTAGGGTCCCACGGTAGCGGCCCAGATGGTCTTTGTGGCGCTGTGGTTCTCGATGATGACGGCGACGACGGCGCGTGAGGAGATGGGCTGCGCTGGGGTTTTATCCGATCTGAAGCCGGTGAGTATCAGGAAAAGGGACAGCAGTCCGATGCCGGTATAGGTTGAGAAGAGTTTCATGACAGTGAAGTTGTGCCCGAATATAGCCCTGACCGGGGGGTATCCCGTTATCAATTCGGGAGTTTTTATCTGTCTAAAAAAATAGTAAATTCATGTAAACGCTATTTCTATGAATGCAGATGAATCTCTTTACAGGCCGGGGAGTGACGATCGGATCCTGGCCATGTTGTCGCATATTCTGGCGATCGTGCCGGGTGTCGGTATATTAGGGCCGTTGGTGATCTATTTGGTGAAGAAGGACGATAGTCCATTCGTGGCGGCCCATGCGCGGGAGTCGCTGAATTTTCAGATCACGATCATTTTGGGGTATATTATCTGGGCGATATTGATCGTGGTATTGATAGGATTTTTTATGTTGGCGGTATGGTCTATTTTGAATACCGTACTGGTGATTGTGGCGACGATCCGGGCCAGTGAGGAGAGGATGTATAAGTATCCGTTCAGCCTGCGGCTGATATAGTGAGTGGTGAGTAGTGAGTGGTGAGTATTTTAATGGGGGTTACTGACTATTGACCATTCACCACTCACCAAATGCGTGAGGGATCGACGCGAAAAGCCCGCAGCACCGTGAGGACTTGCAGCAAAGAGCCCGACCTGCTGGCGGGTGAGGCCGCCTCGGGGCACGCCCCAACCCTCCGCTACAATACTTTCTCCATAATATAATGCGGAATGGTGACCTCGATGAATTCTTCGCCGCTGGCGTGGTAGCCCAACTTCTCATAGAAGCCCAGGGCGGTTTTGCGGGCGTGCATGCACAATTTTTTATAGCCCAGGTCGCGGGCGATGTTCTCGGCGAAGATCATGAGGGCTCTACCGATGCCCTTTCCCTGCATGCTGTTGGGGACGGCCATCTGGCGCAAACGTATCCTGTCGGCGTCCATCCGGGTCAGCAGGCAGCATCCCAGCAGCTTCTCATCTTCAAAGGCGCCCATCAGGACGTCCTCTTTTTCTTTTTCCAGGTCTGCGGCGTCGAAACTTAGGCCGAGGGGTTTGCGCAGGATCTCCAGGCGCAAGTTCACCATCTGCTGGTATTCCTTCGTTCCATGATCTATTATTCTAAGGGCCATGCTGTTATGAGTTTTGTGGTTGTTCTGTCGGGTGGGCCTTGTGATCCCCCGTAGTGTTGGTCCGAAATGGGCCGGCTCCCGGGGAGCCGAAGTTATCTAAATTTACTAATTCCGGGGGGTTAATGGCTCCAAAAATTGAAAATTGGGGAAAATTGAGGGTTTGGGGTTCCCCGGGGGGACAAGGGAGACATATTATGATTTTATGCCAGAACCCCCTGCTGGCGCAGCGACACGAAGAATTATGGGCGGCGGGCGGCGGGGATTCGGTGGCTGGTAAAAATTAAAAATGTCTTGTTTGTTGTGTTTAATTCAAAAATTATATTTTTGCAGCCGTATAACTAAAATTTACAAAAATGTCAGACATCGCTACAAGGGTTAAAAAGATCATCGTTGACAAGTTAGGCGTTGAAGAAGCCGAAGTGACTAACGAAGCCTCTTTCACAAATGATCTGGGTGCAGACTCTCTGGACACCGTTGAATTGATCATGGAATTTGAAAAGGAATTCAATATCTCCATTCCGGATGAGCAGGCTGAGACCATCACTACAGTAGGTCAGGCTATTGCTTACTTAGAAGAGCACGCTAAGTAGTGTCTCTGGCTTAAGGCACGCTGTGCGTAGTAGCCTGGGTCATTCCGTTTGTTGCAATAAATTCGAGTCGATCCGCCTTTTTAAGTTATCTGGCTTATGGGGCGGATTTATCCTTAAACTAATTTCCGGGAAAAGCCTCATATGGAATTGAAAAGAGTTGTTGTTACGGGTATCGGTGCCCTGACGCCGGTAGGGAATAATTTGAACGATTACTGGCAGGGTCTTCTGTCAGGCGTCTCCGGTGCCCAGGCCATTACCCTGTTCGATGCGACTAAATTCAAGACCCGGTTTGCCTGTGAGTTGAAGGGTTTCGACGCCCTGCAACATCTTGATAAGAAAGAGGCCCGTAAATTGGACCGTTACACGCAGATTGCGCTGGCGGCCAGTGACGAGGCTGTGAAGGATGCCCGTATCGACTCCGGTACGATGAACCCCGACCGGATCGGCGTCGTCTTCGCCAGCGGTATCGGCGGGCTGATCACTTTCCAGGAGGAGGTGATCAATTTCGCCAAGGGGGACGGCACACCACGATTCAACCCGTTCTTCATCCCCAAGATGATCCTGGATATTGCCGCCGGTCATATCTCGATGCGGCATGGGTTCCGCGGCCCGAATTTTGCCGTGACCAGTGCCTGTGCATCTTCCACGAATGCTATCATGGAAGCCTTCAACCTGATCCGGTTAGGCATGGCCGATATCATCATCAGCGGCGGGTCGGAAGCTGTGATCAGCGAGGCGGGTGTTGGCGGTTTCAATGCCATGAAGGCGCTGAGCGAACGCAATGATGATCCTGCCACGGCCAGCCGTCCTTACGATAAGGACCGGGATGGCTTTGTGATGGGTGAGGCGGCGGGGATCCTTGTATTAGAAGACAGGGATCATGCCCTTGCAAGGGGTGCTAAAATTTATTGTGAGATTGCCGGCTGCGGCGCCACGGCGGATGCCTACCATATGACGGCCCCCCATCCCGATGGGTTGGGCGCCAAGAATGTGATGCTGGCTGCCTTAAAGGATGCCGGGTTGCAGCCTGCAGATATCGACTATATCAATACACATGGGACGTCTACGCCCCTGGGCGATGCGGCCGAGGTAAAAGCCATTATGGATGTTTTTGGGGAAAGAGCCTTTTCGGTCGGTATCAGCTCTACCAAATCCATGACGGGTCATTGCCTGGGTGCGGCCGGGGTTATCGAGGCTATTGCCGGTATCATGAGTGTCGTAAACGACATCATTCCTCCCACGATCAACCATTTTACGGACGATCCGGAACTTAACGCCCGTCTGAACTTCACTTACTGGAAACCACAACAAAAGACTGTGCGGGCCGCCCTGAGCAATACCTTTGGCTTTGGCGGGCACAATGCCTGCGTGATCGTAAAGAAATACGAGGCCTGAGGCGCCGGCTGGTCCTCCGGTCCGCCGGTGTTGCCGAGCGCTTCTGGACGAATATTGCTAACCGCCTGATCCTGAGTGATATGTGATTTCCGTGGGCGGGTTGCGGCTGGATGGGAAATCCTTTTTTAAATTGGATCGAAAAAAATTGTAGATTGTTAATGTGGGAATCTTCCAACGTATCATAAAGGGCGACGGCACGATCGTCTCCTTAAAAAAGCAATTGCGTAATGTCTTGGGTTTCACCCCGGGTAAGGCGGTATTATACCGTACTGCCCTGACCCACCGGTCGGTGAAGGACGGTGCCGACGAGAACAACGAGCGGTTGGAATACCTGGGGGATGCCATCCTCAGCGCGATCATCGCTGATTTTTTGTTTAAGAAATATCCTTATAAGGAAGAAGGATTCCTAACCGAAATGCGGAGTAAGATGGTGAACCGTAATCAGCTGAATGATATTGCCATCAAGATGGGGCTGAAGAAGATCAGCAATTTCAACAAGTTCGACAGCAGCCTGAAGATGAGCCAGATCTTCGGTAATACGCTGGAGGCTATTGTGGGCGCCATCTACCTGGACAAGGGATTTGATAAGACCCGTCAATGGGTGAGCGAAAGGATCATTTCGCCTTATCTCTTTATGGAGGAGCTGGAAAATTTAGAGATCAATCATAAGAATAAGCTGTATGGCTGGGCCAATAAGAATGGGAAGAACCTGGAGTTTGAGACCATCGATGAGCGGCTGGAAGGGGGCAGGAGGCTGTTCACCGTGGCGGCTGTGGTGGATGGGGAGCTGATCGCGCAGGGGAAGGCCTATAATAAGAAGGATGCCAGTCAGATTGCCGCGCAGGTGGCCCTGGACAAGCTGGGGCTGACGAAGATTGACTCCGGGGAAGAGGCCGTGTGAGGCCGTGGCGGCCGGGCCGGGAATGCTGAACCGGGAAGACGGTGTGAGGCCGCATAATG
>Ga0247778_1000864_pt1 | contig 21700 bp, 26 predicted proteins | sample UWRJL049202B5_FD_179939 | JGI IMG/M metagenome (GOLD analysis project Ga0247778, IMG submission 179939) | Plant litter microbial communities from Arlington Agricultural Research Station in Wisconsin, United States - UWRJ-L049-202B-5 | ecosystem: Environmental > Terrestrial > Plant litter >... | reverse complement strand
TGGCCATCAACTTGACAGAAGAATAACTATCATATACTTCTATTCTTGAAATTCATCTCACCCTTCCCAAGAACGCCGCTTTCCATTCGCTCAATGTATCCTAGGCCATGTCAGCATCCAAGCTTTGAGCCTGAGACTGGACAATGCTCGCATTGCTCATTTCTAGATTGCGATGGTCGTCGCTATGATGAATTATCTGAAAGAAAGTCTCCATCGATCCTCCCCATCCACGAGCTCAACATTGCGGCCCCTCGGGACTACTTCGAATTCCAAATTGATCATAAATATGATTGGTCGCCGACAGTGTCTTTGCAAGTTGTCGAAGACATCCAAGATTTCCGTCAGAGTGGTTTTCTAGGCGGTCACTTATTGAACACCACTCTAGACTTCCCTCAATTCCAGGAGCCCTCTCCAAAGAGCAATACCCCGCAAAACTTTTCAGCAGCTGAATTGCAAACTCTGAATTACAAAGCTTGTGAAACAGCTTCCAATGAGCAACTCTCTGGAGCGAGCTCCGCAGAACACCACCGAGATACTTCTCAAATGGCAACGAATGGAAGCATGAGCTCCAATTCTACGTCTCAAGGCAACCACCATACCTCTAGGCGAGCGGCTCAGAGGGACGCCGTAAGTTCTCCACCAGCAACTCGAGTAATTAGACTAACATGTGCATATCAGATTGTCGACCATATCATGATACACGCGACGCCTCGCATTCTCGAAGCTATTGAGAATGAGATGATGCGCCTTGACCCGGATTCTTTGGGTTCTGGCAGAATATTAGGGGAATCGAAGCTATAGTTCTCATTGCCTCTGGAAATGGGATACAGCCTTTGGACTGGGGTCATCCAGTCAACGTAGTGTTCAGACAGGTTGACATCTGGTACGAAGGTCCCCGCAAAAAGTAACGCCGGCTTAGTGAAAGAGCATAATTTTAGTGAAAAGAGAGCCTGTAAGAGCCTGTAAGGGCCTGCAAGATCACCCCGCTGTAACTTCAGCGTATAATCAGGAGTGTGGAGGGCTCCACTTCCCTATTTAGTCCCTATTGCTACGCTGACAGTACCTCCCTTCAGGGGGGTTGAGGCACAGCAACCCCTATAAATATAGTGGGTCTACGGGGGAATTGACTATTTAGCGACCTACAGGCTCTTACAGGCTCTCTTTTCACTAAAATTATGCTCTTTCACTAAGCCGGCGTTACTTTATGCGGGAACCTTCGTAGCATCTGATGTCCGAATTTTTCATAACCGAGCTCTTGCTGTGAAGCCAATCTAAACCGCTCACGACAAGAATTCCGCTCATTGGCTGTCAATTTTAGTACCTGAATGTAATGGGGAAATTGGATCCGCATAACAATCAAATTTTTAGGTTATTTTGCACAGCTTGTCTCTGTACCACACCTCATAACGAACTAGGTGACAAAAGTCCGTGCGTTCAGGCTGTAGAACCTCAATTTTTCACCATCCTCTCCCTCACTTAAAACATTTACAACTCCACCAATATGGACCATCCTCTTACCCCACTTATGGCAGATCGTGCGCCAGGTGATGAAATACCTACCAAATATAAAGAAGTTATACGCCAGCTCTTTAAATTCGCCAAAATCGGCCTCCAACAGCTTCAAGGCTACTACCATCTTGGAAACAGCACAATCAGGAAGATTCTACAATATGATGTCCCTGAAAGAGTACGCCCTGCGTGTACTGGTAGACCAAGAAAGTCTTTGAATACGTAGGAAGTGCGGGATATTATTGAATACATTTCTACAGATTATTCAATTAGAATACTAAATTAGATCTAAGTTCATGATGAATTAAAGTTCTCTTGCTCTGTCAAAACCCTTACACGCCGTTGCAAAGAAGCAGGATATTATTCTTGTATCTGTTGCCAGAAGCCTTATCTTAATAAAGTTCAAGCCAACGCCAGGTGGCTGTGGGGGCTTATATATATATTTTGGACACTCTGGGAGTGGAGCCAGATTCTCTATTCAAATGAGGTCACATTTTAGGTTGGAGGAAAAAGATACAAGCAGAGATGTATTAGAAATAAAAAGGAGAAGACCCATCCTGATTGTATCTAGTTCCAGATGCATAAAGGGGGTACAATCCTTATCCATTTTTTTGGAGTTGTAGAGTATGGATATAAAAACCCATTGGTCAATATATATGGAATTGGCAAAAATGGGGCCTTTACACAGAAAGATTATCTTGCCCAAGTACTCAAGCCCTATGTGCAGGGTTTTATAGCTGCTTTTGGGGCTATTTTAGGGCCTGGGAAGACCCCTCACTTTATGGAGGATAAGAACTCTGCTCATGGCTACAAATCCATTACTAATATTTGTGCTGCCTGGCGTGCTTCTGTGGGTATTATTCTCTTCCCTCACCCAGCAATTAGCCCTGATATGAATCTTATTGAGAAATGTTGGAGGAGGATAAAACAAGCCCTCCACAGGCGCTTGAGGCAGCCAATTACAAAAGCTGAAATGGTGGCAGTTGTACTAGAGGAATGGGATAAAATTCCACAGGAATGGATTAATAGATTGATTGAGCAGCAGGAGTATTGGGTGCATGATTTAATTAAGAGATATGGGTGGTCTATAGCTAATTGAAATAATCATGATGCCCTGAACGCACGGACTTTTGTCACCTAGTTCGTAAGCTAAAAAAATATGTGAGCTGTTTCAGGTAAGGCCTCCAGAATACACATTGGTATCATATGCAATGGCTCAAAAGACTTGATCTAATTCCGAACTCGACAAGTCACTTCATTTTGTAGGACCCTCGCTCACATGGTATGATAAAAGCGTTCACCCCCTTTGAAATGATGCGGTAGCTACCACACTTTCTTTCATGGCCTCAAGCCGTGTTATAAACAGACCCATATTTCTCCAACATGCCCTCCACTACCCTCACATTCTCACTCTAGTACGCCTCCTTCTCTTCCTCATTCAAGCCATCCGGTCTCCACTCAGCTTTCATAAACAACCCAAATCGAAACCACTCCAAAATACGCGAGTAGCTTCACTCCCATTCCGCTTTTTCCAGTCTGGAATCGCGTTCCAGAAAGCGTCACGGAGCTCGTCGGCGTGCTCGTATTCGGTACCAAAACCATTCATTGCAGGTTTTCTGAAAAGCATCTCGATCATTTTGTGAAGTGAGGCGTATGGAGCGCTGGCAGTGAACCCCCAATCGATGACTGCGTTAATATCTGTTCTGTTGGTTGGTGACAGAATTGTATTGCGAAGGCCCATATCAGAGTGCATAGCTACTATGGGTAAGTCCTCGACAATAGTAGGGATATTTTGCATGCCGCCTTCCACAAAGTCTATCACTCGCTGCAGGAATCGATCTTTGTATGCGTCAATGCCCTATTGTCCTTTGAAAGCCTCTAATGACGAGCGGATATATGCGCGGAGATAGTCGCGGACAGAGGAGAATGGCCCGCCGAGACTGTGATGACGGTCTGGAGTCACGGTCGCAGTGATGGAGTCGCCAGTCTGAACAGCACGAAGCTCTCCAATAAGACGCTCTTTTGGAAGAGAGATACTCCAACAGGCTTGAAATGCAAGTGCCATTCTTTGAACGAAGACAACCCTCTCTTCGTGCGACATATGGGGATAGATTGTATTTGCCATTGGACCTGATATGAACCGTGCTATTTGCCTGCCCATTCCAGTCGTCTTTTGTCGTTTTTCTTCGCCCGGAATGGGAAATACATCCGGGAGAGGCAAGGCTCTGGGATCGACACTCGAAGAGACGAAAGTCATGAGAAGATTCATCGAAGTCACGTCTCCATGATGGCGCAGTTGCACGATGTATTGAACATCTGGACTCTCCTCTACCGAGACTTTGTAAGAGATGCTCAGCGCGCCATCCATGAATCTTGAGAAAGTCTTCAGCTGGTGACCAGTGGCCGATAGAATGACCTCTGAGAGGTTTGGCTCCGAGATCGAAATGAGTATGGGGGATTGAATCTCGCGAGATATGCGGTCAATATCTATACGATACCGATCGACTGGTTGGCCTGTACTCTCTTCCTCCTCGAGAGCAGCAATCCAAGAGAATGTAGTTTCGGTTGCTTCGAGGAGGGAATATGATCCACCTTTGCCGGCAGGTGACCCGATAACCCCAGAGAATATGTAGGTGACGAGGGCAGTCGCCGCCTCATTCCGAGTCATAGTATCTTGCCGATCGGCCATGGAATTATCTAGACGATAAGTGCTCTTCTCCTTGATGTTGAGGACAATCGCAAAATCTATAGAATGTTAGAGAAACTCGTATGTGTATCCCCCGGCGGCTGGATGTTACCTGAACCACCGGTGTCCTGGTCTGATGCTGACCTGTGGTCTAGTACTCCATCATTCAGATCCGGTTTACCCATCGCGAAAGAATTGAAATATAGTATAGAAAGCCTACGCCAGGTGGATTTTCATGCCCCTCGTGCGCCATAGTCGTTGGCACAAAAATTAGGGAGGTTGGGTGACATTCGCAAAACCAACCTTAGTCGACTGATACATGTAAACGAGTCGAGGTACGATATTCTGGGGAAAATCAAATCATACAAGATAAAAACTAGAAAAATGGATATCGAAGACGAAACCTGTAAGATTTTTTGAATGATAGGCAGTTGGGATGACAACTTGTCTCAGCGAGTTCCAATTCCCCGCCACTGGCTAGCGCTCTTCTGGCTTCTGATCGCTAAAAACCAACACCAGAGTCACTAAAAATATTTTCCTTCAGCGCGTCTATCAACTTTCATTCTTTTCTCTCCATGTAGCCGCATATGAATGTTTGAGCTGCTTTACATGAAAACTGGCGCCAGGCTCCCCAAGTGGCGGTTTTCTCTCCCCCACCAGCGCCAGTGCGCCTACCAAGGCTTGCATTCAATTGGCTCGCGACATTGGGCTTTCCTCAGCAAGGCTACAGAAAGCCCGCAATCTCGAATTCTGCGTCTCTCTTTGACCTCTTCTTCACATTCATCAAATTCGCATCTCTTCATATCTTTTCGCATCAGTCCTCCTCCGTGCAGTGCGATCCCTGGTAACCTACTCCACGATGGATCCGTTCAGCGCAACCGCCAGCGGATTTGCCGTCGTGTCGCTCGCAATCCAGCTCGTCGACTCCGTTCGAGAGATCAAGCGATTCCTACGAAATGTATCGGAAGCTCCCAAGGAGCTGAAGAGACTACTCCACCTGCTAGAGCAGCTCGAGCTCATACTCGAGAATATAGGGGCTCAGATGGCAAAGCAACAGAAGAACTCTGGCGAGTCTGATGACGGAACAATCACAAGCGTTCAGAAGGCAATGAAGATGTGCGAGAGCGAGCTGTTAAATTTGGAAATATTTGTACAGAAAGCAAAGAAGGCCTCGGAAGCAGGCAATAAAGTCACAAGGACAGTAGGCGCCTTCAAATTGGCCTGCAAGAAGAAGGAAGTCGAAGAGTTCGAGGGCCAGCTACAGCGAGCGATTAACCTGCTTGATGTGACGATGACAATCAACTCCAAGTAAGCTCTGCTTTGCTGTGCATGACACAAATTTCTGATGGATCCAGCTTGTTGCGTGCGCAGAGTACCGATTTGATTTTGACCGATTTGGCCTTTCTCAAGAGCTCAGTGTTCATGATAAAAAGCGATCCGTCGAAATTTGCAAATAGTCTGGCTCGACAATCGCACACAAGGCTAAATGGTACTCTGATCTCTCAACGCCAATCAGCAAGTATCTTTTGGTACAAGAGCCCATTCGGCAGATTTATCATTCGCCAAAAGAGCCAGTACACTGATTTCGGCGGCAAGGGAGATGAAGAACTGGAAACAAGCAGCCAAACATCTTGGGTCTTCGTCCCTTCATTCTTTTCCCGCTGTTTGATATTCCGGTCCGTGAATAAGATGGGCTCAATTGAACGATCTTTCCGGACATGGCCAGTCATTCCCCAAGATCATCCAGTGTGGGACATATGTAGGAACGGAAACATAATCGAATTTCAGACTCTTCTTAGCAGTCGAGCTATTTCACCTTTCAGTGTTGACCAATTCGGCTGGACCTTACTCCATGTAAGATATCTGTTCCTGCATAGACAATGGCTCTTTGATGACTGGATTCATAGCGCGGAGCATGTTCTTTCCAATTCGAAATCTGCAAACTGCTTCTTGAGCTGGGCCTTACTGGTGAAGAAGAGGCCCACAATGGCGAGTAAGTGATTCATCTTTCGTAGGATACCTATTCTCTTCGTAATTATTTGAAGTATGGACTTCAGAAAACAGTGGCCTAGTTGCGGGGGGCCGGGGGCCCGGACTTCTCTTACCATAGCTATGTAAAGGGCGGAAATCTCTGGTAGTAGTACCAGAGCATTTTCCTAAATCTTCCTATGATGTCTCAAGTATGCGCTGACCCATCTGGGAAGGCTACCCATAGAAAATATCAGGTTGGGATTTGGGGAATCGGCCAGTCTGCAAACAATAAACAATACCCTTCATTTGCTTGTGTCGAGACTTTCTACAACTGAATTACCATTGGGCGAATTTTTTCTGGACTGCATCAGTGATGTTAGGCGACTAAATTTCGCTTTAGATGAATGGATAACGCCGCAAAATATCCAGAATCTATGTTTACCCTTGTACTGGAGTGTTAGAGCCATGTGGGAACAGTGGAGCGCTGAGTCTGACTCTCATTCATTGGATAACTGGAAAATGGCCATCGGCAGATTGATCAATATTGGCGCAGATCCCCACGATGCTCGTATTTATTCTAAAAGCACGATGACCACCTTCCTTGACGACATAATAAGGATAGGCCATCATGTTTTGGACTCCAGAGCAATCATTCAGGAGTGGTTCGACATTCTTCGTCGGGCTGGAGTTGACGTTGTCGAGTACTTGCGGGTAGAAATTGAGATCCACGGAGGCGAAAGCTACTCGTTTAATAGCGGTCCTCGTGGGATACTTCACGTGGAGTTAGCCATTGGGGATAACCAAGAGGTCACTTGCGATCTGTGTTTCGACCCAGAAAGTAATGCCTTCAATGTACTCCACGAGTTTAGATATTACGGACCATGGATGCACCACACCTTTGAAGTTGACGATGAGAATTACAATTGGCCTTACTGTTATCCGAAATGGATCTTTAATAGCTATGGGAATCCATGGGTGAACTTAGCAGACGGCACCTATGGTCCTGACCCAGCGGCTGGACCGACTGCGAGGCTTGTCAAAGAGCGCTTTGAGCGTCGCGCATACAAAAAGGCCATGAAACTTGCCCGGATCCAAGGTATTATCCACAAGGGTCCCAAGATTCCCGGGGCTTGGATCGATTAAATCATCTTGCAACTCGTCATGGCCGTTGGTTGGGGGATTCCCATATCAGAGAGCAGAAATGGTTTTCATTTTCAAGCGAGGACCAAAGGGAGTTTGAGATACCATGATGTCAACCGAATCAGTAAACGGGGTTGTCGATAATTTTTAATTGTCATTTATTATGTTGGAGTACGTTTAAGCGATGAGATTTGAGGATATTGTGTTCCTGGCGCCATGGTTTTCAAAGCTTGGGCTATTGAGTAGGGAATTGCGGACGCAGGTTATGATTTTGGCGCTGGGCTCTTACTACATGAGGTTCAATTTTCCTTTGTTTGACAAATTTCTTTGTTCGTAGGCCTTTCTCTATTTCCCGTTTTCCTGGATTTATCTTGAGGAGGATTTCACAAGCTTTGTTTTGATGGATATAATGCCCATCTGACTGATTTGGAAGGCAACAATCATGTCAGACTGTCAGCCTTCACATATAGTTCCCTGGGTTTCCTTCAATATTTCATGATTAATGACTTAAATGAAATCTGCCATCTAATGCGTCACCAAAAACTTCAAAAAGCTAAATCGAGCCTCGGCCGCATGCGGCAATAGGGCTCCTTTTCCACTCTCGTGGTTGTATTTGGAAACGAAACAATGAGAACGTCGACTTTGTATCTCCTTTGTTCGCTTAAAATGATTCACTACCTTGGCAACCTTCAATTACAAGCCTCGTCTCGAGACCCAAGAAATGTTGGATACTTCTTGGCCATAGAGGACTCTGTCGCGGCTGCAGTAGCTCATACTCGCCAATATGAGCGACCTTGAATCCTATAGCGATTCATGGGAGGCAGAGAGGCGTGATCCAAGGCAACGAGGGCCACAAGAAGGAAACCGCTTGCTTTCAAAAGACGCTCCCCCTGTCAAAAAGAGGGTGCCCAACAAATCACCTCAGCAAGTCATCGATGATTTCTGGGCAAAGTTCAATACCAAATATTCAGGAAAAGGTGAGCTCAACTTAGATGTAACAAGCCCTGACAATATTGTGCTAACGTCTCATCATCCCTAAGTCCTTGATGTGTTGCCCAAAGACCGACCTAAGAAGGAGGAGAAAGCATCGATGCCCGAAATTGTAAAGGGAGAGCCTGTAGCGGAGTCTTATAACAGAGCAGCAGCAAAATGCAAGGAGAAAGTGGAAGCGATCATCAAGGAATGCCGGCGCACGAACCAGAAATATTCTGATCCAGATTTTGTGGTCAGTATGCACGGCAGAAACTACCACAATACCCTCTACGCATTAGGCGAGAAGAGAGAAAACTGGGAACCGCATCCAGAATCCGTCAAGCGAGTCGGCGATATCTTCGACGATCCCAAGTTTTTCGTCAATGGTGTTACGTCGAATGACATTCGTCAAGGTAGCGTTGGTAATTGTTGGCTCATGTCGTCGCTCTGCGCAATGGGGTGTCGGCCGGGATTGATTGATAAGATATCTGTCGCGAGGGACGAGTCGATTGGTGTATACGGGTTTGTGTTTTATCGTGACGGCGAGTGGATCTCTGAGGTCGTTGATGACAAGTTGTTCTTGAAAATGCCGAATTATAGCGAGAGTAAAAACGCGCGGGATTTGTTGGGTGTGGTGGACCAGAAATATAACAACCAAGAAGTTTCGACGGAAGAGGCTTATCGCACCCACTATCAGGTATATTAGCATCCTTCTTTTCTTGAAGATACATTGCTAATGAGCGTAGACCAATTCTCGGGCCTTGTATTTTGGAAAATGAATGGACCCAAATGAAACATGGCTCCCGTTGCTAGAGAAAGCATATGCTAAAGCTCACGGGGTAGCTAACACTCACTCAGAGTAGAAGAAGTATGCTAATAAGCAAAAAGGACTATTCTGTCACGGCCAGCGGTCACCCTGGCGAAGGAATCGAAGATCTCACAGGTCGCATAGGCACAACAATACATACGAATAACATTCTTGACAAGGATAAGTTCTGGAACGAGGAGCTGTCCAAAGTCAATACCGAATTCTTATTTAATCTCCACACGAGCCGTTGGAAGAACAGTCCGCAGACCAAGGAATTGTCGCGTAGTCGCCAGAAAGGGTTGGTGGGAGGACATGCATATGCTATTTTAAAAGCAGTAGAAATCGGCGGTAAGCGACTGGTACTAATACGGAATCCGTGAGGACATGCTGAATGGAGCGGAACATGGGGTACGCCCTCCATTTTCCGAAATTGAATTCATTTGAAAATTTTATAGGAGATGGTAGCAAAGAATGGACAGCGGAATGGATGATGAAACTTGATCACCAATTCGGCGACGACGGGAACTTTTGGATGTCGTACGAGGATTTGCTGCATAAGTATGCCTCGATACAGCGGGCTAGACTCTTCACCGACGATTGGAAGGTGGCGCAGAAATGGACAACATATCAAGTCCCATTCCCGTTCTATTATAGCAAGACTAAATTCTCATTCACGCTAGAAAAAAAAGGCCCCGTCGCAATTGTTCTCTCCAAGGTAAGTTATAAAACCCTCCAAATATCTGACTGCAGTACTTAACAAATTACAAAGCTTGATGAACGTTATTTTATCGGCCTAGATGGCCAGTATAACTTCTCGACGTCATTCCTCGTTCAGAAAGTCAGTTCCGGAGAACAAGTCGTCGAAGGCTCGCAATACGGGGAGCGGTCTGCGACCGTCGAATTGACCCTCGAAGCCGGCGTGTATCAAGTATTCATGAAAACGCTCGCATCGCAAGTACCGGGGGAAGACAGCGTCGAAGACACGATTTTGAAAAATGCCAAAACTCGCCCGGATAAACTTCAACGCATTGCTATGTCTTACGACCTCGCTCACTTGAAGGCGAAGCTTGAGGACGAGGCGTTTGAGAAGGAGAAGAGGAGGAAGATTGAGGTGTTTGAGAAGAGAAGGTTGGTTGGTAAGACTAAGAGGCAGATGTTGAGAGTTAAGAAGAGGAGGAAACATGTTGAGAATAAGAAGAAGAGACGGATGGCGAAGAAGCTGGCGAGAGCGAACCGGGAATCTGCTGAAGAAGCCAAGAATTTGAACGAGAAGATTGGCGCTATTCAACCTACTAGCAATAAAGAGATAAACCCCCAGACGACGCCAGAATCAGATCACTCGATTTCCACGAGGTCTAAATCTAAAAAGCAGGCTGTGCAAAGCAGTGATCAAATGGAACCCAAAACCACCAAACCAGCACTCAACGATCAGAATAAGAAGCATACTGCGAATTCACGCAAAAGACGCACTATGCCTTCCCATCCCTCCACAAAAGCAGACAAAGAAGAGACCGCAAAAAGACAAACACAAACCCCCACCTCAAGCTCAGTCCCTCCACCCAATCTACCACCCCCAGACTCCGACACCGACTCCAACATATCAGACATATCCACAGACGACTCCCTAGAGCTCCTCTCCAAAATAAAACGCTCCTCTAAACACAAGCCCCCAGCCGCAGCCCCGGAATCTCAACCCGAACCCGAACCCCCAAATCCCGTTTTCGACAATCCCTGGAACGCAAACATCACCGTCAGCCTAAAAGTATTCGTTAAAGAAGGGGATGTGGAGATGAGGGTTGTTAGGGAGGAGTTTGTGCCGATTGAGGAGGAGGAGGAGGTGGGGAGTGAGAGTGATGGGGATTTTGGGGCGGTGGTTGGGGAAATGATGGGTGTGGAGGAGAGGGTGGGACGGGGGAAATGAGGGGTGTTTATAGGGGGCGATTTATATTGAACTTCTATATGCCCTTCAGCGAATTAGTAAGAAACGGTGGCTGTAGTAGAAGAAAAAAAAAGACTATAACCTACGAGTCTTGAAACGCCATCGATTAATCACCATCAGTACAAGATCTCCCTTCCTCTTCCTTTTCTACTCTCAAGTATTCGGCCACAATTACTTATGTTCTACCCCGCAATATTCTCTGTTTATTTTCATAACCTTAAGCCCAACAACATTACACAACCTACGAATTCAAAAGAAACTAAAAGCAATCTTAAACCCGTTCTCGACAACTCTTCTATTCTTCCTTTCCACCCAATGACGCGCAAAAACTCAATCTCAACATCAATTCCCCCAATTGCAATTCAATTCAGAAAGTCAGCCCCACCCGAGCCAGTCAGAATATATTTACCCAGACAAACAAAACCAAAAAGATAGAATCTTTGAATTAACAGAGCATTAGCCATCTGTATTCGAAAACAATATCTCCTAAAACCGAAAAAAGTACTCGAGGCGAAGACGTAGCAAGTAATTGAATTGCTGATTTGAGAAGTTGAAGGCTGCTTGCTGGCTTCAACAGACAGCTCTTGGTGTATATCAAAGCCCGACTGAACGGAATCGTGAGTATTACAGAAGCGTGGAGCCGTTCCTCTAGCCCTTAAAGAATCTAGAGAAGTGATAGTGACAACTAGGTAGGTAGTTATTTACCCGATCGTTTTAAAACCCAAAACCCCATTAGTAGTATACTGAAAGGTGAAACATTATGATCAAGAGTTCCGTTCTGAGAGACACAGAGAATAGAGATACTTCAACAATTGGCAAACTTCGAAAACTTGGAGGGATGTTGGTTTCAAGAATAGAATTTGAGGGACTTTTAAATTCGGTACGGTTTGTGGGAGGTTAGAAGGAAGGTGTGCCGTATTTTGCCTCTCTTTCTAATGAGTCTTGGCTATAGGCTTTGACTGGTGAAGGAAACTAGATCCTAGAAACCCGGAAAACTTTTGCTTCCACTTACCCTGAAGTCGACATGTGTACTTTAGATCGCCTATTTTGCCCTTAAAGAGAAATCAATTCTATTTTACTTTCGAATCTCTGTCAATAATACTCTCTTCCAGCGACAAGCGGCTCCTCATTCCCCTCAACACCCGAAGTCAAAATCACAATTGACCTCTTCTCATCAGGTTTTACCACCACCTTGATTATCTTGTCTCTGAAGCGCTCAATCAAAGCTTCAGAAGTACCATTACTGAGATCTTTTATCTGGAGATATTTTCCGGTCGATCTTTCCTTCGAATCTGCATTTTCAGTGCCGGATAAAGACTGCATCTCTAGATACGGTTTGATGATCTTCGAAGCGAAATCCAGCTCTACAAAATCGGAAATATGAGGTATCTCTTCTCTCTGCCACATGAGCCACAAGAACAGTGTAAGAGTATAGAGATACACTGCGCTGAGTATACCAACGAAAGTATACACACTCCAAGGGACGGCCATTACCCGCGGCGTTCGTCGGACGGTGGATACTCTCGTTACGAGATCTGGGGGCAGTGCGTAAGAATTTGAATTAGGAAAGCTATTGCCCCAAGTAGAGTTGATTTTTTGCCATGCTGCAGTGGAAAATTGGATCGGAATCACGGCCATGCTTTTGAGAAGATCGGTCGGTGTTTTGCTGTCTGCGGGGAAGTCATCCATATATAGACGGAGAACCCAATTGAGTTGATACAGCAGAGATTGTACCATGTACAAGTCTGGATTTGATCTCGAGGAGTTCATCCCGGCTGGAGTCAAAGAGGTTGCATTATCGTCAAGCACAGTGTCGTACGCAAGACGAAAGTCACTGGCTATGTAATTGACTGCTTCTTTCCAAGGCTCGGTGGCGGTTTCCAGGATGGATAGATTCTTGCTATCGTATGTTACCTGTGCATAGCGTTTCCATCCCGAAACAGTAACATTCTGCTGTAACCTCTCTGTCCAGGTGGTATTGGTGATACAAGTATTTTTATCGTACAATGCTGTTGGACAAACGCTCCAGCCTGCGCAACGATCAGTGGTCACATTACACAAACGGTTGAGAATTAATGTTCTCATACCTATAACGAGATTCGATTTTGCATCAATGCCCACACACATATACAGACCTAGTCCGCTGGATACACCATACAGCGTACAATCACGAACAGGATCAAACTCGAAATCAGTTGCTGGGAAGAAGTCTAGCTGATAACCAGGAGTGTGATAAGACGTGATAGCATCTGGAGCGTCAAGGAATCCGTCTTGTAGCAGTGTGCCACTGAAGTTCGTGTTGAGTAGTCGCATCTGCTGTACGCCGCCTGGAAGAAATATCGAATCGCACTCCGGACCACTACAGGCGAGGGGCTCTGCCTCGGCTACATATCTCGGAACTGAGAGGATACTCGCGATATTCCCAGAGAAATAGGTGCATATGACGGCCGTCTCCACGACTTGAGCTTGGAGGAGCGTTGTTGTGTTGAGTGGCGCTAAGCCGGAGAACATTTGCGTGGTATTTTGTACTACATAAACTTCTGTATATGTGACTTGAGCTGTTCATCCAGATTAACATTTTCACTCAACAGAAAGATCGATGGAGGGATTTGAATAACGGTCGACTCGCCTTTCAGTATTACGTTAGTAAATGAAAATAAGATAGGTGTCAATAATCTGTAATTAGCTGATCAGCTATGAATTTCCTGCTTTATTCTTCACTCTGCTCTGCTTACTTGTGAAGGCTCCATATACTAGTTTTTCCACCAATGCGAAACATCGCGAACGCCCCGACGAAAGACATAGAGGACCCAAGCACAAAGAATATCGGTGCTTTCACACCTTCTCTTCTCATAGCAAGCTGCCATCTGAAAACATCGAGGATCCGATTCATCAAGACATGATTCAACAGAACTAACATTTGCGATAAAACTGTAACAAGTAGCAGAGTATCTGAAGGGCCGAGCAACGGTAGCAACGGTCCAACTTTAGGATCATTTTCAGTTAATATCTGAATCAAGTAATAGAACAGAAGCCCCGAAAAGGGGATGGCGGTGATGAAAAGTGCGGTTGTAAGCCACAGTTGTCGTTTCTTGGATTGCAATGGTATTGGTGTCTCGATTGGTGGGACGTTGGATTCGTTTCCAAGTAACCCTTGTGATGATGTTGACTGCTCAGCTGGCTGGCCGTCAATCTCTTCTTGGGTGAGAGGTTTCCACGATTTTGATGGAGTATCCAGCCTGATTATGGGGTCCGGCCCAAAACTGATGGAACTGAATCTCCGAGGTGGGGAATCCGATTCGAGATCTAGAGTTGTATCTGGAGAAGGCATTAGAGAGGTCTTGACTTTTTGAATATAAGAAATTGGGGTCTAAATAATGCCTCTAAGTAATCCCGATCCAACAGATGTTTTATTGACGTCACAGGTCATCAGCCTTGTGCTCATAGCCGCCCTGCAAAGGGCAGAAAGATACGCCCGAGCATGCCTTGGAGGTGATACGTGTTCCCAGTCTCCAGCGCCAAGTCTCCACTCCTGAAACAAAGGTGTTGCCCGGAGGGATAGGAAAGCGGAAGGCTTCCACATCTTTCTCCTCCACTCAAACCCCAGATCTTTCCTTCCCTACCTTCCAGAGAAATTTCGACTAGTAATATTCACCAAACCCGGGCGGATCAACCTTCCAATTATACCACTAAATTAAATCTATAAATTTTATAATATTTTAAAATAAATCTCAAAAACAAGCGTAATTAAGATGAAAAATTTCGAAATCTAGATCTTTTTTGGTATTCAAAGCGGGATAACTTTCCTTGCCAATTTGTCTTCCTATCCTGTTTTCTAATTCTATTTTCATGTTTCCTTCCTGTAGTTTGGAGCCTTCTTCCTCCACTTCCAAGAGCAAAAAATTGGAGGGATAGGAAGGTGAAATCGCTGGAGGAGCTATAGTAGGACAGGCTGCAACTAGGTTATACAAGTAAGTTATTCATGAGCTTATTACTTATAGCCACGGAATAGGGATAGTGTAAGCACGTGAGAAACCAATGTATTCGATCTCTCAAGGTTCTGTGTCTAGATGCGGCAACTAGGCTCTCCAAGGCAAGGCTTTGTCACAAGACAGGGGATTACCAGCGATATCGACGATAATTTCTCTTTAAATCTCTTTAAATTACTCTCCAAAGAAAAAAAGTAAGCGGGCGATTAATGACTTGCACTTGCGTTCTTCTTTTCTGGATTGATGTAGTCAGATACAATGCGATGCGGTGCGTGGGAGTGAAGTGAAACGAATAAAGGGGTAGGGTGGATGAAGCGACATGCCATTATTCAGATTAAACAGTATAAATACAAGACGGTATAGAAATCACGAATATAATTCTTCCAGTACGCATCACACATCAATAACCAAAAGACCAAAACATGATTAAGGGGATCTTAAATATATCAATTTCTCATCTCATCTCCATATCCATGTCGCGCACTACTCTGAGTATATTCAGCACGGGCAGGTATCTATGTAATCCCCTTCAACCCAATGTTGACACGAAGAGAAAAAATCCATCCAATCTGGTAATCCAATCCAATCCTAATGCCCATCCAAATCCAGGCAAACAAGAACAACGCCGACCAACCAAACCAATCCAATCCAAATGCAGTGAAAGTCCCCGTGCGAAAAACATGTGCACATGGGGAACGAGAGTGGAGCTGGGCGGGCTCTGGGGTATATCAAGCTGACCCAATGCAAATGCATCCTATCCTATCCGTTGCGCAGACAAAAACCAGAAACCAAATCCGATAAAAAAGCACGCTGACCAATTCTCCCAAGACCGTAGAGCTCATGTGTGTGTATCCTATACCCAATCCTAGCTGATCCAGCCTGTGACAAATGAAAAGTGTGAGTCTGGAATCAGTCGATGCGTGTTGTATTGTATCAATATCAAATACCCGTCGCGATGCAATATGAGAGTCGAGATGCGTCAATTTCGTTGTGCGCCACTCAGAGGCCAGCCACCGAGTCGATGTCCTTCACATGTATTTCTCCACCCACTTTGGGTTCAGCCATCCAACCTTATCGAATGCCTGCCACAGCTTGCTAGCCTTGTTCACGTCGATCTTGCAAGCCTGTTGGGCATCGGTCTTTCTAAACTCCTTGCCAATCTTGAGCGCTTCGATTCTCTTGATGAAGATCCGGCGTTTCGATGTCAGGTAGGTTGCACAATCCAGACGGAGTTGTTCGGCGAGATGAACTTCATCGGGATGCAGGAGACTGACATAAGGATCGTTGTGGAGAACATAAGGCGTTCCCTTCCAATCAATCTTGAGAGAGTGGCGCTTGGCCGGAAGACTATCTTTGGGTGGCGAGAAATCAGGCAGAGAATTGAAGTCCTTGTCATCGCGATTCTGTTTCTTTGGGCCGTCAGGTGTCATGCCACGATCACGAGGCTTAGGCTGTCGAGGTGTTTTTGCAATTCCTCCACTTTGGCGTGGTCCTGAAGGCTTTGGGACCCTAATCCGTCCTCCTGAAGCAGCTGGAGCAATTGGTGTATATTTCCGGTTTGCCATTCCTCTAGCCCTGCTATCTTCTTGCAAGAATTGCCGCTCGCGTGCACCGTAGGCCTTTCGATTCTGGTCGAAAACTTTGATGGACTGTGATTTCACTTCGAGAACCACCATGTACTCTTCCTTCTTTGGCCCTAATCCCGGTCCGAAGAAGCCTTGTGGCACTGCCTTCATATGTTCGTCCACCACGCGTTGTGCATCGCTATCGGGAAAGAGAGGAGGTTGTGTTGGCGAGGCACTCTGAGCGTCTGAAGTCGGGAAGAGGATGGGATCTCGAACGACGAGGGCGTTGTGATCGTCGGGAAGGCTCTTTGACTCTGGCGACACAGGCGGTGAGAGTGGTGGCTGAAATCTGCCTTTTGGCATTGGATATAGCGTCTTCATCTTTGCGTCGGCTGGCGATGGAGAGAAGTTGTCTTGTGGAATTGACTCGGGAGGAGACATCAGACTGTTCTTGATATCCATTGGGTTCGTGCGCTCCATGTTGGTGTTGCGATTGATGCCCGAGACGATTGCGTTGATGGATGTTGATGGATATGATGGAGAAGGCGGTTGGGAATGAACGAGGGGACGTGAATGTAAATGTTTCGTCGATGGGCTTGAAGAGTCATCGAAGGCTGTAGAAGGCCGCAATGTTTTGTCATCCATCGTGCTTTCCCCAGATGCTTTGTCTCGGTGTGGCAATTCTCGGAGTCTCCAGCGGACAGACCTGGGCTTAAGTCCGTTTGCGAAGCGGCGTCTTGTCGATAAGATTGCTCCTAGGCCGTCGGGGGAGATGGTCGAAGAGAAGAGGGAGACGCGGCGATAATATGGAAGAGAGTGGCGGGTTGGTCAGCTGGGGCTGTCAGATTCGGTTCTTTGTTTTGTGGTGTCGGACGAATTTCAGTCCATGCGAGGCTGTTGGGTTTGTTGGAGGTAGGCGGGCTTTGTTCTCGGATTGATTGAAGGAACGTCCGCGCAGGCATGCAATATTGAAAGGAATGCGAAGAGGAAACAAGAAGAGTATGAGAGTGGGAATGAATAAATAGAAGTATGGGGAGGGAACGGGAGTAGAAGAGAAGGGCGTGTAATGTGTCGTATGCGTGTGTGGAGGTGGTGGGGAGCGTGAAGTTGGTCAGTCAGAATAGAAACGGAACTAGGCTGAAATGTAGGTCACAACCAACCCAACTACCTAGCGACAAGGCAGTCCAATTCAGACAACTCTACCTACTCGGACTGACTTGGTACCTGTTGGGCTGCATCTGGGGTGCGGACTGGGCTGGTTAGACTGCGCATACTACGCATGCTATGACTCCTCGTGATATAAGCCGCCGTATGACCTGGTCCTGCAACCCACCTTTAGTTGCCTCACACCTCCATTTGCACCTACATTTGCCTACTATCTACCCCGAATATCAATGATTGAGGGTGCCTTGCTTGACTCAGACTGGCTGGTCACTCGCACCATCCGGCCAGACATTGGTCGCCTGCTAGGCAGCGGCCCTGGTTGTGTGCGGTTGGGTGCGATTGCCCTCTCGCTCTCTGTCAAGGCGGCTGTGTCTGGGGAAGGCAGCGAATGGGCGCGAGGGAGTGAAGACAACACCAACGCGTCCCTCTCTCTGGACACATTCCTGGAATATGCCAGAAGCGGCCAGCTCGGTGTCCATTGGCCAATCAGCCGTCGCGAGTATATAGTTCGGGGGGCGGATACCGGGGGCATAAGCAAACTGGATTGGTAATTGGGGAGTCGGAGTCCTGCTTTTCTTGCAATTATGCGCAAAAGTGAGAAACGCGAGGGGAGACGCCAGTTTGTGACTCACGAAGGAAGTGAAAACCAGGCTAGAGTGAGGGACGCTAAACCCAAAGGGGGCATCGGTGGGTGTTAGGCTCTCACCGAACAAGTCAGGCTCGAGCAACACCAACATCGGTAACCGGTGAGAGAGAATAATCAATTGATGTGAATTATATTATCATATCAGATTATATCATATTCATTTATTGACTGAACAATTAATTATGTCAATTGTTTGTTCCTCCGCCCCATTGCACCTTCTCGCCCTTCAATTGATTCCGAATCGCACATAATTTGCCGGAAATAGAATCCAACTCCAGCTCCAACTCCAGCTCTCCAGCTCTCGCCCATTGGCCCCAATTGACCAACGAATCCAGCTCCAGCCCACTAGGAATCCCATTCCATCCCATCCCATCCCATCAATGCTGCTGTTACTTGTTTGCTGTTCGCTGTCAAACTCAATGCCAATGAATCCATCAATGCTTACCCCATATATGACGATTACTTCCTCTACTCGAGACAACGCCCACAGGCATGATCTCTGTTACCACCGCAGCGCATCAATTCATTCCCCAATCCAATCCCGAAGAATTGAGGCTGCAAATAATGTTGTAGCAATATTCCCATTCCCATTTCCAATCGCAATTGCCACATCGGGAACTACGTGTCTCCACGCCTGCCTATCCGCCAACGCCACTGCGACCTGCGACCTGCAGCCGGCTCCCGCATCTCTCTCTGCCGCAACCAACCTTTGCTTTCGCATCCCATGTTCGCATTCACGACGACTTCACCACGTCCACGTGTCAAAACCTTAATCCTTCGTCATCACATTGTAAATGCACTGCAACGATATCGCATTCGCATTCAATTGACTTGAGCCAAGTATTCAATTTCAATCTCCATCCCTTCACGTTTAGTTTTCGTCCGAGCATGAAGCAGCGCTCTCGGATCCGAAAATGGGCGCGGGACAAGGCAGACATCAGCTGGCGCGTATCATCGCCACGTCCCTGAGTCTCGACCGCACCGCACCGCGTTGAATGCCGATACTACTCGTACAGTACAGTCAGTGCCAATTCTTATCACAATCATACGGTACACCCTCTTCCTCATCCTCAGCTTCCCTCTTCCCAATTCCCAATTCCCATAATGGAGCAGATGATCGTTTCACGAGATTATCATCATGAGTTCAGATTCAAGAACAGGTCACCTGCCCTCCTTGGTGTGTGTGTGTGTGCCATTTTTCACATGCCATTCTGGGCTGTGCTGTGTCGTGAAACTGAGACACCCCACCATCTTCTTCAATCACCCCTACTATCTACTCTACAGTACAATGAACCTTCGTATCCCATCAATCAATTGTCTCAATTGACATCTCCAATTCCCTCGTATCCATCTCAATTCAATTGAATTAATTGAAACCATCGCATCACACTGCATCGCATGCCGTCCCATGTATGTTCCTCCCGCACATTCGCGACGCAGGGTCCATACCCATAACCGGTGGCGCTTGGTCCCCGTCCATGATCGACACTATCGATAAAGATAAGCCCCTCCCTCGCTGATTGCGATTGCGATAACCTTATTCTATCATCGTGACGCGAGCGTGCGAGCATGATGCCTTTTGTCTCATGGGATTTAAATAGAGCGCCGAATTTGCCGCCACGAGCGGTTTTTGAGACTTGTGTGTGTGCAAGGGAATAATGGGTGGGAAACGCGATTCAGGGGCGTGTACTGGAGGAAGGTCGGCAGTTGAGATTGGGTTCGTGCTTTGGATTGGGCGCGCATGGTGACGGATGTGGTGTGGGAATGGGAATGGGGATAAGGGGGGTAGATCACGTGTTGATTCGAGGCGGAATATGACGATGGAAATAGAAATAACATCTTTCCCTCCGTACCGAGACGCCCCCTGTAACGAGACAAATTGTAGATACTTCGAGTGTAAATGATATACAATTCATGAATACTTTACAATTTGTATCCATTTTTATTTCAGTTATATTGCATACCTTCTATAAACACTCCTGACCTATTAGTTCCGAAAATTATAATTGCGTCGTCGTGTTACGAACGAAACCCAGGAGGGGAGTAATTCTTGGAACGGATAGCACGGCCCTGAGGCTCGGCAGTAAATACTATACAAAGAAGCTGATATCTAGGAAAATTATATAAAAGATTCTTTAAATTCCTAGATTTTTTCTAATAAAAAAAGATTTAGGAAATCTAAAATCCCTGTTAAAAAAAAATTTATAAAATATAAAAATTTTATATAAAATAAAATTTTTATTTATTAGATAAAAATTTTATATTTAATTTAAATAATATTTTAATATATTAATATTTTTATATTTATAATAATTATATCGATATAATAATAAATTTTTTCGAAAATCCTCAAATATAAACCTAATATATATATTAAACCAATAATCTAAAATAATTATTATATTTTGAATATTTTATTATTTTTTGAACAATTATTATTATATCAATAAAAAGATTTTTGTTTAAAAATAATATAGCCTTCGATATTATATCTTTTAATATTATTATAATTTAGGAAAAATTTATTTATATTAAAATATTTAATTTATTCCTTATATTTATAAACATTTATATTCTATTTAATTAATATTTATTTGGATTCGAAGTAGCCAAGATTATATATATTATTAATTATTTTAGGAGAATTGTTTTTAATTGGGTATAAATCTATTTAATTGATTTCATAGATAATAAAAGTCTAGAAAGAAGGGTTATATAACGATTACTCTGATTACTAACTCAGCGCGTACGTTGGGGTTTATATCTAAGATTCTTGGAAAGGAGTTATTATTATATCAATATAACTATTATAAATATAAGAATATCAATATATTGAAATATTATTTAAATTAAATATAAAATTTTTATTTAATAAATAAAAATTTTATTTTATATAAAATTTTCATATTTTTATAAATTCTTTTTTAATAAAGATCCTGGATCTCCTAGATCTTTTTTATTTAAAAAAGATCTAGGGATTTAGGAGATCCCTTATATAATATCCCATCACGTGATTTCTTAAATATTGGCTTTTTTGTATAATAATTTATTATCGAGTTTCAGGATTGATATTATTTATACCGAGAATTATTTTTTTCTTAGGTTCTGTTCGTAATATTATTTCTTTTTTTATTTTAATATATTTTTGTATTTTTGAATAACAATCTAGTTTTTAGATATTGTTTATTATTTTTTTTTTTTTTTAATTATTTTTTTTTAATTTTTTTTTTTTTTTTTTTTTAATTTTTTTTTGAAAAAAAAAAAATAAAATTTTTTTTTTATTTTTTAATTAAAAAATTTTTTTTTTTTTA
>Ga0247778_1000863_pt1 | contig 21709 bp, 22 predicted proteins | sample UWRJL049202B5_FD_179939 | JGI IMG/M metagenome (GOLD analysis project Ga0247778, IMG submission 179939) | Plant litter microbial communities from Arlington Agricultural Research Station in Wisconsin, United States - UWRJ-L049-202B-5 | ecosystem: Environmental > Terrestrial > Plant litter >... | reverse complement strand
CTTAGAACCCCCCCCCCCCCCCAAAATTATCTCTCACCAAGCTCCTCTCTTTCGACCATAATCCGTTGAATCAATATCCCTTTTATCAATTATGGAAGAGGTATACGAGAAAATCCGCTAGTCATCAGAAGTTTCAAGGTCTCTTAAATCCTCAGAAGAGCTTGGTTTCATTTCCCAACAGACAAGTTCCAGGCACAGAGTTATGGCCGATTTTTAGGGGCGTATCCGCGATATGAGTCTCCGAGCTGTAGGAGAGCTGCTCATGGGATATTTGATATTTGTTCTGTTGATCTTCATCGGAGTTCAAAATTCCCACTTAGCAAAGAAGCCCAATTCCAAAGTATCGACATTTGGGCCCTCATGTAAGTATCTTCTACCGTTTGAATTTGAAGATTACCGAATATACCATGCAGTGCCTTCCGAAGCTGTAAAGTTTGGAAATACTGCAGGCATTGGCCTTGACATGGTTTACGTCGATCACGAAATGCTCTGGAATGCCACGCACAAACGAGAACTGCACGAGAATTAGCAGAAACTATATCCAAAAGGAAGAGGGTACGCCACTGCGGAGACGATATCAAGAGAGAACTTCGAGTATGCCAATCCTGCATACATGTTGGACAATTTTATGGAAGAGGGTGACCATTATCAAGGTTACATACTGAGTTTTTTTCACCAGCTGCATTGTTTGGTGAGTTCCCCTTCTCGTTTTGTACGCAAATCTAATAGCCAAGTCTATTATAACCACCCGACTTAGAACTTCGTATGAGGAGTTTGGTAGCCAGACAAGACCGCAGCTTGAAGCATACCTCTCACTGCATAGAGTACCTACGTCAGGCAATTCTTTGCGCCGGTGACACCTCGCTGGAGGGTGAGACTGGAGCGTGGCCGGCTTCTGCCGCTTGGGGACAAATGCATACATGCAAGGACTATGATGCATTAATCGAGATGGCAAATGATAGGGCTATGTGGGATTTTAGTGATGCAAGACATCCTGATTTGAGCAAGGTAAAGCCGGATCCGAAAGATGTGATGGGGAAGTATGGCGGAGACTGAGTAATACTAGGTGCAGATTTCCCGTTGTGGACATGATGCGCTTCTATAAGATGCGAAGGAGTTCGTGAAGAAGGAATAACATGAAACGGGGCATGTGAGGGTTGGCGTCCCGCCGCCATTTCTGGCCACCTTTTGCTCTGCCAAAACTTTGTAGATGAGGATAATTTGAAAGCTTGAGCAATTTGCGGGGTACTGTCCAATTCTAAAGAGCCAAAGTAAGCTTTGTTGTGGAGCTCTATATAATTCAGCAATTCACCCCCGAACTACTTCTGATTAGGAAACCCTCTACTGCCTTCAGCATCACCCATGAATACTCAAGATTTTCCAGAATGATACTTTAGTAAAGTTTTATTAAGATGTTATTTATGTTTGTTTCGAAATTTTAATTTCTCGCCAGTCAAGGATAGCAAGAGTATTTTGGCAAAGCGTAGATGTATTTAAACTATCTATGACGACCCCGTATAATCTATAGCATATATGACTGAAAATATACCTCTGTTAGACGTTAATTATCCACATGTATTCTCCAATCGATCCCATAAAGTCGATACCAGTTTTGTCCATTTCCGAAAGAGCACATATCTCCTTAAGCGCGAATTCAAAGCGGTCTTCATGAGCGATGGAAGGCTTATGAATTAAGGAAACACGAGACAGGTACGGGTAGTCTGCTTGTCGGTTGTTCGTGAATTTCTTCAGCCATTCGACAAGCTCATGTGCCTATTGAGTCAAGGTCCAAGTTCCAGTCTCCGAGCAGTGCACGAATTCAAATTCCCCGTCAATCTCGATTCAAATCTCTTGTAGGCTACATGGAAGTGTTCCCAATTCTTGGAACAAGGTGATGGAAGATGTGTTTGGCGAATGCAGGTATTTGGAAGATACACGTAGTTTCTTCAATTGGGGAAATCGCTCCAGTCTAACCTCACTCGATGTTCTTCTATCGCCACCACTGAATTCAATGGAAATTCCTTTAGGGAATTCCGATGGCAGAGCAAGATATCTACAATTGTTTGAAGTGACAACAATTGGGGCCATTGCGGGTTGCCATCAGATGAAGGTTTGCTCATAGCAAGGTGAAAGCTCTCGAGAGCAGTAGGCCACGAAACTATCTCGGAAAGCGCTTGCATAGAAACGCATCCCAGTATATCGACCTTGTAAATCTCCCAATTTAACAGCGAAAGTGATGTCAAGGCTGAAGTCGCCCTCCGAAGTTCTGAGCGAGATTCGACATCCGTAATTCTCATACCACCCCAGAGCACAAGGTCTCTCAAATTCGGGGAAGCAAAAGATTGTATATGTCGTTGATGGAGACTGGATCGTCGATGAATCCCGGTAAATGGCCTTGGGAATTAATGTAGATGCTACATACGGGAGTATCAAGAGACACGTTTGGGGCGAGTGTGAGGACTGACTTGTCGAGGGTATCTCTGGTCAGGGATATGTATTTTAGAGAGGATTTCAAGAGCTTGGCCAAGCGAATGGATTTTATCTCGAATTCTTCGAACTCGGCTGAACGCTCTTCGAAAGAATATCCTTCACTGCAGGAATCGATACTAATTCCCATAATTCTGGATCTTAGATGCTCGGAATCTTGTGCCGTACGCAAGAGCAGGTCTAAATTACGCACCGTGGTTCGTTTAAACGGATTGTTGGCCGAGGGTCTTAGAGAATCTGGAATCCCATATAAGACTTCCGTATGGACCTCAGAAGGGGTTCGTGAGAGGCGAGAGATGTCGATATACCGATAGAGTACTGGCATTGCGCAGCGATAAAATAATTTCGCGGTAGCTGCAAGTGCTGGAAGAGAATCGTGGTCGACTTGCTCGACGATCATGTCGATAAGTTCAGGGGGTAACTTGTTCATGATTATTCTCTTTCTGGGTTGCGATCCGTGGTGGAGATCCTGACAGTTTGGTGGAGAGTCTTTGCGCAGGTATCTACTTGTTGGTGGGTACGAAAAACTGTAGAAACTCGAGTTACTCGATCTCAGAACATGAATTGAGTTGAGTAGAACGATTTGTGCGAAGTAATTAATTTCGACCTTAACATAATTCTACTCAGTCCATTCAGCAATATTGTAATGAATCTTTTCTTCATATGGCTTAGCCGGAGCTGGACACCACTGGAAGCGAATGCGGCACCACCACCCGAGGGGAAGTATGAATCTGATTGTGTAAATTTGTCAAATTATCCATAAAAATTTATTGCAGAACACTCAGTACTTTATTCTTCAGTGATGTGGAAAAGAATATGAATGTCGAATGTCGAATTTCGGCGGCATCTTGCAACTCAGCGCTTATACCTCGCTCTGTGGCTCTGCTACAGAACGACTCAGCTCGAGTTCCCTTTCCACTCAAATATTGTCAAACGGCGGTGGATCCATTTGCACCCATCCATTTACGGCAACTCCAGTCTTTTCAAAAGCAGTAATAAGACCTTCCTGTTCAAGCTCGTCTGGGTAGAATTTCTGGGTGGATGCTTGAGACATGGGGTACCAGATGACGATCTCCCGAAGGCGAGGACATTCCTTTTTTATATGCTCACGTAATTCTAACATCCCCCTCACAAAATTTGAACCAGCCAGAACTGGCACGGAAAATTCCCACTCCGGAGTACTAGGTGGGCTTTTGAGATGCGAATGCTCATATTGAAGTTGGAGAACTTCCAGGCTCGGAGGGAGCATGTGCCATGTTCGTTTGAGACAGGGGTGGCAGCTTGCAAGCATATGGTAAGGCAGCCCAAGCGTTCTCAAAGCAACCAATCTCTCCAGCCCTAGCCCTTCTTTGACTCTAGAATGCGAGCTACTAGAGTTTAGAAAGTCAATGGACAGAACTTTCAACGACGTTCGTTGGCAGGTAAGTGCCTTTATGAACTGTTTTGTATTAAGCCAAAGGTGTCCAGTGGTCAATGATATGTGAAAACTATTGAGGGCCGCGGGCCACGATAAGACCTCCTCAAGCGTTTTAAGGTTAACGTTGTAGACTTGGTATTGCGGAAGTGATAGTGATGCCACGTTAGATGTACCTGTCCGACTGGAGGCTCCAGCACGTTCTGGGACGTCACTAAAGCTCTCCATGTCCGAAATGGAGAGACTGCGTACAGAGGGGTGCCTGAAGATCAAATCCCAGAGCGATAATAGGGAGTTCCAGCCAGAATTGCTGCCATTGATTCCAGCAGTAGCCATAAAGTCAGGCATTGAAAAGCTGAGAGAAACGAAACGCGCCAATGAGTGTAAATCTCCATGGACATTTCGTAGGCGCAGATGGGCGACTTTCAGATGAGGTCGTAGCAGCTCGATAAGTCGCGCTAGCTCGGATATTATCTCAGCTCCCAGCCAGTTGGTATTGAAACTGACACCCAGGATCTTTAATTTCAGAGTATTGGATGAGTCGATGGTTCGGAGTAGCAATTGAAGCTTGTAGATTTTTGTCAATCGATGGGAATGTGCGGCCCACGCTAGGGCAGGAGACAACCCAGGCAGCGAAGACAGATCTTTGACATGATAGTGGGGATAGACGAGGAAGCGGTAGAGTAGTGATGCGGTACATCGATTAAGCCTTCGAGAAGTGCGCGTGAATGTGAGGAGATCGCACTGGGGTAGTTTTTCAGCGATTTGCACCAAAATCTCGTCTGGAATTGATTCCATTGTCTTCCAAGGCTTGAGATAACCAAGTAGAGCACATACAGATGGATAAAATACGCATGTAGTCAGGCTTGAAGCTTCGTATACCGTTAAACCAAGCACCGCTGCTGCCTGGAAATACTCAAGCCACAGTAAGCCACAAGCAAGCGCCCTGCAGCTCTACACGTGACATTAATTTGAAAGGGAGGGGGATTTGAAAGGGTGAAGGAACTCAACACAAGGAGGAATTACTGGAGATGATTCATGGTTTACGAACCAGACGCGCAATGAGCCAAAGGACTGCATCCTAAACGTCTATGAATTCTAGCGAGTGAAAGCCTGAGCAGTCCTGAAGCGAGCCCCTGAAAGTGGTCTCGCATTACGCTCGATCTGGCGACTGAGCTCCAAGAATTCATTCTCTTCACAGCACAGCGCCCCATTTCCAAAATCACGGGCCGAGACCAAAGGCTGATGGATATCTGAAATCATTACTCGTTGAACCTACATGTTATATACATTAAAATTACCACATTATCCCCCCTCTTTTTCCTATCTCATCATTAACACATTAATTAGTATTACATTACCAAAATCCCGCAATTCTCCCCCGTCTCTTATGAACTCTTCGTCCCATTCGTAATAAAATCCTGAATATAATGATAAGCCGCCACCGCCGAATAATGCAAATTAACACCATGCCCCGTCAACGGCGCAAGATACGTCCCCTTATTCTTAGCCTGCGGGTAAAGCTTCAAAGCTTCCTCAGCAAGATTCACAGGATAGCTGCAGTTGCCCGTGCAAAACGGCAAATCGTTATCACCATTCACAACAGCGATGTTACCGGTATAATTCGAAGCTGTCGCTACAACAGCATTGGTTGTGAACAGCTCGCCGAATGTAACGGTGCCTTTTGTGGCTTCTGCCAAGTTGAGGATAGCGGGGTCGAAATCTTGTGCGTGCAGGAAGGCGATTTGGTTGCTGATTGCGGAGGATGATACTAAGTAGCCATTTGAGAGACCGCTGAAGCGGTATGGTGCGTTTTGGGCTGCGATGGCTAGGTTGAGACCCTGAGAGAAGATTGCCATGCCGGTGCTGTTGGTTGAGAAACCGGTGAGAATGGCGGTGTCAAGGGAGCTGGGATATTGCGAGGTGATGGCTTGGGTGAGGATGGAGCCGAAAGAGTGCCCGGTGCCGATGATGTTGGTGAAACTTCCATTGGCAATAGATCCGGATTTGACTTTTGTGATCAGGGCTTGGAGAATCTCTACTTCGAGCGGGGTTTGCACTGTTAGGGCGTCCGTGGGGTGGGTTGATTTGCCGACGCCGAGACGGTCGTAGAAGAAGCTGTGGGGTTGGTCAGTTTGAGTTTGGGAGAGAAGAAGGGGAGGTAGACGAACGTAGCGCGGTTGTATTGTGTTGCAACATCTACGTAGCTGTATCCTGGAGCAAAGTCCCAGTATGATCTAGATGGCTTGTCAGTATAATGAAGTTTGGTGCAGGTGTAAGGTTACGGACCCATCAAAGCCAACACCATGCGTAAGGATCTCAACTGTATCAGGCTTAGTGTTATTGGCGGGTGTACAATAAGTAGCCCAAATATCATAAGTCCCATTCACAGCCTGTATTCCACCCTTGATTTGCTCCATAAACAGACTCCCACTAGTAACCATCGAGACGAAAGTCTGCGTCACTCCAGACTGGTTCTTAGGAACCTCAAAATTGAACGCCATATTCTTTTGGGTGCTTGCCTGCACGGGCACATAGCCGGACACACAGACAGCTAGACCGCCTCTCGCGGGATGGGTGATGGGTTCATTGAAGCCCGAGATGCTAGGTGCTTGTACACCCGTTGGTACGATGCCGCCTGGGTTGGTACCGAGATATTGGGCGGATTGTCCGGCTACTTCCTGCAGAGTCTGTGCAGTAGCGTTGCCGGCCAGGGCAAGAGTGGCAGTGGAGACGCGCATATTGACAAGTTTAAACAAGTGCTTTGAGGGTTCTTGCTGATACTGAGAAGAGGAGACAGTGCAAAGTGAGCGGTCGGAGAGGGGGAATTGGGATAAATACCTCTCAATTGTGCCATCGGAAATTATTGTTTAGAGGCGTCAGCATGATGTCAGGTTAAGCTGAAAGCAGATATTTTACTATTAGGAAATGACGTCGATCGAATTTGAATTGTCGACGATACTTTTTCTGCTCGTAGCCTCTTCACTAACAGCGACAGCTTCGCGAAGCGCAGATTAGCCCCGGCATTGCCATCCGATGACTTAAGCTTAACGGCTTCAGTTGCCGTAGTTCAAATAAAATATCTTCTTAAAGGTATTGCTTGAGATTTTAACGCTTTATAGTTTCGAATATATATGATTCGCAACAGTCCACTGACATATTCCTAACTGTGTTGTCGTAAGGTCTTGAGTAGTGCTGTCCGCTAGGGAGAGACGAGGTGACCACCGGAGTGGATCAATTTCAACCGCACCTGCAGTTTACAGACCATATAATTAATTGTACATTGGTGGAAGTTTGTTGTAATTCGAAAGCAGGTAAAATTGCTACATACTCGCTCGGAAGTAGTGACAGTAGTTGTGACTTCCGTCCAGCGGAATCATGAGTGAGAACCCATGACCGCTGAAGGCCTCCCGTAGGTTATGCGGACGTGTTAAGCTGCAGGATTATGTATATGAACAAACTCCAGAAAGCAATTCTTGCCTGAGGGCCATGTAACTAAGAAGGTTGTTTAATTGAAAATTTCCCCCGCGGCTTGAGATACATGCCTGACAAAGGAGGTCGCCCCTCGTGAAAAGTTGTTTTAAGACAATACATCGCATGACCATAAGGTCTAATTCCATGTTACTAAAGCGGGAATGTTTGAGGCTTAGAGCCAGTAACAAAGGAAAACATTTCTTCTTGTATTTGTGTGAAAGAAAACCCCCAAAGTTGCACACCCCAGTTGCTGTCTTGAGATGAAAGTAGCTCGTAGTGAAGACTGCAACACATGAGAATCTTCACCATTCCCATATTTCGTCCACGCAGATTCCACTCCCTGGAGCCTACCAAGGTAGAGGTTGAAGCAAAAAGATATTAATAAGAAATTGAAACTTTACAGGAAAATACCTAGAGAACATCACCTATCTAACACCTATCCACATTCCCATATATATAGCCACCCAAATCCAACCCCCCATTACCAAAAAACATAATCCTATCTACAACCACCCCTCTACATCTGCAAAACAACAACCTCAACCTCAACCTCCTCATCGCCCTCCTCCCCCCACCACCCATCCTCCTCCCCATCATCCCCATCATCCCCCTCACTCCCCAACCCATCCCTCTCATCAATCTCATTACTAATCTTCCAAAACGCCGTCGGGCCCGCCGGTCCATGCTCATCAAAATCCTTATCAAACCAATGACCAAACACGCCTCTCTGGCTACCTGGGCCCCCAATCTGTATCCCCTCGCTCTTCCACCTCTCTTGCCCACTATACACACTATAGGTAGTCCAGCGCACTTCTCCTTCGTGTGTCATGCGTACTTCGCCACGGATGTTGGAGTTGGCGTTGGGGTCGAAGGAGGCGTGCATGGAGCGCGAGATGCCGGTGAAGGTTACGATTGGGTAGTTAGGGTGAGAAGGGTCGGGCGTTATGGTGGATACGCGGAGTTCCATTATTATTAGGCGGATGGCTTCGGTTGTGTTTAGGGGGGGTCGGGGGGTAGTTAGGGGGAGGTCGGTAGCAGTGAAGTTGTAAGCGAAGAGGTCGTGATAATCTAGAAGTGTGTTAGTGATTATTTTGCCTTATTCTGTTATTTAGATACGCACCTAAGAAGCAAACAACCTATATAGAGATACCTGTGAGTCATTTGATAGTTTTGATGTCAAGAGGACTTACACGCATCCAAGTTCCTTCGATATTATACGGATCCTTCTCATTGACTGGCGGCGCCGGCTGAGCTATGCTAAAGTCAGCAGGTATTCCGACAAGACCTCTAACAGCCAACGAGCAATCTTCTCTCAGTAGCCTCAAGATATCTCAATTCCCCTCCTCCCCTCCAAATCCCCAAAAAAGAAAAAAAGTATCACCCACCTAACCCAGTAACGCTCACAGCCCCAAAACTCCCCGGACTCCCACCAACCCAAGCCTCCCTCCAAACATGCCTAAAAGCATTCCTCGCCCCCTCCACAAACAACCTCAAATTATGCCCAAGCACAACCATAATCGCCTCAATCTTCTCCCAATCCACGCTCGCTTTCCCATCATCCAGAAAAGGGCCCCACATATTCGCCTCATTATATCTTCTCAAATCGTAAACCACGGAAATGGCGTAAGGGTAGACGGATTGGTAGTGTGTGCGCGAGGGGGATTCGATGGGGACCCCGTAGAGGGAGTGTAGTTTGGCGCTGCGGCGGGCGAGGAGGGGGGTTGGGGGGGTTAATTGGGGTGGGGGGGTGTAGGTTGGTTGGAGGGCGCGGGTGAAGAGGGTGGAGCGGCAGAGGAAGGCTTCTCTGTTTTGGGAGTGCGTGGAGAAGTAGTTAGATAGGAGTTTGATGTTGCGGGAGTTTGAGGGGGCGGCTGTTTCTAGTAGGTCTGTGAGGAATTGATCTACGTCGTCGAAGCGTTGCATCTGGTTTCTTGTCAATATTTGCTCTAGGACTTGGGATAGAGGCGTACCTTAGCTTCCAACGTCCTACAATTCTCTGAATCTCCCAATGCGAATCGAAATCTAACCAGTTTCATAAGCTGTTCCATCCAATCCCAATTAGGAGGTATAAACGGTTCTCTCGGCTCATCCTATTCCTCACAATATCAGCTCTTTCCACCTTTTCTACCCATCTTCATCTCCACTCACAAGAATCCTCAAATAAACATCCCTCGCCCACAGCTTATTCCCCTTCACAAACCTCTGCATCACATTGCACGTCTCCGAAAGAGCCACCACATCAAGCGGGTCAAGCTCTCTTATAATCTCGTGTTTGATTTCCGGGGGCATAGATGTTAGATTCGCCATTTTTGTTCCTGGTGGGCGGCAGCGAGGCAAGAGCAGAGCTGAGCAAGACAAGGTCGACTTGATAACGATCGGATGTAATACTAATACAGAAGCGGTGTTGTCTTCAAATTCCAATGTTGTTTGGGATGAAGACTTGAAGTCAACATTCAGGTCAGGTCGGTCATCAAACGGATCGGAGATAAGATAGCTCCAGTCCAGCTCCTTGGTGGCGTAATCGATCAACATCGACCCCGCTGCCGCGGGGTAAAGTAGCACGTGCTGAGGCTTGGCATGTGATCCCCAAATTTCGAGATTGTCTGGGGGGAAATGGGGGAAATGGGGGAATTCTATTTGCCAAGTTGTCTCATTAGATGTTGCGAATTGAGTGGTATGAAGGTCTAGGTATTATTGCTCAATAGCTCAATGAGGTCATGTCGAAGTCGTCCCTAAAATGTCTCTCGACAGCCAGTCCAGTGGGAACAAAGGAGAATGTGCCACAACAGAACAAATACTCTCACTCATTTACACCAAACATTCTAAAAATATTACTTATTTCTCAATTACTAACAACTGATTGTATACACACAGCAGTAACCGCCAGCTAGACTTGATCCGCAAAAAAGGGATCGAGGCCAACCAGGTATCCAATTTGGCAGCAGAAAAAAGCACACCTCGATAACAATAACACACCAAAACACCACATGTAGTGCCGCGAGGCGTAACCATCTAGTTTTCTTTGACGCCTGCCATGCCAGCCCGACATTTTCCAGAACCACCCCAGCAAACCTACCAGAAAGAAAGAAAGAAAGAATAAAAACTATGTGCGGTGTAAGAATCGAAAACGGCAAGAAGGCCAGCCGGCTGGGCCCTCTAGAATACCTCCATGTACAAGCCCTCCATAATGTTCGGGTTCAAATGGGACATTCTCAAGATCCGTCATTCAACCATCGAGCCGATGGTCGTATTGTCGTCGTCCTAGCCCATTTGCTACGCTCTGGCGCATTCGCATCCGAAGCCGTCCGCTTCAAATTCGGCCGTTTCGCCGGGTCAAGTGAAGAATGAGAATGATACGGAGAATCATCCACATCAGATGAGACATTCTTCTTGGGACCCTCAACTGGCGGGCGCGACTTCGTGCCATCCTATTGGCCCTTGCGACCCAACCGCCCAAGCATATTCCTGTCGATCTCGCTATTTGGCCGCTGCTCCATAATGCTGCCAAGACTCATAGGATCGGCTCTTCCTTCACTAGGGCTGTTTCGCGGTGGAGGAGTGCGACTCATCGATGGGAGGCCCTGCTGTTGCTGGGGAGGCTGAAGATTCGAGTGGGAGGATGTTGAGGAACCCGGAGAGTAGTTAGAAGGCGGTTGCGCACCAGTTGGGGTTACAGGTGGAAGACGCAAATCGTCTTCAACAGCAGAGCGACGATTGGCGCTATCTGACCGTGCGAATGGAGGCTGATTAGGCATAGGTGGTGGCAGAATCGAAGGGTGGGGATCCTGCTGAGGTCGCTTGCGCGAGGGATCATTGTGGTGAGACGGTGGTCCACGTTGAGCTACATCAACAGAACCGTACGAGCTGGTTGGAGAAGGCGCGGGGTAATCGTACTGTCCTGCCTGTGGCGGTGGAATGGTACCCAGAGGCTGACCGTGGGCTCCGTAAAGCTGCGTTCCTTGAGGATACATTGGGCGAGGACGTCCATCGGGGCCGATTCCCATGTTGCGCATGTTTGGGTAGACGGTGTGAGCAGGGACAAACGCCTGTGCTTGCGAGGACACAGGTGTGAAGATGCATTCTTGCTGGAAGCGTTGGCAATTCGTGCAACGCCCTTCGGGATTTTGATCGAATCCTGAGCAACGAATCTGCGACAGTTAGCAAATTTGAATTGTTTCAGAAATGATAATCGCTCCTTCTCGGCTTCTGAGATTTGAAGCATGACAACCACGACTAAAAACGATGCAGGGGGTTCAATAAGGATGTGCGTGCTTACCTTGCGTCTTCTGCAATACCTGCATGCAATGGCGGTTCTCTGTCGCGGGGCTGACTGACTGAAAGCCATGTGTTGAGGTTGGCCTCTGCCGTAATCCTGCTGGTACTGTCGGTCCTCTCTGTAACCTCCGGGAGCAGCTTGTCTATATGGGTCTGGAGGTGGGTAGGCTCGGGGATCTGGAGCATAACCATTTGGTTGCTGTCCGTACTGAGGCTCGTAAGGAGAGATAGAGGGCAAGGTGACACTGCTGCTGCTTGAAGGAGCGCGTTGGTGATATGCTCTTCGCTCCTCGTCTGCGTCCGGAGGTGGGGGGTATGACGACTGGGAATCTTGCTCGCGCGGCGGTGGATAGCCACCAGACTGGTCCTGGTAAGACATATTTGAGGCGTAGATAGCCACGGTGAAGGTTTGCGAAGTGGTGAGAGAGGGTTGGGTATGGCCTCGTCGACTTTTCCCCGGTGTTGGTAAGATGGAAGCAGCTGATTGTAATCAGCCGGCTGCGCACCCGTTGGTTGGAGTTACACGAGTTATCTAACGTGTTTCCGGGACGGATCGAGTGGGCGGAAAGAAGTTTTGAATGTCTCAAAGCGCGCCAGACAATGTATTCACGGTTTGATGGAGCGCAGGACAGTCCAGCTGAGCCACTGTATGGGAATTTTACAGATGTCGATGAGTACGTAAAAAGGAACAATTTCGACCTGCGGCGCTGTGCTGGTAATATTACTCGTGCGTGCGCTGGCGTGGGTGATAATGTAAGAATGCGTAGGGTTCCAAGCACTCAAGTCTGATGGGCTAACTTTGTAGTCGGGGCCGGACCGGTGATTTTAGCACAAAGTCTAGTACCAACTGAATAGTGCTTTCCTGGCTGGCGATCCCGTCACGGAACAATCTGGCATGCAACTGGCTCGTTTGAGTTGTTCAAACCAATTTAGAGGGTCTGTAGTGGCAAGTCCGCCTGGCGTCGCAGGATTTAGCCCTCTGGAATCTTCACCTGGTCCCAAGGGCGGAATCGTGCCTTCCCTAAGTCTCCCTCTCCCGCGGTCGCGGCTGATCTTGCAGAGTTCCCGCTGCAGGTTGCGTGCAGCACGAGCGGTTCGTTGCCTGATCGCGCAGTGGCTCCTGCGAGATCTGAATCTGTTTTGTATTTGAATTGGAGATGCTTCACGGAGCGAAACTACTCCACTATATGACGATGAATTTAGCCCAAGTTCTTTTGCACGACTCAACGATGTGACGAATCGTCAGAATAGATTTTCTGTGCTTGGGGTCTGACCACATAAACTGCCCTGCTTCTTCCACGTACCGTATGACTACAAGTCTCCTAGGTCGTACCTTTTTTCCCGCTGGGTGGTTCCGTCAAATGCCCTTCCTAGTGGGGTAAAAAGATGGCCAATGACAAGTGCGAATCCAATTTTACACGAACTTCAGCTGTGGAGTAAGGGCTTCCTGGAGCGCTCCGAGCAACTTTTTGCGCTTTCTGTAAACGGAAATACCTCCTTCCCTAGAACTCACGGTGATGCCGGACCTTCAAATCTGTGCAGCGTGCCTCGTGAGCGTTTCTCCGTATTTCTCTTGAATTATAATATTTCCCAAAATCCTACGTTTTGTGTCTTTCCCTGACTTCCCTCAGTTGTATTGCAAGCACTGGAGATTTCCGTCTCAAATCGTCACGACAATTCTCAACCATGGAACGAGAGTCTAGAACCAACTTTTCGTGGAACGCTGATGCTGCGATGATTCCTGTATGATGGCAGATGGAGACCAGTCGAAAAGGCGGACTTCAATTCGTACTAGGGATTGACAGGAGTCGGGACTGGTGGTTTCTAGGGCTCTCAAAACTTGGGACCGATTTTAGAGGTTGGAACGGCCGGTCTCTTTTCTGCGGCCCACCGAGGCGAGATGCGGGCGCTGCGCTGCGATGCGATGCGATGCGGTGCGGTGTGCGGTAGACGGTACGATGCGAGGCGCTCTGGATGCAATTGCCAGTCTGAACGTTGAGAAATGCGACAGCAGAAGACGAGGATCGCAGCTGTATAATATGCAAATGACGGAAGAACGGTGGTGAAGGAAGGAGACTTTACGAAGGTAGTCGCTGTCGGTCAAATACGCGGTTGTACAGAGCAGAGTGTGTGTGTAATATGTGGAGGCGGGATGGAGGGATAGTCAGACGGGATAAATCGAAATAGGATTTCTAGGTTGGGGGCGAGGGAGGGAAGATTTTTAGATGATGGATGGATGGATGGGGATGGAATGGGATGGGATGCGGATGCGAGATGGAGGAGGGGTCCGGCCTGGGGCCTGCAACTGCGGATTGCAAAAAGTTGGGTTGCGTAGTGGAAGTGGATTCGTATTATTGCTGGGTATGGATGCCGTATGGTTGGGTATTATGGGCATGGGTCTGGCAATGCTGGGTCGACGTCGTTTCGCTGCTTGTTCTGTCGCGCTGCGTGTTCTGGGCGGCTGGTCCTTGTCACTCCGAGACTTGGGTGACTGGGCGCATGGGTTGACTGGGACCAGGGAAATCCACGAACCCGTTGGGCGCAGGCGGGAAGGGAACAGCTCTGCACTGCAGCAGGGACCAGGGCCAGGTTTGGGATGGCCAAGGTCCAGGATCGGTGGGTGTGTGATCTGGTGAAGGCGAGGTGTGGGCGAGTCTTGTGCGGTGCAGTGCAGTATTGCTCAGGCGAGGGGTGAGTAGAGTAGTATTGAGGTAAGGAAATAATAAGGCGATGAAGAACCTTGGACGGATTCCCTGTCCTGGCTGTGCATACGCTGGTGGTGTATCGGAATTATTGTTCTTCGAACAGCCTTCTTTCTTCTGCTTCAACGCCTTTTCCAGCCTCAGCCTCGAAGGAGTGAGTAGACGAGATCGTCCAGCAAGCAGCAAAGCGGGACGACGGTGGTGAGAGCAGCGTCGCACTCCCAACAACCCAAATAATAACCTTATGGCGACGTGAAGCTGTAAGAAGGCTCTGAGGCTCTGTTGTACCTGAATAGCAACAGCCGTGGGTGTGCGTGTGTTCCTGGGGTATCGCTGGCGCCGTTGCAATCGGATAGTGCACGTCTCTAGAGTGTAGTCCAGAACCAACAGCAGCGACAATTATATCACTGCACTGCGGACACGATGACGGTGAGATGACAGCAGCTGAAAAGGCGGTACATCGAATCATGGACCATAAATCCCAGGTAGGAAATGTACGGATAGAGGGGCACGTTAGCACACGTTTGCGTGCTGCACGCGCTGCTTGAAGGAGCTGTGTCCTGTTGGTTTGGTCACCGGTCAGTGACCTTAGAGAGCATGGGCTCCCGCTCGGCTTTAATAGCGGCTGCAAGTACTACTGTATCGGTGGGGGAGATGCCGATGCTGGCTGAAGCTGGGCACTTGAGAATGTTCCATGGGAAGCCACAAACGCCGTGTGCAAACAGAGATCTTGAGAGATCAGCTTAAATTTGCTCAACTTGTCTGAAGTTGCTTATTTTGGCATGAATCTTCCGGCGCAATGGCAGAAGCTTTCCGGCCAAATGGGAAGACGCTCAGTCTAGGGATGAGGTAATAGTACGGAGTAGAGGATATGAAGATATGATTCTTGGGCTTGTCTGCGCCCTTGGCACCGCAAACCACAGCTCGTCTGAGGCCCCCAAGGCGACCCAAGGTCCGCTGATTCTGATTTTCTGGGTATCGACGGCTTGAAAGATCCCTGGAAACGGTACCACAATCCCTGATTGATCCCTGACGCAAAAGGCCTGGCAGTAACCGCTGGGGACTTGTGGGAAGGCCAATGGCGCCGCGCCAGGGCGCCTTTCCAATCGTCGGTTTTACAGGGTCCAGGGACTTCCAGGCAGTATCCGCTCTGGAGTACCCGCTGCAGCACAAGCTCGGCCTAGCCCAGCGTGGCTGTCCCAGGTGGCAAGCAATCCACGATGTGCGACTCGACAGTTTATAAGAGCCGTCTTCGGCCGTTCTGTAGCCTGACCAGTGACCATCGGCCACTCCGTCTCTCGTCTCTCGTCTCTCGTCTCTCACGAAAGTCAAAGTCAGGACAGAGTGAGAAATAGATTTCTTGGAGAGAGTGTGAGAATAATCACCACGTAATCGCGCTCCTAAGTCGGCCTGCGTGGAGGGGCAGATGGAGAAATACGAAAGGTACCTAGTCCACTTCGGACCTTAAGTGAAGCATGAGCGCATCATCCGCAGGGAAGGATGCGATGACGGGAACGGCCTCTTATAGGCGGGAGGCAAACAGACGGGTAGAAACGAGAGACAGATGCACACGACTTGACAAGGGCATGGAGGCATGAAGGCATGAGAGCATACAAAAACTTTAACTTTGTGAGAGCCAAGTTGTTGTTGTTGTTGTTGTCGTTGTTGCGTCGAAGCCGAAGTCTACTTGGGCAAGCTATGAAAAATTACTTACTACGGAGTACACCACGTACCATCGAGAGTTCTATCGTACTTCGTACAATCGAATTTTCTCCAAGTACTCATGTTCATGTACCTTCGTACCGTACCAAGCGCACCTGCAGAGGATCACGCGGCGTGCACTCCATACGACATTATTCATCTCTCCACATTTCCGTTCCATAAGGAGCCTACTCGGTCAACCTCGTTAGTCGGCGCGCATACTGCTTTGAAGTACTACTACTACTACTACTGCGTTCGCATAAGATGCAATATTGCCTGCGTCTGTCTGACTGCACCCTGATCTGATGGTTTGGCATTTGCCTACTGTACCCGCATGTTTCGACGCGTCCAGGGCCCGCCATAGCATGCATTGGCCTACCCAGTATAGCACCCATAGGGCCGCGCCGCCTGGGCAGACGTTGTGTTCGGTGGAGCACAGACGCGCATTTCTCCTGCAGCATCGTATCGTGCTTAATCAGAGCGCTATGCGCGCTTCTGTTGACTAACCTCAAACACGCAAACAGAAGAGCAGAGTCTGGGCATTCAGATGGCTGCAGCTGTCAGTTCATCCTGCTGCGGCGATGCATCTCTAGCAAACTGACATTTCAATCTAGTGCAAAGAATCCCACAGTCGCATCACTTCGCTGGCAGCAGGAGCAGTGGAGGCGAACCTTGCCTGCAAACAGGTCGAGTTCTGGGCCCCTTCATGCTACGGCTGCAACACCATGGGTGTCGATATCATGCTATCTATCTGAATCTCGCGGGCCGCCGAGCAGTCTAGGACTATTTCTGATGTAAGCTTCACCTCTTGAGGGAGTTCTGCACGCCTCATTTGGTACCGCCTGAGCGTCTCACGACATTCCCGCCCCTTCCCCCGACTCCCAAGATCTTGATCCTCCATCCAGGACCTTACTTCCGGGCTCGTGAGGAAAGGGCTTATGCGACGCAAACGGGCTCACGACAGCGGGAGGAACGGAAATCCCGTACAGTAGCATATGCAGCTGCTTTCCATAGTTCATCCTGCCCCGTCCTGCTTCGAGCATCATCCGAGAGGGCACCAACACCAAATTAAAGCTGTCATACGAGACACCAGCGCACCAAGAAAGGCCGACGACACAACAAACGAGGCGAGACAGCGCGGCCTGATTCGGTCGCATTCCCCCCTACCTTCATCTCCAGAGCTGGTCAAGTTCGCGGGTAGGCGGGAGGGAGGATAGAACGCCGTGCCAGGATGGGATGGTGCTACACTGGGTGGTATGGGTTGTTGGTAGGGCATCGCCAACATACCGCAGGGAGGAAGTGAGGGGTACAGCGACAGCGTGCATGGCTTCTTTGGTTAAAGTCAACGTGCCTTGCTGCCACTGCGGGCCGGGCTGAAAGGCGAGAGGCACGACCCGAGATATGATCACCCAAACCCTGGTTCATGGGTCGCAACGACGATTGTGGGTGGTACGTAACGTCAAAAATAGCCGCTTCTGGCGCAAAAAAATAATGGCTTGGGCTGACACAGCTTAGGAGACTCGTCATGTTCTATTGTTCGTTCTTCCTTCTAGAAACATTCCATCTCATATCCGACATGTCTCTACCGGCATTCCAGCGACGTGGAGGTCTCAGCGCCCTGGGATGGCGCTCCTGAGGGGATTACCGAGAGACATGTGATGATGAATGGAATGTTGGAAGCTTCTTCATTTCATCTCGGTCCGAGCGCGATATCACATCTGTTGTGCCATCTCAGACAATAAGTGATAGAAAGAAGAAATGAAGCGCGCATATCACAGCCTAGGGTATGTCCATCTTCATCTATTCCCAAGTCTGGAGGAATCTGCGACGCGGCATCCTCATTTCCACTGGTCCCGACAGACCAAAGAAGCAAGGGCTGTGAAGGTCCGAAGGAAAAGTCAAGTAACAACTCATCACATCGCCGACTTCTCTTCATCACGGCATCAATTATTTATGATGCAATGCATCGAACATCGCCGACCATGTTCACCCTGACGCTGGAGGAGCGTATTGCGCCGCAGCTTCGCATGCGATAACCCCTTTATAGTTTTTATTGGGCGAGGTGCAGATAGGATTGAGTTATCAATTCTCCTGCTACCCCAGATTGGCTCCAGCGAGCCAGAAGATAGCCTGGGCCCCCGCGGCTGGTACAGACTATCGGGAAGGATGATGGCGTCGATCGTGGTCATAGCAGGATTGTGAGCGGCACATATAACACAGGGTGGCTCGCTACCGAAGCAGCGAACCACGGGGCCTCTTTTCCCAAAAGAGAAGAATCCTAGCTCTACAGAAGCACTCTAGAGAAAATTGAACAACACATCTTGCATCGCCTGCTCCCAAAAAAAAACAAGGCCCCCGACCAACCTCCGCCCACATCACATCCCGCGAGCTGGCAGTGATTGGCGGGCGCTGCACACACCGCCAGACCACGGACTTTGCCCTATACAGAACAAGAAATCACAAGACCAAAATTCTATGCGAGAACCCGCAGTAGTCCGTGTCTCTGCTGCAGCTTCGCTGCATTCCCGCCCGCAAGAGCGGTGCGGAACGAGGAGCAGGGGATGGGGAGCCCAGTCATGCACCTCGGCACGGGTTTGGACTGGCTTTATGCACGCCAGCGTTGGGCCCATGTCGAGGGTGCGCCAGAAAGCGCCAGCCATTTGATCCAACAGATTCGTTAGCTCTTCCGTTTACCATTCAGCTGGACACCTGGATCGCGGGGGTGCCCTTGCCGTACCCATGGCGATCACCTCAGCTCGGGCCAAGGTCGGCCGTGCCAAACGGGGTAAATGGAAATGCGAGGGATGATTGGGTGCATGCGCGCGTGGTTTCTTCGGGGAGGAGGGAGTAAAAGAATAATAGGGGGAGGGAAGAAAAGAGAAAGGAGGTGGTGGCAGCAGACCAAAAGAGGAGACAGTTTACAGCAGAAGTGAAAGTGGACGTAAAGTATGGAGGCCAGTGGTCACTTTACTACTGGCAAAGAGGGTGTGGGTGTTCTGTAGCCTGGGGCGCAAGGACTCCTAGCCATGCGGTGTGACAGGGAAGCAGCGGAGAGAAGGCAAACGTCCTGCAGCGGGCCGAGCAGCGAAATCGCCATTTTCCTTCGGCTGAGTCTTCCAAGCTTCCATCCACCGCACACCACTGCACACCACGCACAAGGAAGCAACCCTCAAAAAGCCAAGCATCCACACACATATGTTATCGTTCCTCACCGGCTAGATAGGCAGGTATGACAACACATGGTACGATCAAGACTTCGTAGGCGGAGGCCGTCGATATTATTATTCTTGAGCCGCCAATATTACTGAACTGTTTTGTTAGGGCTCGTGAAGACTGCGCTGCGTTTGGTGTTGCCCACCACAGCACCGCAGAGCACACGTCTGCACTGCACGGCGCTGGAGCATTGGCCCGATGCTGCCAGCCCCAACATACGGTGAGGGAGATTCTTCGTAGCGTTTTGTGATAGATAGGCTTCCCTTAGATTTACTGGTAGAGGAACTGCAGGTAGGGCACACCGCCTGCTCTTCACTCGTCAACTGTTTCTCACAAACTTGAACGCTCAGTCCACCGGTCTGTACGTACGCGAGCACCTGGGCTGCGAACTTAAGCTTGACAGCTTCCAATGCATTGTCATGCTTACACAGGCAAGTATTTATGGAACTGGTATATGCACCAGCTGCTCCAGAAGAAACAACAGGATTCACATGAGCAATAGGGGGCGGGGTTGATAAGGGGCCCTTGAAACATTTTGCAATGCATCGCGATGCAATAGAGTAGTATCCCTTTCCTTGACACACACACCATCGCATCGACCCCGCGATCGTAATTCAGGCACACAGCTCGTCTATCAGCGGGTGGTCAGCTGCAACAGGATGGTTATCAGCGACCGAGCCACCCGGGGCACAATCGACCTCGAAATCCTGGAGACGAGCACCACATTCACGATTTCCCTCGATCGGGTGGCCCTGCCGAATTTGTTGGTGTTGTGTGTGTCCCCATCCAACATCCCCTTTTAGCAAGTCAGCAAGAACGCCAGCGCCCATATTTTCGGCGGCAAAAGTGTACAGAAGTAGCAGCAGAGAAGGATGAAGGAAGGTAATCCGGGGTTTGCAAGCCCTCCTGCTCAGTCAGATCACCTTTGCATTTAGTGCTGACATTCACAGGGCTGGCGTCGCACACAGTTGCTGAATTGCGGAGACTTACCCCTCTCTAAACCTAGCCTCCGCCCAAACCTGGACCTGGTGCGCGATCACGAAATAATCAGCAATCTGCAGTGCAAGTTGAACTGAAGCAAGGCAATGCGCTGCACTCTGTACGAAGCTCCTAGCCCCGTATCACAGACCACGCTCTCGATTGCATTCTCGATGCTGCAGTCCGAATCATTTCTGCCACCGCCTGCATACACACATATATGAAGCTACACTCCAGCCCCATGCAATTGCAGCGAGCGCAGACACAATCAAGAAAAAGCCTCGCCCGCTCTCTGCTCAGGACATGGACCAAATGCGGCGACGCACCGCACACGCGCGTTGTACATGCAGCACTTGGTAAGGTCTTTGGTCATATGATGTCACCTTCATTCGTCCATTTCCCTCTCTCTGCAATGCAACTCGTCGCTTTGGGGATTTTCCTTTTTGGGGTTACATTGCATGCGGTGCGGGAAGGGAGGGCGTGCGACGGAAGCCACCGATGGATGGGAGGGAGGGATGGGCCGGGGCGTCTTGTCTCGTTTCATTTCGTTTGGTTTGGGAAAAGCAATACCGCGGTAAGGGTATTTTCCGTACGAAGGAACAGAAGATTCTATTTCTCTGTCTCCAGGCCCCAGGCATACGGCATACGGCAGATGTTGTTGTTTCGTCTTCGCAAACGCTGATTGAGAAAATGACAACTCACGTCCTTTGAACGACCCGACTTTTTTTGTTGGCGGTCATCGCGCCTGCGAGTTGAAACGAAACGCAGCAAGGCAAGGCAAGGCAAGGCCGGCAAAAGGAGTGGGATTGATGAGCGTTTGACAGGTTGGACCACGCCGTAGAGAAGCATCGGCATAAATGCCCAAAGCTGGGATACGGTTACGGGTATCCAATAACTTTTACGCTCCCTGCTATGAAAGTTCATAGCGCACTATTGAATTTATTTCTTTTTGTTCGGTATTCTTGTTGAAGATATTTCGTTGAGGAATTTTGTGGAAAAGATGAGCTCGTGACGGCAGGAGAGGAGCGGTGAAGATTTTTTTTTCCCTCGATGTTTTTCTGGGAATTGGGATTATGAATCAGGAAACTGGCAGCTCCTCCTGTTGGCCATGGCCATGGCCATCCATATCCCCGGGTCCCCAACGCGCGCGGCTCGCTCGCTGGGAATTGAGGGAAGTGGCAAGTGGCAAGAGGGAAGAGGGAACGAACGAACATTCCCGCGCCTTCCCAGTTTCCAATCCCAATTTCAGTTCCAGTTCCAACTGCATACGGAATTCCAAATCACCAATCAAATCCAATTCAACTCCAACTTCAATCTTTCCTTCAATATTCCTCCACCGATACTTCTCAGAAACCATCGCACAAGCTCTCCTCTCGGTATTTCCCATACCAGTAAAGGATACAGTACTGGTACGTATTCATTTCCAATCAATCGCATTCTACAGAGTACAACACTGTACGTACAC
>Ga0247778_1000862_pt1 | contig 21711 bp, 19 predicted proteins | sample UWRJL049202B5_FD_179939 | JGI IMG/M metagenome (GOLD analysis project Ga0247778, IMG submission 179939) | Plant litter microbial communities from Arlington Agricultural Research Station in Wisconsin, United States - UWRJ-L049-202B-5 | ecosystem: Environmental > Terrestrial > Plant litter >... | reverse complement strand
TCCCCTCCTTGCCCCCCTTGCCCCATTCCAGTCCCCGTCCTCCTCGCCCTAAAATAATCATAACTAGTCTCTCCCTCCTCATGTTCATGCTGCGGCAAGCCGCCATACCCCATCGGTCCACCGCCCAGGAAGCCAGGAGCCCTGCCCCCAGCTGCAGGACCCGGACTCTGTTCCCTACTATTACTATACCCGGGGGTAGCAACCGGCATCTCAGCCGCGGCCCCATCAACCCAGCCGTTGATCCCGAGCGATGTTGATAGAAACCCCCTCCAGTATGATGGCCCTGCGAAATATCCCCCGAAGCGTCGTACGACACAGGTAAAGTAGGAGCAGGCGTAAAAGCCCTCTGCTGCGACCGCCCCATCATCCCACCCAACGGCGTCCCAGGCCGACTCCCATTTTCACTACCAAACATCGACTGCTGCCCGGGCGTATCAGAGCGCACGATATCCTCCGGTCGCCCATACAAACCGCCACCACCACCATGTTCGTCTCCAAACTCCGCTCTACCCTTGAAATAGCTGAAATCGAGTTTATTTTCGGGCACGAGTTCGAAGCCTTCTACGCCCTTGTTGGAGTGTTTGGCGCGCCCAGGGTGCGAGGCATGCATTGGGTCTAGGGCGTAGGTGTCGCTGTACCCGGAGATGGAAGTTACGTCGCCGGAGTGCGCGTTGTTGCTGTCTGTGAGGCGGCCGCCGTAGACGGATGCGAGGATGTTTTGGGCGCGCGCGTGCACCATTGGTGTTATCAGTGGTCTGTAAAGCGCGGGGTGGCCGAATCGGGAGGACAATCTATCTTTTTTGTCTGAGAAGATCTTGCTGCGTATATGCTCGGGGTCCTTGAGCATATTGCGGGAAACGTAGTAATGGATTTTATCGTCGAAGGCACGCTTGCAGTAGATTTTGAAGCCGATCATGATGAAAGGGAGAGGGATCACGGCGTAGGCTTGCATGTGTGTGTTGGTGTCACCTTGGACCCAGACGGCGAGGAAGACGACAAAGTTGGACAGGATGGCGGCGAAGACCATGCGGTTGTAGAACATACGCCAGAACATGCCGCCGGACTCGGTCTTGGTGATGAAGACGTAGAGGAGGAGGTATTTCTTCAGGTAAACGTCCAGCATGAAGTACAGAGCGCAGGCCAGGAGACAGAGCGGTTGGATGGTGGCGTAGCAGAGGGTGACTGTGCTGTAAAAGAGGAAGTAATTGTAGTATGCTGCGTACTCGAATGCGGGTGGAGCCGTCAATTCGATCAATTCCCGAGGTGTAGGACTGGAGAATTTCCGAGCGCAGAAACTCCACAACAAAGACCACAGCTGCGCCAAGTCAACAGCGGCACCGAGATTTCGTTGCAGCAACCAGGTAATCCAGAAGGGCGAAATGTTGCATAGTGAGATCAATAAGGCCTGGCCGATATTGTATTCTCTGATAGCGGTCCAGGCATTTTCTCCACTTTGAGACTTGTCCACGACATTGGCAATGAAAGTCCATAATGTGCTGAAGACTGAGAATACAAACAAAAAGTTGAAGGTGAAGAACGTATAAAGTTTGGCAGCGACATGGCGCTCTCGTGCAGTCTTTGTCCGGTCACCGGCTCTGATAGCAAAGCGGCGGAAAATGACTGGAAGGATCAAGTATACCAAAGACGTGATGGCGGGAGAAGCAACACCCTGCACGATTGACCACCATGTCGTATGCCTTTCCAAAGAAGTTTGAAAAGCAGGCCAAAGCTGCCCCAGATTCGACAAACTGGTCAAGAACACGGCAATCAAAGCATTAGGCACAACCCAAACAATAGTGAGTAGGATAACCCAGATGTTGTTGATAAATCGTCTTCGTCGCCTGGTGGATTTGCTCAGGGGCATGTTCTTCCAGATGATGTCGTTGGGTCTTGGGGCCAAGACGATAGTGCTTCCTTCCGGGTGCTTGCTCTTGGCAGCATACGCAATGCTGTGAGCCTCATCGATAGCCTCGTAACTAGCAAAGCCATAAGACAGCGGATTCCTGTTATCAACGCCCAATCGAACTTCCTTGATTTCCATCTCCAACTCCTTTATACGGCCAGTGAGATATGTGATAGCATCCACTTTTTGGCCTTTTGGGAAAGTCGCCCAATTTGGATCTTTCTTCGAGGGGTAGATTTCGGGTCTCTTTGCAGGGAGGTTATTGGGATCTTTTAGGTAATTCGCAAGATGTTTCTCGAGTTTTCGCACGTTTTCGTCGTGTTGATCGATAAGTTCAGGCAAATCTTTGACGTTTCGAGCAATCGTTGTTCTGGAGAAGGAAGAGGTTGGTGCGACCTGGTCTATCAATCTTCCAATTCCCTCGTCTGATCGTAGACTCTTGGGAATATCATTGAGCTATTCTCGTTAGTGAAAGTTCTCCGGAATTCAAATCTCCTCTCCTTACCATCAAAGTCCGGGCATGCAGACTGGCCTGGTACTCCGGGCTATCGTAATATTGCCTTCTCAATCTCAAAACCGCTCTATAATTCCACCACAAGAACCCCGCAATCGTAATATTAAACAACCAAGCACAAATAACCATGCCCCAATTGTCTCTCCCATACGTATTGACCGGCGTGACCTTGCTAACCTGACTCTGCGATTTGAATTTCTGGCCCTTGATCAAATTCACAGGTATCAAAATCCCACAGCCAATCGCCGACAGCGCCAGAAACAAATTCCGGCACATTCTGAGTATTCGCAGGAAGACCGTGGCGTCTAGTCCAATCAGGGGTATCAGATCCTGCTCCTTGGTTCCCAGCACCGGTCCCACCCAGGCAAACATGCCCTTTCCCATTGGCGGCGGCGCATGTTGGTCGTCTGCTACCTTGAGCTTCGGGGCGTATACGACGGAGTTGTAGGGTCGGAGGAGGGAGAAACCGATGGCGAGAAGGAGGGTGAATCCGACGGAGGTCGCGAGACCGGCGTAGAGACCTTGTTGGAGCAACTATGAACGCCAAGTCAGGAGGATATTGAGGGCCTTGGGAGACTGGGGAATGTACCTGTTGTTCATAGGGATTCTGCAACAGCTTTAGAAGTTTCTGCGCCCCGGAATCGTCCCTCGTCAGGAGATGTCTTCCACCGGACACGAGCGTCTCCATGTTGAACGTAAAGAGGGTAGGTAAAGCGAGCGGCTATGACGGGCCAGAGGCCAGACAAGAAAGAGAGTGTAGCAAACGATGCGGACTTGAGGTCGTTAGGAAGTTGAGGTGTGGTGTTGTGTTGTTTTGTTCTCAGAGTACGGAGGTACCTCTGGGTCAATATTTGGGAGGGTTCCGAGACCCTTGATTAGATACGGAGAGGCGGATGACGGTTGTGCAGGTGCAGGTGCAGGGGTTGAGGAATGCAAAGACGAGATCGCATCAATCACAGCCCGCCGCCTGGATGAACAATCTTCGATCTCGATGCGGGATTAATCCGGGTATTCGTTTGGTCGTTATCGTTATGTACAGTGCAAGTAAATAAGGAGAAGAGAATAAAAGAATCATAGGATATCACAGGAGAGAGAAAGAGAAACTATGCTTAGGAGAGAAAACTTTCATAGCATAACAGCCGTAGGTATCGTATTGGATTGTGGGGGGCTTGATCCCAAGGCCAAGTGCAAGCCCATGACGAAAATGCGCGTGAAGATCTGCTTCGTACCCGCGATAAACTTTTCTACTTTTCTACTTTTCTACCCTGACACGCTTGGCCCTTCCAGAACCATGGACGGCGCTGACCTAATTGGTGGAGATTTCACTTTGCTCCACTTCGGCCATGACCGGACTCTACCATGTTGCTATTTCGGGCAACTGCCCCTGTGAGGACCGTTGCCCGTTGCATTGACGCTTGTTGAGAAGTCCACCAGGTCCCACTGTTGGGGTTGAAGTTGCCAGTTGGGACGGACGAGAGGCTGTGCAGGTGCAAAGATATCATTTTGCTAGTTACATGTGATCTTGCTCTATAATTTTTGACAACTTTTTGTACAGTATCTGTTCAGTTGGGGAAATGATCGAGTTTCAAGTAGAATCCATCTGGACTCTCGCAATGTAAAGGTGTGCCTCATGTGGCTGTGCACGACCTCACCTCAGATCTCAGTCATCAACACGAGACGAAGCATCGGACAGCCAGCCTCCTCGAGTCGCTACCTGTTTCGTTTATTCTTTGTCAGCTGCGATCAAACTATTAATGAAGCATTTACAGATACTTTACAACAATAGGACCATCCGTATCTGTGTTTTTCGCGCCTCTTTCCCCCGAGGCTCCCTTTGCGCACTTCACCAGCTGCACTCTGTCGACATGAAGCAACCATGCATCTAATATACAAAACTACGAAAACCCGTGACTTATAAACTCAACTTACTTCATGGCACTCTGTACACACTACACTCGCCTCCTATCCCTCTTCAACCAGCCCTACACCGGGTCCTTCTCCCACCAACCCAGCATCTCCGCACTCCGCCTCTCACACGCCTCATGTCCGATTTGCAATTCCTTCATTCTCGCCTTCCAGCACGAAAACAAAATAGAGGAAATCGAGAAACAGGGTCACCACACCGCAATCACCATTCGTGCATGTGCCGATGGAGATTTCCTCGAATTCACTACCAAGAAATGGATGAATTTGGAGCAAATCCACGTTACGTGCGGCTGGATCAGTAATGAGTCTCCGGGAGTAAGCTGTGTTTTTGCACTTTATGCTGATGAGAGTATGTAATCAGTGTCTCCCTCCTTCCTTCACATATCCTGCATTTCTGATATACATAACGTTCTACGCAGATGACACCGCAGCCACATCCGGCCTCATATCCGGGCGAAAAGTAGCTCCCTGTTCCGGCTCACCACACTGTCTCAAGCTCGCTCAACACTGGCTTTCCAGCTGCACCTCCTTGCACGTTGAATGCCAACCGCCAAGCGCCCTAGGTTTCCCCAGCTCCATCGCGAAGCTCCTATCTCTGAACCATCCCCTTCCCACACGAGTAATAGACGTAGGACCCAGCGATGGATCCCGCTCGCCGTTTCTCTGGGTGCCACAAGTGGGGAAAATGGGGAAATACATCACGCTTAGCCATTGCTGGGGTCCTCTCCCACACTTCACTACCACATCTCATAACCTGGCTGATAGACTCCACGGCATCCGATTAGCAGATTTGCCAAAAACATTTAGAGATGCTGTCGCTATCACGAGAGCACTGGGGGTTCGTTATCTGTGGATAGATTCTCTGTGTATCATTCAAGATGACATCTAGGACTGGGCAGCGGAGAGCAAAAATATGGCAGACGTGTATAAAAATTCCTTGTTGACCATCGCGGCATCTTCGTCACCTGATAGCCGAACAGGCTGTTTCCTGGAGCGTGAATCGGGCAGCGAGCTAAAGATTCAGCATGGTGATTGCGCGTTCTATCTACATCACATCACCAGGAAATGGTGTTTTCCGTCGCTCAATAGCGGGCCGCTGCAAACCCGGGCGTGGGTCCTACAAGAGATGTTACTGTCTCGCAGGATACTGTTCTTTCACAAGGATCAGCTGTTCTGGGAATGCAATAGCATGAGCCTGTCCGAAGAAGGCTCGTCACGGGCTTTAGATTTCGAAATGCGTCCTTCAACCATGAAGCAAGAGCTACTAAAACTTGAATATTGGCACCCAGATACCCCAAAAATAGCGACTTCATCTCCGAAACAGAGTTCTATCTTAAATTCTGGCTTCATTTGGTCGAAGACTATTCAATCAGACATCTCACTGAAGAACGGGACATATTTGCAGCCTTGGCCGGGTTGGTCGGGTTTGTCCGTGATAGAAGCGACGACGGGTTCCTAGCGGGTATGTGGAAGAATACCCTGCACACTGAACTTCTCTGGGTTGCAAGAGCCGAGTGTCGCACTGCACCGAAGGCGTGGCGAGCTCCAAGTTGGTCCTGAGCTGCGCTTAAAGGAGAGGTTTACTACTCCGATTTCGATATTTCGTTTCGAAACATGGAGCCGAGTGCCGAGTTCCTCCATACTGAGATTCTATGGGCGGGAACGCCTCTTATTTCCCCTTTAGTATCGGGAAAACTTATCGTCTCTGGATTAATGGAGTCTGTTTCTTACATAAATGAGCCAAGATGCTTGGGAGGTTTGGTCCCAAAATATTCCCTGGTAAAGACGGATGCTGGGTTGAAAGAACGGTATCCCTATATGAATAGCTGGTGCATTTTCGACCTGGGTCCTCCTCCATTGGATCAAGAGATTTGGTGTTTATGTATCGCCGTAGACAGGCGCCAGAAATGGTTTGACAGATCGGATCTCGGAGATGGGTATTGGGTATTGCTCTTGACCCCCACAGACGATGGAGAATATCGCCGCATAGGTGCAGGAGAGATTGAAGCAATGCCCGAAACATACGGGTCGGATAGAGTCACTATTACAATAGTTTGATCGAGGTCGAAAGCTGTTAAAGTCGCTCCGTTCCGTAGTGGCCGATTCTTTTTCGTGTGGTACTGTTCCATTTCCGCTGTCGTTGAAAAACCTGGCCGAATCCATAGCCTTCTGGATCTCACACCCCAAGTCCCTTATGAACAGCCATCAACTGATCACAACAATACCTCAACGGCTCAACAACTTTGGCATACCTAGATAGCGAGCAGTCAGTTATCAGCATGTAAACAACTTCTAGGAAGTGATCCGAGCGGAATAAGAGTGGCGACAAGGATCATGATGAGTAGAGGAAACCCGAATCTCAAAGAAGCTCCGACACTTACATATCTTCCCTCCACCTTTCTTCTTTCCCCTCCCCATCTCCACTATTCGGCACATTATGCAGGCACCAAGTTACCGCATCCGCATACTCAGGCCCGGCTTCCTCGATGACGTCTCGAGACCACGCATCCGCAGTTGCGTAATTGAGTACTTGCAGCATCGCTTCATTGGCCGCCATCATGTTAGGCCAGTGCTTGCACTGTTCGATTGTGCGACCAAAGCAGAGTTCCAGGAGCATGATGCCGAGGTTGCGGATGCTGTCTTGGAAAGTGTGTGGCGAGATAGGAGTATTAGGCGATTTGTGTGATTTGCAGAGTGACTGAGAGATATACGGTTGTTCCGTGCTAACTTTAGTAGGATCTTGCGGGTCGTAGAGGAAGAGGATATCCTTTTTGCTCCATTTTGATTTTAGCCAAGGCGTAGGATGTAGTTGGACGTGAGAGGACGCGAGGATTAACGCGATCTGAAGTCGTTGGCGCCGTGTTAAATTGATAGGGGAGGTGGGGCTAAGGAGTGTATCGAGTGTGATGTGTTGTTGAGGCTCATTGGCAGTCTTGCAGAGGGGTTGGACAAGGTAGCGTCGGCCCTTTCCTTTGAGGCATCCGTATTGAGGAAGGTCGGGGGAGCAGTTCGAGATTTTTGTGCAAAGGTCGGCGATCTTGGGATTTGTGGGGTCATCGATACTTTTACGCGCGGGAGTATCGACAAAGGCTACTTTGGTTCTCGGTTTTGGGGGCTGATTTGGTTCCGCATTTGTAGGGACTCGTTGTTTTGATGGTGGTGCTGGCTGATTGTTTGGCGAGACCGGAGCTTTTTCCTTAGGAGGGGCTGGTGATGGAGGTTTGGGACCTTTCTCGGATTTGAATCTGTCCATGAATGATTTCCGTTTGGATTTGTGGTGATCTTTTCCATTGATTATTTGATTGGTGTTTTGTGGTGAAACTTGCAATGGTGAGGGTGTTGCGGTTGGAGCTGGAGCTGGAGCTGAGGCTGGAATCGGACAGGAAGACTGTGCAGCCTTTGTCGCTGTTGTAGACTGCGGTTTGAGACCATTATTCGCTTCTTTGGATATAGCTGGAACGTGTATTTTCACCGTCACTGGAGAAGCTGTACCTTCTTCCAGGAGTTTGATGCTTGTATCTTGCCATGTCCACGGATGTTGGCCCACGGCCAACTGTCTCTTGAACCAGAAGATGACCCGGAAATTGACAGTGGGAGCAGTTCGATGTTGGAGTAGAAGATTGGCGTGGTGCGATGACTGGCACTTACATGACCATGCCTCCGTAAGAAGATTGAAGATAATGTTGCCGTGGTTCCAGAATTTCCATAGTCCAGCGTTGACGGATGTTTTGGAGACTCGCGCTTGCCTCAATCCCGCGAGGCGATCCGAAGAGCCAAGAATATTTCTCAATCTTGCGTTTTGACTGCCAAAGTCTTCGAATAATTGCTGCCGGCCAGCTTTATTGAAAGCTAGCTTGATCCGCTGTGCTTGGAACTCCATATTTTGCATTCCAATTGCCGTCACGTGAGCAATGACTGCTCTTGTTCCCGAGGGTGTTTTCTCGATCGTCTAAGGAGGCACCGTCAGCCTAATCCTTCCCTTCCCTACTTCAACTCGTAGCTTCACACATGCTTGATTGAGAAGCCACGGAGTTAAAGTACTGAAAAGCAGGAGGCCAAGCAACTTACATATTCCCCCATGACTCGAGTCTGGAAGTGCGACTTGTTCATCCCCAGGGCATCATCCAGACCCTGCACAGTCTCCAGCATCATCTCAACCGTGTCCAAGTAAGACGAGTAGGTCTTGGGCATCCTCTGCTTCAAAATGGTCTCCAAGTCCGGATCTTTCCATGCTGGTCCACCAGGCTCGTTTAGTAACAGCTGCAATTTGTCTTCATCTGCTATCAGCGGTAGAAGAAGCTCCTCCAGGTTTTCTTCAAACGCGAGCTGATGGTATTTGAGGTTCCTCATGCATTTTTGGTACTCGCGCTTGACTTTCCACCAGCCTTCAAGTACTTCTGCTGTGTCGCGATAATGCTCCAGCGCCGAGATCATCAGCGGGAAAACCCCAAGGAGCAATCCTGCGATTTCTACTCCGCTCATTCTGCTGTCGACCTCTTCAATGGCGTATACGCGTTTGCTGCTTTATGTCTTTGACGATTGAGCTTTTCGAAGGCTGTCGTTCGAGATGTCGCCGTCTCATCTCAGCCGCACGAATAATCGTGGGGGCTGAAGACGGGGCTGCACAAGCGCGGCAACATCATGCAGCCTCGTCCAACATCCTTCGCACAAAGAGTCGGGTTCGCGATTGATCTCAACCTCATTCAGCAGTCGGCATGCTACTATGACAACTTTGCAGGCTGCTAGCTCGCCCGTTTCATCTAGAGCCAAGAAATGCGTTGAGCTCCTTGTTGCTCTGGTCGCGCTCCCGCACCAGCCCCACGAGCAACCTGGCCATGATCTCTCCGCAGCCGAAGCTGTTGACTGTCTGGGGCGATTCAAGATATGGGCAGGTAACCTCGGAGCTTTTCAACATTTCGAGTCCAAAAGTTCTCTGGACTATAGACTACGAAATGCATCCAAGATTTCGGCCCAAATCGTGGACCTGCTCGACGAGCTGGCAGAGTCCGTGGAAGATGGTATGTCAATCTATTCTGATTATCCTGCGCGCCGAATCACAGTTAACCTCAGATACAAATGAGATCTAACTTTTCCAGCTTGTATGATTGTGTCAAATGCACGAGAAAATCGGACTGCTTCACCGTTGGAGGCACGTGCTCAAGACCTTGACACGCATGCAATAGACGAGGAGAATTCAGCGCAAAGCGACGGTGAAGAAGTATCTGAAATTAGAGAGATTTTTGAGTCCATCAAGGATGCCATTAACAATCTATTTCGACTGTCTATGATCATCCGCAACAACACTACCCGGGATCGTTACGCCAAGGCAGCTGCCGCCGCTCAGACTGTTCCCTTCGACGATCGGCCTGATATAAGTCACGTCGAACACAAATTTCCCGCTCTGAAATTGAAAGGAAAGGAATGGTTGATAGCGCGTCTTGGTAAAGCCATCACTCAGAGGCGCCAGTATCTTCGATATTGTCGGGACCATCACGACAAAATATCTCGAAGCACCCAGCCTGAGCCCCGGCAACAGCCTGCCTCGTCGATTGAGCCAAAGCAAGAAATGATCATTGGAGTTCCTGCAGATGCAAGAAGCGCGTTCTCAAAGCCGACTAGTACCCTCGCTCCGACACAAGCATCTACTCTGCTTTTGACGATTGATCAGATGCCAGAAGAAGATCCCCCAGAAGAATCGCAATCTCAAACATCCTATGCTACATCTAGAGAGGAGGATAGCAGTAACACCAAGATTGCGGTAATCAAGCTGGAAGATGTCTCGGGGGGCCTGGGCCATTTCGAATGTCCTTATTGTTGGCAAATTCAAGCGAGCAAGACCCAGAAGTCTTGGAAGTGAGATGATATCAAATCACCATGAAATAGAGGCTAACAACGTTCAAATTAGAAAACATGTCCTATCTGACCTCAAGCCCTATTTATGCACGTACGAGAAGTGCGAACTGAAACTCTTTCCTGATCATAATACATGGTTCTCGCACGAGCTCAAGGACCACCGCCGGGAATGGAGTTGCTACTTTTGCTCTCATACCCCCTTCAGTTCTGCTACAGATTATCAAAATCACCTTCAACACCGACATTCACAATCATTCACCGAAGATCAGTTTTCTTCCCTTCTCGAAATGAGCCAACGACCTATTGTCAAAGTGTCTCCTGCAGAGTGTCCGTTTTGCGATGACTGGGAAAAGCGACTACGAGCTGTCAACACCCATATTCCTTCATCTGAGACTCTTGTGGTCACTCCTAACCAGTTTAAACATCATGTCGGCGCCCATATGGAACAACTAGCATTATTCGCCATTCCGCGAGGATACACTGAGACTGGAGAAGCCGACTCTGGAAACGCAGCACCGGATGCGGGCTCCGCGGGCTCGTCGCTTCCTATTAGCGCCTCAGACTCGAAGACTGCCCAAGAATTGCGTGCATGCGAGGAGATCCTGGCTATTATGATGAATAGCGATGCGTATCACGTCTTGTCGAGAATAACTGACGAACTGACCATTGAATTTCAAAGTATAGCCGGGAAGCTCGACATTGGTGAGTATGCCAATGCGGACGAATTTATCAAAGATGTTCGACGATCACTTCGATTGAGTGGCTTTATTGGCCAGAAAACCGCATTGAGAGATGAATTTGACTCGTTTTGGTCCGCGAGATGGATCGCTACGATGTCTCTCGAAGAAAAATGGAAACGGTGGAGGGCGAAGAGGATACCGGCAATCCCACAAACCAAACTTTCCAACGATGGGGTAGATTCCCTAAGGGTAAATTTCAAGACGGCAGATGGGACTTTTCTCGAAACCAAATTCGAACGCACCGCACGCGTGGACGATTTATATGCTTACGTCGACTGTCACGAATTTATGAAGCCAGGTGATTATGCTGTCGTCGTCCCTGAGCCCGTGGGATACCAGCATGACTATTCATTCGATCTGATCAAAGAAGCTACACGGGGATCATCGTCAATAATAACAAATCTCACCCTCTTTCCAGAGGATTCCCTTATTAGGCATCTGATTGAACGCAAAGAAGCTTCCAGGAAGACTCTGCATCTTACTGTCATGCCAAAATCGAAAGCCATTCCCACAGCAGATGTAGGACGTTTTGCTGCCGGCAATCGAGAGATCTCGAAAGCACCAAACCTGCGGCTGACGCTGGTCTCTGCTCAAAACCTGGTCAGCGGTGGCCGGCTTCTCCCGAATGCCATCGCTGAAGTGAGGATTGACGGCAGACCGAGCTTACTGACAACTGCTAGTATTGAGGATGAAATTGCTTACTGGAACAGAAGCTTCGATATCAAAATCGCAGACGATGGACAATCAACCATTGCTATTGAAGTGTTCGATGAGGAGAAATATTGGGCATCGGGCTCAAGAGACCGAGGGTTCTTGGGTAGTATGGTGTTCAAAGTCGGGGAAGTCATAGACATGGCAAACGGTGGAAGCCAGATGGTTATACGCGATCTAGAAGCAAGCGAGATGTATCCGAATGCTGCTGTCAAAGGAAAAATTTCTTGCAACCTTACCACGGACTTGAGGATTCCTTTGGTCAATGGCAAACCCCAACACGTTCCCGCCGAAGTCCTAGATCAAGCTCAGCCAGACCAACCCCCTGAGGGCAGCAAACGTGGCAGCGCCGTCACCGCCGAAGATGTTCTTCGGACTCTCGATAATTCAGCTTGGGGAGAGAGTCTTGAGAGAAGATTCACCCTGACATCCAGCCAAGAGGAACAGGAGCCGACAGATGCTGCAATTGATAGTTTCAGCCGAAGAGTATCGGCTGGCTCTCAATATTCTCTCTCCTTTGCTACGGTTGAAGCGTCGGATACTGTTTCCGATGGAAGGTCTGGCGAAAAATCTAAGGGAAGGGTGAGAGATCTTGTTTCAAAAGCATTCAGCAAAGTCGGGATTGATCGCAGAGAAGAAGTCAGGGATGGGGGCGTTAAGAGGGAGAACATATTGCCGGCAGCCTCAAGGACCTTCGAAGATGAGAAACTCAGGATAATTGACAGCTGTTTCAGCAAGAAGGATAGTGATGGAATGCGTACGTTTCCCACAAATACAGTACCGCTGCTGCATTTGAACTGACATGTATTTTCTTTGGTCTAGTTTTCGAATCCTATCTTACCCATATTCGAGTTATTGAGAATGTCACTCAATTTTCGTCGCCAGTACCCTCAAGCCCGCGTGCCACAAGTGACAACACCCAAAAAATACGATTTCTGGTTATCGCTGTGCGGAAATCAGGCCAAGTGCGGATACACAAAGCAAGGGAAAACAAGAACGGAACTTTTTCGATAGGGAAAACCTGGAATATGGACAACTTGAAAGCAATCCACTCCTCCGGCACCGATGGTACTCCATTCGAGGGCTTTATACTGTTTTTAAACGGACCTTTTTATTGGCGAGCCAGTACTAAAGAGGAAAAGGGATTTTTTCTTGAGTCGCTCATCACTATTTTGGCTAAATACACTCAAAGGACCTTGCCCGAGCTCATTGGTTTCGAGTCAAAGGATCGAGATTGGGCAGTGTCCATTTTTACAGCCCATCGACCTGGTGCAGCAAATTTTAGCAACAGACCAGGCGATGAGTTTGATAGCCGTCTGGAGCGGCGTACTAATACGTCGACTGGCGATACTGACTCAAACGCCGCTGATTCTAGCTCTAGAAGCCGCTTGTTCCAAGACACCACGGGGGGAACCTGCTTGTTGTGTGGAAATTCCGTGGTATATGGCGGTGTGCGTACGGTGCCTTGTGAGCACACATTTCATCAGAGTTGCTTGAAGCCGTGGCAGCTGAAAGAACATACGTGCCCTCATTGGTAAGGCTCTCCCTCTGACTATCATATCGCCCTAAGTACTTACTCAAATGCTCTTTCAGTGGGACAAATTTTCCACCAACAGCACCCCTAATAACAAATGTCATCGATTCCGCAAATATATCGACGCCAGACGGCTCATATAACCTGCCTAGTGACGCAGGGCCCCCAAGCGGTGTGGATGTCGTCCAAAAGGCTAGAGATAGAGGCATTTGTCCGACATGTGACAGATATATAGACTTTAGTGAACTCAACAAGCGTTCAAAAGAGGTAGAGGCAGGGAAGAGGGAAAGTGGTCTATCTTGTCCAAAATGGTAGGTATTATCCCCACTGGAGTGGGTATCATGCTGACAAAATAGCCACCGTGCCCTCGCAGCGCCAGTCAGCTCGCACACCAGCACTGAGACTGGAGCAACAATCGCATATAACCCTCCAGTAATGACCGAGGGGGCGCTTGCGGCATCACGAAATGTTCCGGTTTCCCAGGAACCGGCAATCGATAAGGGTTCTGAGACATCGCATGAAAAAGTGCACCGGGAAGAGGGAAAGTCGTGGCTGGCGCATATTTCCCTCCTCCCATCCTCCTCACAGGCATTTCCTTTCGAGAAAGGCACAACTGCTTATCAACGGTGTTTATCTAGAGGTTTTTACAAGACGATCTTGGTCTCAAATTCAGACTCTCTATCATTCACCAATGCAGTTTATAATGCCTTTTCAGATGCGCTTCAAGGGGAAACGTGGAAGGTTTTGGCAGCACGCAAGGTTGATAGTCAAGGTCCGAGCGAGATTACAATGCTCCGTCAGAATCCAGAGGACTTCGAGCCCCACAAGTATAATAAGGACTTCCTTCGAAAAATGTGCGCTCGTGTGGACGCAGATGACAATTTTCTCGATCTGTATATCGCTTTGTCATACGGTACCCTATCATGGGCCAAGATTAAGAGTTTGCCCCCTTCTGCAGCCGCTCTAGAAGACAATCCGGGTATTGAGTCTTGTTGGGAATATAATTCTGTCCTTGATGGAGAATACGAACTGTTCCAGGCGTGTCGAGTGGGCTCATTGGATGGTGTCCAGCAGAAGCTTAGGGAGTTCCCAGAAAAGTTGAACGCAAAGGATTCAACGCTCTTCGAAACACCTCTGCACATCGCTAGTAAATGGAATCAGTCCGAAGTTGTCAAGTTGCTATTGGATACAGGCTGTAATCTTAACTCGGCCAGCGCAAAAGGTGACACAGCTCTCCACCTCGCTTCTCGGAAGGGTTACGAAGACATCGTCGGACTGATCTTGGAAGCGGGAGGCACTCCCAATTCGGTCAATGCATTGGGCAACACACCTCTACACGATTCGATTGAGAATGGTCACGTGGGAACGGTGCGGGTGCTTCTCCGTTCTGATGCAGACCCTTTCCAACTCAATAGTCGCCTAGAGACACCCCTTGATCAACTAATGCGACTTGAAAATGAGGACTCTGAACTTTATGCCCCTGCAGCTGCAGCCGCTCGCATTAGGGAAGTTATCATAGCCGCTATGCGTGCCAAACAGGTGGAAAACTTGGACATTAAACGCGGGCAGAACCTTGGTACTGATCTCACAGAAGAAGAAGGGGTCCTTGTGGCTCTACAACAAGGCCAGGATCTCAAACGGACCGAGAACGAGCGCACATCAAGAGAAGTTCCAACCCAGTTACCGAGAACAGGCAAAGAGCCGGCTTCAGACGATGATTTGGCTTCCCAGTGGCCGCCAGACCGGACTCTTTCGTGGATGGCCAGCAACGGCTTTTCAACAGACTGGCAGGAAACTTTCAAAGCTCTCCAGATCTACGGCAAAGTTTTCTTGGACTTGGGGATTGGCCATGGGGGAAGGGGCAATTTTGATATGATGCACCGGGAGATCTACCCTCGATTAGTAAAAGAGTGCAGTAATAGTGGTACTGGATGGGACCAGTCCAGAGAACGCAAGGAGGGGAAGAGATTGCGTCGTCTTATTCGTGCTATGGTTAAGGGCAAGGCACCGGAGAGTTCCGGGTATAAAACACAGCAGCACGAAACACTCCTCAAGCACGTGAATGCTTTGGACAAGCCGAAAGTGGAGAGCAACCACGATCACTCCAAAAATGTTGAGAAGTCCGAAGATATAGAATTGACAGACAGGCTCAGAATGCGTTCTGTACGCGAGGGAATAGATTCCACATTAAGGAGTATTGAGGAAATTAAGCAGGGCGAGAGAACAGAGGACACATCAGGAAGGCCCGACCCAGACCCTGAGTCAATTCACACTGAGCGCGAGAGAGCGCTAGCCAAGCTCGAGGGCGATAATGCTATAGCTCCCGATCTTAGCCCGACGGAAGAAGCTAAGCTAGAGAAGTTGATGAAGGACTTTGGAGGCCGGATTGAGTCTTGATGGGCGTTCAGTAAGACTGGGGCAAGCATATGATTTCGAACCACAGAAACTGGACATATGACTAATTATTGGAATTTCCCTCAAGATGATCGAGGCTTCGAGCATGGTTGGTTGTGTGATTATAAGTTGGAATTTTTCTGAAGTGTTACCACCTTGACGTCAAATTAGCTTTGTCCAGGTTTTATCCCAGAAATACCCGTATAATAATTATCAGGTGGCTTCATCTGTATTTGAGGCACAATGCGAAGGATTGCATCCGGGAATTAAGAATGCGACAGATGCCTGGATTTACCTTTACGATGTCCCTTGGCGCGCTCTAACTGCAGCTCGGGTAGCACACTTATAAAATTGAGGGACTGATCGTGGCATGATCACCTGAAAGCATAGTGAGCTCCGTGGAATGGTATTCGCTGATCCTCATATGATTGCTGTCACATTACTTTCTCTCATACGGTTAGACTATTCACGTATTCTCTTCTTTTTAAATACGGCCATGGTTCTCACGTCTCTCAGATTCTAATAACCTCTCTATTCCGCAACTATCAAACTCTCTCTCCTGCTGATTCGGTTCCATACATAATCTATAATCAATAATCGGAGTTCAATTCACTGTGCTTCCTTGAGGTCGATCATGTCGATCTCCATCCATCCCCGATCGGAATGGGGCGGTTAGTCTCAAACAGACCCAGCGAAAGCCAGAGCACCACCACAACCCAGCCAGAATCCTGACTGGAATCCTTTGGCTGGATGTTTCATCCACTATCTAGGACCAGATAGTATTCTAAAGGATCCCCTTACAACCGAGGAAAGATGCCAGCAAGCAATTGCTGCCACCTTCGACGAGCAAAGTCTCTCGCCCAAATTTGATGGCGACATTGCCTATAACTTTCTGATCTGCCCACATGGAAATATCTATATCGGCCGCGGCTACGAGCGTGGTGAGGCCAACCATGGTCAAGATGATCAAGGCAATCCGTTGAAAGCCGATGGTTTTTGGCGGAATGCGAACTACTACTCCATTTGCGGCCTCCTCAGAGGAGACCAGATCGCCAACGAGGACATGGTACGCGCTTTTCGAAACTTGATCAACCATCTACGTCGCGAAGCAACTCCTCAGATGACAGGCACGCGAATCTTCCCGCATAAATTTGAGTATGAAACAGATTGCCCAGGAAACCTGACCATGTACGCCCAGAGGGGATCTACCATAGACCCAGACTATCCGTGGACCGGCCTTGCTGATATCTATATCTATGCCGCCGAGCTGTGGTACAACGCTACTTACGCAAGCATTCCAGGTTACGTGAAATGCCCTGAATTTGGCAAGACAGGCTGGTCTACAGTCCTATGTCTGACGCAAGGCTTGCAGCACGAGCTTGGAATTTCGCCTACGGTGCAAAACTTTGGAGTGACAACATTTGATGCTGTCACCTTCCGGAACAAACTCCCAAAAAACGAGGACAATACGAACCTGGTCCGACTTTACAACGCCACGTTGTGGTGCAAAGGTTATTTCGCATCGACTGACCAGAGCCACTGGGACGACAACGCACAATCCTCACTGGTCAAGTTTTACAGTGATGCCGGTCTCTCATATTCTAGTATGGCTCAGAGCATGTGGCCGAACGTGTGCCGAGCCATGTTCCGAATGGACCAGTTCAAGCAGATACCGCAAGGCAATAACACTACCCGTCATGTCCAACAATGGTTGAATAGCCATTATGTGGCAGGCATTGGTGTTCCAGGCATGGGTCTGGTGCCGTGTGACGGCTGGTATAGTCGAGACGTCCAGCAAGGTATTATGAAGGCTTTGCAATATGAGCTGGGCATTCCTCTTGCTTCCATCACCGGCAATTTTGGCCCTATGACCCAGGCGGCGCTCAAAGACAAGAGTACACAGACTTTGACGGGAAGCCTGCGCTATCTCTTCCGCATGACGTGCTTCTTCAACTCGCCGACCTACTCAGCCTCAGGAGCTGTTCCGCTAGATTATCTTCCTAGTGACATGGATACCGACACAAATACACCTACCCACGTGGCGTGGCTACAAGCCTTCCAATCCTTCTCACAGCTTTCGATTACCGGCACCAATGATTACAGGACCTGGGCGCAGTTACTCGTGTCAGTAGGAGACTCAGAAAGACCGGCTACTGGCTGTGACTGCATAACTGAAATCACCGCTGCAAGAGGTACGCAATTGAAAGCAGCAGGCTATCAGATCATTGGCCGCTACCTCGATGAGGATCTTGGACCAAGCGACCCACACTATCTGGGAAAGGCCCTCAAGCCCGGTGAACCACAGACCATCTTGAACTGCGGCCTCCGCTTTTTCCCAATCTTCCAATACTCGGGCCGCAATCTCTCCAACTTCACTTACGCAAGTGGTCTATCCCAAGGCCAGCGAGCCCACGATACAGCGTTGGGATATCGCATTCCCGCAGGCACGTGCATATATTTCGGCGTGGACTACGACGCGCTTGACGATGACATTGACAGCAACATCAAGCCGTATTTCCAAGGCGTGCGGGATGGGCTGTCGCAGCGTGGCAGCCGATATGAATTTGGTGTCTATGGGTCGCGAAACATTTGCTCGCGTGTCTCGAAGGAGGTAGGCGCAAAATGGTCTTTTGTTTCGGGTATGTCGTGGGGGTTTTCGGGGAATCTGGGATATCCTTTGCCGGAGAACTGGGTGTTTAATCAGATTAAGGAGTTTGCTTTTCAGGGAAGTTTCGATTTGGATAATGATATTTGGCGCTCTGGTACGGATGGTGGAGTGTCTGCATTGAGCAGTTAGAGACTGCATGTATGGCGCAGATTGAGCAGGCCAAGGTGTTTTTGAAAAGTTGAGGGTTGGAATCTATTTTATCTCTATACTTCCCCTGGTAGCTCCGCATCGCTGCGCTGTGCCCCCTGAAAACTTGTGGATCAAACATCAACCCAGAGAAAGTTGGACTGATATCCTGCGTATACTTACAACATCACTATAACTCAACGATTTTAGGGCTGCCTCCTTTCTTCCAAGTCACTCGCCAAGTCATCAGGATCCATATCCAATATCTCCCAGCCAAGAAGGCGCTCTCGATCCCACATCACATACCCAATACCCCGCAGTTCCTCGACATGCCAATGATGGTGAGCTCGATTTTCTCTGATGGCTCGACACCAATCCCAGCCTGCACTCGGGCCGCTTTCGTCACTCGCAAATCTCGTCTGCAGAGTCCTCGAGTAATGTTGCTGGTCTCGGTATTCATACAGAGTGTCCGTAAGAAAACCCTGCTTCACTCCAAGGTCCGGGTGTAGATCGATCTTAACATTAGGGTCGATATGGAACTTCCGAGTGGCCTTGTGGAAAAAGTTAAGACCAAGTGAGAGCAAGCGTTCCGCGGCTTCATCGTTTCGCTTATGCTGGAAAAGTGGGTGGGAGCGAAAGTCTGACTCGTATCCCATTCGCCTGTACTGGATAGGGGACCACGGTTCCAGTTCGGACCCGCAGTGCTTGTGGTGAAGTGCATCGATTTCTTCCTTGCGGCGAGTTAGTGCTCGAGCATAATATTCGATCATCCAGTTCCGAATACAAGTCATTTCTTCCACTTGCCAGGGAGAAAATAAGCCGAGAAAAATTCTGGCCATTCTATTTGCGTAGTAGGATAACTGGTCAGCTTCATTGAGCGGGAGTCCTTGGATTTGTTTATTGTGTCTGTTAAAACGTGTGAATACGAGACAGAATAGCTCGAGTCGGTAGAAAGCTCTATAGAGACGTCGCTTTTCGTTTTTCGAGAGGGGACCAGGGAAATCGTCGGGCTGTCCAGTTCGTGGATTCGTCGTAATGATGGAAGCCGAGTATCTTTCCGCAGCAGTCTCGACTAGATATTGCATTTTTGACATCGAGACTAAACTTGCTAGATCGAGGGCCTCGATACCCGGCTGGGAAGACCTTCCAATTTTATAATCGTTGAGAAAACGTACGACGCTTTCTTTGTCCTTGGGTGGAAAATCTCTCGCCTTGCGGACTGATATTGCCTCGCATAGAACCGCCGGACGCAGCTCGGCTTGCAAAATAGAAGAGAGAATAAGATTCTGCGCCTGGTGATATACAATAAAATACTCCTTCGAGGCCAAGACGAGTGATTTTAGGGCCAATATTCCGGGTAAGCTCTTGAGCACAGCGACCTTGAGCTCAAATGGCAAGCCTTGCAGGCTTGCAGGCGTTGGAGCCGCACATTCATCGGTCTTGACCGCAGGTATTCTTAGACCAAGGGCTCGTTTCGCTGCAATAACGATTTTCTCCATCTGGTCTGTAAAAGAATGAAAGAAATGAGAGACATAAACAGCGCACCTTGATGGCTTTGACTGATGTTCAACGAAAAGGTACCCCTAGCGTCGTGTTTTGATCACAAGGCAGCATCATCTGAGACGCGGGGCTAAGCGGGATATTGGCGCTCAGGCCTAGAATGATGGGCGTGCCCCTGAAAATTAGCGAGCTCCGACGTTACCTCCGGCGTGACGCGAAATGATCTACAACAACTTGTTGTTTGGGATATGAGAAGACCGTCACCACGCTAGCTAGGATACTCTTAACGAGTCCAATCATTCTTCACCATTTCCTCTGCAAACCTTAAAAAATATTTAGAGAAAACACAAAAAAAAAAAAAAACCTTGGGGGGGACGTGAATAAGTCGTTGATTGTGTCCTACAAAGTCGAATCTTCTTGTCTGTCCAATAAATTTTTAGCTCTAGGGAAGTATGGAACTGTTGGGAACCGAATTGCAAAACCGCCCTCTCTATTGTCCTCTCACGGCTCTAACAGCTAAGCCATGAAAAGTTATCATTCCGACACAAATAGCAGCCCTCATTGTATGTTTCTGACGCTCAAAATCCCGTCACAACGCGTTGATCCACTCCAACACAGTCGTAGGCTCAACACGCCTAGTCCAGTCTGGTTCAAGGAACATATTGCGAACCGTCCCACTCTGATCGACCAGCAGCGTAGCCGGAAACGGGACCTCGTTCGAATCGTCGCCGTTAACCTCCGCAAACTTGATGCCGTTGATCTGCTCGACCAGAGGACCTATAGCATCCGGGTGCTTCCAAGCGATGCCCAGCTTGCGCGCATATTCATTATGGAGATCCGAGAGGACCGGAAACCCGAGATTGTGCTTCTCGGTCATCGTGAGGAGACCGTTTGGCTTCTGGGGCGTGATGCCGACGAGAGTGACGCCTTTGGCGGTAAATTCGGCAAGGTGCCTCTGCAAGCCACTTATAGCGATATTGCAGGCCGGACACCATTCCCCGCGGTAAAAGGCTATCACGAGAGGACCGCGTGAGAGGAGTTCGGCGCTGGATTGCTCCTTCTCTACGGCATCTGGGAGGGTGAATTGGGGGAGCTTGTCGCCGACCTTGATAGCAGTGGAACGATCGAATTTGGAGAGATCTGAAAGAGCGGCTCCAATTGGAATCTTGAATTCATCGGGAAAAGTTGTGAAGAATTTCTCGCGGGAGGCGTCGAGCTGGGGTTGGATAAGGCTCATAATGGTGGTTTTTGGGGGAAAATGAAGTGTCTTGATAATATAGAGCGATAGGTAGAGATAACTTGTTGTCAGTATTAGTGTTAGGTAGTTATGTATTTATACTTTTCTATTGAGAGATCAAGCGCTCAATTTCTAAGCACTATCTATGGACGAGCTCGGTTGAGTTCGGACGGGTTGCTAAGCTGGGAATCCAGATCCTCGAATTAAGAACACTTGTACAGACCTGGAATACCTCCTTCACTGGACCGAACCGTGACTACGTCCCTCCGTGTCGTCACGTCTTGATACCAGAGGCCCATTACGGCCCCTGGAGCCCATTCGGGCTCCCCTAAATCCTTCTCACCAGAAGTTGACTTTCTGGATAGCCGCGTGACCGGGGATGAGCACATTCCAGGCAAGACGGGTGAGCAGAGGTGAGGCGGTGGAGAGCGCACAATAGAGGCTGGTGAGGACGGTGATGATGAGGTGAAGCGAGGGTGAGCAGAGCGGCGATGTGTCACGTGCGCGGTACTGCTTCGCGCACAGGTGAGGAAACAACAACGCAGTCCAGCGGCGCGTAACGAGGTAAGCACCATAAAATTCCCAACTCGAGTTCGATAACCCCC
>Ga0247778_1000861_pt1 | contig 21750 bp, 18 predicted proteins | sample UWRJL049202B5_FD_179939 | JGI IMG/M metagenome (GOLD analysis project Ga0247778, IMG submission 179939) | Plant litter microbial communities from Arlington Agricultural Research Station in Wisconsin, United States - UWRJ-L049-202B-5 | ecosystem: Environmental > Terrestrial > Plant litter >... | reverse complement strand
GGGCATTTTAACGCCCGAACCCCAGATTGCTGTTTTCATACAATACCCAAATAAAATTTCTGTCGATTGGATATTATTATCTTGACCACCACAAAAAAAAAAACTCCATCTCAATTTCACTCCGCGAGCCCGAGCCCGAGATTTGAAAAACTAGCATCGGATAAACTCTCGTCCTTCGCATGTTTTAATTCAATCCTAACCTCCGAGCTCGCATTATGTGTGCGGCGTTGCTGCGCCGCTCGATGGTGTGGCAATATTGAGGGGTTGGGGAGGAATTTGGATATGATGGCTAGTTAGAACGTGGTGTTGAATGCAAGATTTATGTTCTTGCTCGGAATATGCATGGTTTGGGGGATTGGGTATCGGAAGTCACAAGAGGGAGGAAAAGTTGGGTGTTAAGAGGGATTCGAACTGCAACTGGTTGGGGTGGGGGGTGTGGAATGAGGGGAAGGCGGTGGAGGATGGATTTGACGCTCCTGAAATGGTATTTAGCACGTCGCGACGTGGCAATTGCTAGCTCGCGCGAATTTGTACCTTGTGGAAGATTTACTGGGTTTGAAGATTTCGCTACTTGCTCGTTGAATATAGCTTCTAGAGGGAGGTGTCCAGTGTGTTCGAGAGCTGAGAAAAGCATCCCCTTCAAGACCTCACAGTGACCTGGTTTTCCGACTCAACCATGTGCTCAGTTTACTCGTCAATCTGAATCAATCTCCTCCTTGTGCATCTGCAATTGATATTTCCTGATACGAGCTCAGCTCAGCGCAAAAGAAACCTCGGCCCATCAAATTTCCGTTTACCTTCCCAATATCCTGGGCCGTAATCGACTGTCAACTCATCCCCTGGCCCGATAACGCACCCTCCCTTCACTTTCAAAAACATGCGATGGGCACCAGAGTTCTCTTCCGGGACCTATTCGATATTCGGATTATCAGGATGATTGATGTACTTGGTGTAGCCAGCTGTCTTGTTAATAAGGATATGAGATTCAAGAAATCACGGGCAAACTTACATTTTGTGTCTGTGTAGATGCAATACTCCCCTTTGCCGGGGATATGGAGCTCCATTATATCCTTCTCCTCCTTACCGCCCTGTGTCCATTGCGTCGCAGACTTGCATATCCCAGCGTGTTCTGCAACATAATCACCAGGGTTTAGTGACTGAGACTCAGTCAGTATATCACGAATATTTCGGCAAGATGGTATATACCATTATTGCTCTGAGAGCCTTTCCAAGCTCTGGAATTTCCGTGTCAAAGACTTGAATGGGGGGTTTGTTCCAAACAGCGCAGCATGGCAATTTTCTGGACCAAGCGCTATGCTTCGCCACATGGGTTTCCCACTCAGGGATCCCACTGAATCCATCTCCAACAGTCCTGTTCGTGATGAAGGTTTTGATCTCGTTCGTTGAAAACAACCCTACATTGTAGGTACTCGTTCCTTTGTTGAAGCTGCCACGGTAGAACCTACCACCAAGTGGAACTTTCAGCGGGTCCAACGCAGCATCGATCGGGATACCAAAATTTTCCATCCGCGTTCTCCAGTGAAGGCAGCTTTCATCAGCATACGCGGTGAACATGTGTCTATGAACGTCACGTTTTTCTTGTCTCCATCGATGAAGTCCTTGTGGCAAAGTGTGAGTCGACGGAATGCTTCTCTAACGGAATACCGAGGCTGAGAGGCGGGCCCCAATGCTGTAAACCATACTGCACCCGGCCCAGCTTCGTCCAACAAAAGCGAGAACTTCCTGCCGAGACGCCTCCGATAACATCAGTAGACCGACTGTGCATGGCGGCGAGAGTACTAACCAAAGCTTCAAAGCCTCATCCCTCATGATAATTCCCAGGCGCTCCGTAATCCTTGCCCTTGTGAGTCTCCAACATAAGACGCCTAGCTTGTACTTCCTGTATCTTCGAAGCGTCAACCTGAAACATATCATTGATGACCTGTCTGAAGTCCCTGTTGTTGACATCCCATTTACCATACTTTGGTTGTGCTCTGGATGGTCGACTTCGTTTGCCATCAAACGCTCTGCCTTTCTTCTGCAACTCCTCATACACCAAATGGGCAAATTCAATACCGAGGCTCACCAACGACAGCCTACCAAAGCAATTCTTGTCATCCAGTTGAGCATTACGCTCCATAATCTTGACTGCTTTCTGGTTCGTTTCCTCCGCCGTTTTGCTCCCACAACGTAGACGGACTGACTCCCTGAAATGATCTTCGGGTACGCGGGCGCACGCCGCAGATTCCAAAAGAATGCCATATAAATCCTTCGTTTTGTCATCGCAGCTGCCATCGGGAGGGTCGAATTGCTCATCGTCGATCTCGATGTCGGTAACATTTTTCGTCGCGGCAGGGGTTGCGGTACTCGTGTTAAAATTCGGCTTTGGAGCTATCGCGATGTGTGGGCGAGTTGCGAAGATACTATTGGCATCCAGAGGGTCGAGTGGTGCGCGTGTAATTGTAGCTGTAGAAACGGCATTTTTTCCATAGCTAGAAGTTCTCTGCCTCTTCGCACATGGTCGCGCATCTCGAGAGGCACTTTGCTTTCGTGGCCCGCCGGTGGCTGCCGGGGTGGTGGATGGCTGCTTGAGATGGTGGGATTGGGAGAGGACAGGGCGTTATTGGCTTTCAGAAATTTCTGTGCATGCCTCATAGGTAAGCTGCGCCCAATAATTGGTAAATTCATTCAGCTGCTAGACTGCACAGGAGCTCACCAGATTTTATATTCCCAACCCTTCTACCTCCATGAGAAATCGGATCGCATTTGCTGGAAGATTTTCCGGTGATGGTAAATTCTTGCCAAATTGGCAGGGGCGGCCATCTTGATCCAGCTTCTCAAGTAAAGTGTCCACGAACTTTGCGCGGACTCAGCATCTGTGTCGTGTTGCGGAACTTAGGATGCCTCAGTTGCACCATGTTGATTTTGTGATGCGCGTCGAGGTTCGTGAGACGGGAAAAAGTCGCGGATGAGGCGTAGGAGAAACCGGCAGAGGAGACAGATTAATGACGGCGGGGCGTTGTATGAAATTTGGAGAGAGCGCTCGATGTATGATGGCAGAAAGAATGGTACAATGCAAGTCTGGATGTTACGGTGAGCTGAGCTACGACCGGGCAACAGGGTATTCGCGAAGTCGAGGCGACAGTGGCAGAATTGACGTGGGCGGTGAAAAAAAAATGAAAAAAAATATCCGTGTACTTGAATGTACGAAGTGAGACTCTGCATCGCATTAGCTTCTATTGACGGATAAGTGAAACCATAGTTCTGGTAGTAGCATTTACTCCGTTTTGGGCCACAGGATCCGCCATTGGTGCGATTGGTGCTGTAGATTCCGCATCCACTGGTGATCCTCTCGTACGATCCGTCTACTACGTAGTATCCTTATCTTCTGCCTCGGCACGGCGACCCAGGTCTTGGAGTCTTGGAAGGCGTTGTGTATCCATTCAGCTGCCATCCGACGTACGCTGCACGCTAAGACTAATAGCGAACCAATAGCGAACCAACAGCGATCTCTAGCGACAGAATTTTGGTGTTCCTTGCTTATTAAGCGTGCATAAAACGTACGTTGGATCACAGCTGAACGGATAGTCTATTGGTTGATCGGAGACTCGACAACGTCGTGTCATCGCCAGCTTGTGGAGATAGAGGGGGAAGTATTTGGAACTGGGGATCGGGAGCTGGTAGCTACATCGTTATCGGAGACTCAGAATAGGGGTATCGCCGTATCGATGGGGAGCGGAGCACTGTCGTGATTGTCATTGGGAAGGTTCAGGGGATTCATTAAGAATTGATGATATCACGAATATTGCATAATTAATGAGGTATGTTTGAAAAAGAGCAGGAAATTAACGGATTGGGAATGATGAAGGAGTAGCATCGAGCCACAGCCGTACTAGGCCAATTTGAAGCTATTCCCACCTACAGAACGAGAACGAGCTATATACAATACGTATTGTACGTTGCGCGTTGCGCGTTGCGCGTTGCGCGTCCTAAGGAGGCCGAAAACCGAAGCCGGCCGAAGACTGGCTGAGGCTCGATGCCGACGAGCGCCCGCCAATACCTAGTACCGACGGCCTTACCTCCGTAGTCAGTCTTAATGGCTAGGACGGGGCGGTGAGGAGGTGCGAATCAGACCACGGGATCGACTAGACCTTGAGTAGCTTAGTTCCTGGGAGATATCTTAGACCGGGGCCCGGGACCACCGTAGATCTTAGAAAATCAAGCCTTGCTTGCGCTTCATTACGAATTCTTTCCCTTCAACGTAGCACCGTCATGCTATGAGGTTGAGGGCGATCAAATTGTGACACTCCACTTTTTCGTGGTGATGTCAACATCGGACCGCCGCGTCCTGGTGGTCCCATCAATTTTCTTTCACGCCCAACCATTTTCTTTTTCCGACACGGGAGAGAGTACATGGATGGATGCTACCCTTGTAAAGATCTGCATGCCAGAGAGCTTAGCTGTACAGAAGTATGTGTGGCTGAAGCTGAAATAGGAGATGCTGACGCCAAGAGCTGCGCCAAGAGCTGAGCCAAGATTCTAGCGTTTTTAGCGTCTCAACCCTTGCTCCAGGCTCTTCTCTCTCTTCTGGTTTCCTCTCGAAAAAGATCATTATCCAACAAGTTGTCTGAATAGTATTGTATCCGGCCTCATCTCGCAACCCAAAATATCATTTTGCTGTCCCACAGCTCCATCCACATCAGTCTTCGAGAGTCAATTCCCAAGCGTTCTTCCCGACATTGGACCAGCTATTTCATTTGCCATGATGACACCACTGTCGCCCCCAGGTACCAGTTGCTCTAGCAGCAGCAGCTCTAGTAGCAGCAGCTCTACCATTCGGCCTTCGGAGAACACACCGCTTCTCGGCAGCCCGACTGCGGGGCCGCAAATTGGATATGAATCGGATGGTTCATCGTTAGAATCTCATACAATCCTCGACGAGGAAAAATGGGAAGCAGAGCCCAAGTCAGACTCATCATCCCCACGACTCCAAATACTCCTTCTCTGCTTCGCACGTGTAATGGAGCCCTTGGCGTTCACTTCAATATTTCCCTACATCGCCGAAATGGTACAACGGAATGGAGACTTGCAGGTCTCTAACATCGGATTCTATAGCGGACTCATCGAGTCCGTATTTTCGGCGTCACAAGGCATCTCTCTTCTCTTCTGGAGTAGCTGTGCCAATCGTTTGGGCAGCAAAAGGACGCTTGTTTACAGTCTTACTGGCATGGCAGTTGGACAGGCGCTATTTGGCATGTCGACAAGTCTCTGGCAGATGATTCTCTTCCGCAGCATTACAGGCGCCTTTTCCTGTTCGAATCTAATCATCCGGATCATGATTGGAGAGATCTGCACCGGAGAGTCGCAGGCAAGAGCATTTAGCTGGTATTCGATTGCTGCGAATATAGGAATCATGTTTGGTCCTGTCATTGGTGGAGGATCTGCTGATCCAGCACGTCAATATCCGTTTGTCTTCAAGGGATGGTGGTTCTTTGAACTGTACCCCTTCGCACTCCCTGGACTTGCCGTCGCTGCAGTCAGCGCCACCGCGGCAATCTTTTCCCAGCTCTTCTTGAAAGAAACATCGGGAATGGCGAATGCTGCGGATGAAATCGACTACACCGGAGATGCGGAGCAGTTCTACTCGAACGTTTCGACCTGGCAGCTTCTCAAAATTCGCGAGATTTCCGGTGCTTTTTGGAGTCATGCACATGTGATGGTGTGCTGGACTGCAATCAATGCTATTCTGCCAGTTGTATTGTATACATCCATCGCATTGGGTGGCTGGCAGCTTTCTCAGAGACAGATCTCTATTTATCTCTCTTCGCTGGGTGTTTTTGATGGAGTATGGATGTTCCTCGTCTTTCCCATTCTTCAACGTCGCGTGGGAACCAAGGGTATTTTGCAGACTGGGTCTATAATGTGGCCTTGTTTTACGGGTGGCTTTATAGTAGTAAATGCGTTGCTTCGCAAGGATGCAGTTATCGCTGCCATTATTGTCGGAGTCTTCATGACACTGGTTGGGACTGCTATAGGAATGTCGTTCACGGCGGCGCAACTAGCCATCAATGAAGCGAGTCCAAGTTTCGAGCTCTCAAGAAAAATGAACTTTCTCGCAGAGCTCAGTATTAGCATTATACGGAGTACCATTCCTGTTATCATAAGTACGATTTTTGCGGTGGGTGTTAGCCAGCAGATTTTTTCGGGATATTTGGCTTTGTTGATTGTTACTGTGTTTGCTTCCGGTCTTCCAATCATCTTGACAAGGGTCAAGAATACTTGAGACCGAAAGGGGATTTGTATTTTTAAAGGGATGTTGATCTGAAAAGGGGGTTGTATTTTTAATGGGATATCAAAAGCTAATGAGGATGTAAAATAGATCATTGAGATTGAAAGAAGATTTGTACTTTTAAAGGAATATTAATAGCTAATAACAACGTGGAATGGATCAAGAAAACTTGAGATCGAAACGGGATTTGTATTTTGTAAGGAATATCTATAGCTGACGAGAGGAAGTGGAAGAAGGGGTGGAATCGTAAAGATAGCAAATATGTACACGTCACAAGTCTCACTCGAGGCCACCCGACACTTTCTCCCCCTCATTCTCTAAGGCTAGGTACTTATTTGCGTCACTTATTTCCCCTGCAGTTTCTCAGCCGCATATTTTCCCAACGCATCCAAAGTCCCCATCCGCAACATCTCCAAAACCGTAACATCAAAACCGAACGTACGTCGCCACCAAGCACGCACCTCAATCGCCACCAGAGAGTCCATTCCCAGAGCAGAGAGGGACAACTTGGTATCGAGTTCCTCTTCAGTCTTCAACAGAAAATTGCATAGCATCTTGCCGATCTCCATAGCCAGCAAGGTACTGCTCTCAGGTGCGGACAGGATAGAAGGGTCTGCCTGAGCCGAAACGAGGAATGTGCTGAGACTGTCGCTGGGTACGCTTACTTCGGTATTATTGCTGAGGTCGGAGTTGTGGTATGCTGCCATACGTAAGTCTTTCCAGATGGTGGCGTTGCTGTCTGCGTTGATGGGCGAGGTCGAGCCTAGACCGAGCACAAAATTGCGATGGTTGACGAAGGTTTCCGGGAATTCCGACTGCGGTTCTTGTCTCCCGACTGTGATGGAGATGGAGAGGGTCAGGGCATCAAAGAGGCTCTTTTCGGTGACTCCGTGTAAGCCCATAGCGGTAAACTTCCGATGAGTCTCGTCATTCTCGGCCACAAATCCAATCTCGTCGACGCTCCCTATGTTGATGGCCGAAACTGGGAGCCCTAGACTAGTACGATAGTCAACGAAGGCATCGAGGAAAGTGTTTGCGCTCGAGTAGTTGGCTTGTCCTGGCTGTCCAATGAGCGCCGTGATGGAGCTGAAGAGAACAAAGAAGTCAATTTCTGCTTCCATCAAAGCCAACTCGTGGTGGAGATTCCATGTGCCTTGAATCTTGGGCCGAGTTGCCAGATTCCAATCTTCGTGGCTCATTCGAGGAAAAGCCTGGTCACGAAGAACCATTGACATTTGAAAGACGCCTTTGACAGGTCCAGATGATGCGGCTGCTGCCAATGCCTTCCTAACGTCTGAAGCTTTGCTTACATTCCCCTTTACCAACTGTACATCGCATGCCATACTTTTGAGTTCGTGGATCAGATCCTCGTGTATTGCGCGTGTTCCGGCACTCGGGGAGAGAAAGACGAGATGACGAGCACCTCTTTCAACCATCCAAATTGCAATCGCACGGCCAAGTCCACCAAGTCCACCAACTAGAAGATATGATGCTGAGCTTTCGAATTTTGCCTCTATCTTATTCCGTACAGTTTGTAATCCCTGGTTGGCATGTGGTGCTGGAAAAGGTCGAGGAAACTCCACAACAACCTTCCCAATGTGGGAGCCAGGCTGCATGAATGTGAAGGCTTCTTGTATTTTATTGGGCTGGAAAACATGTACAGGGGAAATAGGGCAGATCCTATTTTGACCACAGAACTGGATGATGGAGTTCAAAAGCCTTGAAGCTGTTAAGAAGATGCATCAAGCAGCGAAGCCAAACACTCACATGTTGATAACCAATGGCTTCTGGGCGCAAATTCGGTCTAGATCAACGCAGCAGTAGCTACGATTAGCCAGAAAGACCTCCATGTCAAGTTTTCCAGCTCCAGTCAAGTCTCGCTTCCCAATCTCGACCATCATGCCGAATTCGGCAATACATCGCCACGTTTCGTGAAGGAGCTCTCCAGACAGAGAGTTCAGCGCTAGGTCGACACCGCGCCCTTGCGTTTCTTGCATGATCCCATTGACAAAGGAAGTATTTCTGGAATTGAAAATTCGGTTCCGGGGTATGTGCATTGTTTTCACAAGATGTTCGACCTTCTCCTCTGTGCTCACGGTGACAAAGATCTCAGCTTCAAGCATCTGTGCAACTTGTATAGCAGCAAGGCCGACTCCACCGCAGCCGCTATGAATAAGAATCGACTATAAAGTATAAGCATTAAGGTTTCGTTGTAGAGCATAAATGGATCGATTTACCTGTCCTTTTTCGAGTCTTCCAACGTTCATAATTGCCTGAATTGCCGTTCCGTATACAATAGGCATTGTTGCGGCTTCAATAAAAGACATCCCATCGGGTATCTTGGCACAAAGAAGTTCGGATAACACGATTGAGCTCGAAAAAGTCGAGCGCCCAGCCAACATCACACGATCCCCAACACGCAAGTTTCTTACGCCAGGGCCGACGCCACGGACCACACCACTTGCTTCCAGGCCTAGATTTGGCTCCGAGAGCTCGACCACGCCCATCCTAGTTAATACGTCCTGTTATGATGATCAGTATATGCAGTAAACGAGGGGATATCTTCTTTTCAGCTTACCACAAAGTTCAAGCCCATAGCATGAGTGACCACTTCTACATCATCCCCCTTGAGCATGGAAGCAGCAGGCTTTGATGCCCACTGAACCGTGCCACGCCTTCCGGATTCGGGCAGCTTGAGAATGAGTTCTTCGCTCACATTTGTGGTCAATAGTTCCTTGGACAGTGAGAATGGGTAGAAGCGACCGACTTTAGCAGTCCCGCCGCTGATGACAAACTCAAAATCTGGTCCTAGGGTACTGTCGTCATCCGTCCCGCTCTGAATTCTGGTAAACACATCCGCTATAATCTCCGAGTCTGCGTCGACATCTCTTGTCTCGCAGGTGGCGAAGTTAAGCAACATCTCGGAACGGAGAGTCCGCGAGATACCAATCACTTGAGCGTAACTTGGATCTTGGCAGTCCATGTGGCAAGGTCGAGTAAGCCACATAATTTTGGAGTCCGCAAGAGAGCCAACCAAGTCTTTGAACTGCTCGAACGTATTATTGTCAATGTCCTGGAAAAACGGTCCAGCTTCATCGAGAAGGGCAATGATATCTTGCCCAACGGGAAGATGGTCTCCTAGGTTATGTCTTGATACAGAAAAGCCTCTGACACCCAGTTGCTCCATGAGACGGCGTGGTGGGTCACTGTTCTGGCTCTTGCACAGAACGGTCAGCCTCTTCGAGTGCCTGTAGTCTATATCGGGTATTGTGACCATAACTGCGTCTTTTCGAAGTGGATCATCGGCAGCGAAAGTAAACAACTCTGGTGGCTTGAAGCCTACCGACATAAGCTCTATGCTCCACTGGTCTAGTGCGAGTTTGGCACATGGATCGTCAGCTCTGCTGTCCGAAGCGCCGTCCCACCAACCCGGCAAAACGCCCCATAAGAAATCGGCCCATTGGGGTGTTGAGCTGAAGTCGTGACTCACAAGTCGACCGTTATCATCAAGAAGTGTCCGCACATTGAGAAGACTCTCTCGAGGCGTCGGACTTCCGTTTGAAAGGTTTCTCGCAATGATGAGATCGTACTTTCTGTGATTGAAACCTTGTTCCTTTGGATCGTGGCTGATATCCAAAGGAGCAAAGTCGACATTTGGGATACCGCCCAAGATCTCTCTAGCAGTCGCAAGTGAGGTGGCCGAAACATCTGTTATGGTGTATCGCGAATACAAGGGTTGGTTGTTAGGAAGGCTGATACAGGCCAAAATTGGTCTGCTGCCTGCACCTATCCCAGCACCTATCTCAAGAACCTTTAAATTCGGCTTGCTGTGAGCCAGATGCTTCAACAAAAGTGAAATATCACAATACTGTGATAAGGAACATATTCTGCCCAGTAGGCCTTCCTCTTGAAGAATGTCCAGAGGTTGTACCTTGCCGAGGAATATGTCTTTCATGAAGGTGCACAATTTGCTCATTGCAAATGCCGCGCAGGCCACAGGAGTTTGACTTAGTTCCCGAGATATTCGATGAATTCGATTTTCGATAGAAAAATCATCGAGGTTAAGCAGCAAAGGGAGGTCCATCTTGCTAATTCGGAGATCGATCCATTTCGAGAAAGTGTTCATAGGTGAAAGAGTTGACTCCAGTCCAGCAATTGTCCTTTGTGAGTTGACAAGACAGAGCTGTGTTAATTCATTGAGGGATGGCGTATATGCTGATTTGTCCAATGTTGGTTTGATCAAGTCTTGTGTGCGCATGAAGTCGATGTGTGGGCCCCAGGTGTGTCGCGCTGCAAGGCCATCTCCAAGAGCAGGGTCAAGAGCATCTTCAAGGGGAGAGAGTTGAAGTCCTGTCATCTGTAAAACTACAGTATCCTCTACCACACAGCACCCCTTTCCAACAAGGCCACTACCGCGGGCGCGTGCCGTGGATACTGAGGCTCTAACGTCGCGCAAGCAGCGACTTATGCCCATTGACTCGATCGTAGTTGGAAGCAACTTGCGGTATCTACGGCAGATTCCGTATGTCTCTGCGCAGAAGAGCAATTGCAGAATGGAATCGATGACAGTTGGGTGGATGTGGAAGTTATTCTCGCCGCCGCCGTCGCTACAGTTGCGGATTACCGCGGACGCGATTGGGGCGCCTGTCGTCGCAGTCCGGATTTCACACAGACGCTGGAAAGATGGCCCGTAGTGAAAGCCTTCGTTACTCATGGCACTGTACCATTTCTGAGAAGAGGCTTTCCGAGGGAGAGTAGGTTGTTTCTCGTGTGATCCTAGGGGTTCGCTCATCTTGGCCACCTCCCCATAGCAATGTCTCGTCCAAGCGTGACCATTATGTGAAGTCACGGTGAATTCCCACCAGTCCCCTTCTAGAGAATCCCTTAAACGCTGCCGGCGAAACGTGGTGATCAACTCGGTTGGTTCCCTATCATGAAGAACAAGAGCTGTCGTGACATGGACACGGCGAAGACGGAAGCTGTCTTCAGCACCACCGATCTGCCGAATTGCCTCCCCAACTAGTCCTATATACCCGGCCAATGGAAATACGATGTCACCTTGGATAACATGGTCACGAAGCCAAGGAGCGTTGTCAAGATGAAGAAAGTTCTTCCACGCTGGCTCGAAATCGGTGCTCTCGGTGATCCTGATTCCTAGGAGGTCATGGTGAGCGTGCTTACGAAGACGCCATTCTCGGACCGTCCGTAGCTCATGCCAGTAACTTGATGGATGGTGCCATGGATATGGTGGGAGGTTAGGAAGAAGTCGACCAGCTGGGGCCAGTGCCCTGAAATCCAACCCGACATTTTGCGCGAAGAGCTGCCCGATTGCCGCAAGGAAAGTGTGAACACAATTCTCTTGCCGTCGCATCAGTCCGACGTAAGGAGCAGAACTCGAGTTGTGAGTCAGAATCTGCCTTAATGGGCCGGAAAGAGCAGAGTGCGGGCCGACTTCTAAAAAGATTGGGTTTTTCCCAAGAGGATGCCGAAGGAGACAGTTAAGTGCTGTGTTGAACAGGACAGGGGATTCGAGGTTCCGTTGCCAGTATTTGATATCCAGCAAGTCCCCCTTTTGGAAAAGCTTCCCCGTAACCGAGGAAAAGAAAGGAGTATGGAATACTCGGGGGGCCACGAGTCCTGCGAGTAGATTCAGGTAGCCTTGTCCAACTTCAACCATGTGAGGGGAATGATAGGCTTTATCAACATTGAGAACTTTCGTGAGTACACCCGCCTTTGAAGCACTGATAGCTGAAACGACGGCCGAAACTTGATCTGCATCTCCGGATATTGTCACGCTTGATGGGGAGTTGTGGCACGCAATGTTGACATTTGGAAGTAGAAAGGGCAAGGTGTCCTGCCAGCCCATACCAATAGCAGCCATGGCTCCCCTCTTGGTCTGATTCTTGACCGAGGTTCCACGACATAGGGAGACCATGATTGCTTCATTTGCGGTGAGCGCACCAGCGGCATACGCAGCTGCAACTTCCCCACCCGAGTGGCCGACAACTGCTGTTGGTTTTATTCCAAACGAAGCGAGAGTTTGAACTAAAGCAACCTGAAGGCCTGTCAGGGCCGGATGGGCAATCTCAGCATCATACAACCTAGTAGATGTGGCGGGCTTGCATAGTTCCGCTTCCAAGCTCCACAAGGGAGCGAGATCTCCGAGGTTGCCCAGGAAAGTATCCATAGATCTGATGCTCTCCCTGAAAACTGGATTCCACTGTAGCAAGTCGCGACCCATTTGGGGCCATTGTGCACCCTGTCCAGTAAAAGCCATAACCACGTTGGCGGCAGGGGAACTAACTTTCGTCAAAGGAGATATCGATATCGCGCCATCGCTGCCAGCGATCACGCTCGTACGATAGGGCAGGTGCTCTCGCCCGTTGGCCAGGGTGCAGGCAAGATCATCTTTCCTTTGGAGATTCGAACGCAGGTAAGAGTTGTAGGTCTCGGTCATTCGTTTCAACGACTCAAGCGAGTTTGCCGAATAGAGGAGTAAGTGCGGCTTCGTAGCCGGATCTTCTGAAGCTGTATTCTCAGGAGAGTACGTGTTTGGCGCAGCCTCGATTATCACGTGCGCGTTCGACCCACCAAGGCCAAAGGAGTTCAAACTCACTCTCTCCAGGCATGCTTTCGGCCAAGGAAGCGGTTCCGTCGGTACAATCAGCTTTCCAGTTTGAAACGGAATTTTAGGGTTGGGCTTCGAAAACTTGATATTTGGTGGAATAATACGGTTCTCTAAAGCTAGTACACACTTGATTAATGATGCCAGACCCGATGCTCCTTCCGAGTGACCTAGGTTCGGTTTGATCGATCCCATGTAGATGCCTGTCTCTCCAAAGACTCGTGCGATTGCAATGGCCTCAATGGGATCACCCGTGGGCGTACCAGTTCCTAACAGGACTCGTAGTTAGATTTGTAGATGGTCTTGAAAAATCCTAGCAAAATCATACCGTGGGATTCAATGTATGCCGTTTGGCAAAAAGATTTGATCCCCGCAAGGCTATATGTTCTCCTGATTAACGCCTCTTGAGCATCGGAACTTGGATGGGTCATTCCCGCCGTTTTCCCGCCATGATTGGTTGCAATGCCTCGAATGACTGCTCTAATTGGGTTGCCATCCTAAGTTAAGTATAAAGGAGTCAGTATTCCACGATGCAGAGACGAAGGCTGGATAGAGTAGATCAGGAAAAGCATACCCGCAGCGCATCCTTTACGGACTTGACATACACGGCCACGATGCCTTCCGCTCGAGCGTACCCATTTGCATCGGCCGAGAAGGTTTTGCAGGAGGCGTCGGGGGATAGGACGCCTTGTGTTGCCATTGTTGCTGTGAGACCTGGGGCCAATAAGAGGCTCGTGCCGCCGACGATAGCAGCCTTGCAGTCGCCCTTGGCAATAGCTGCACATGCCTCGTTGAGGCCAATCAAAGAGGCCGAGCAGCCCGTCCTGATTGTCACACTAGGCCCTCGAAGGTCCATTTCATAGGAGATCCGGTTTGATAGTGCCATGTCGCTCGTCGCCGTGCTTCGGTACCCGCCATACTAAGCCAATTAGTCTAGTCCAGACAGGGAGAAAGGAAGGGGAAAGCACCTGTTGCGAGTCCTTCGTAAACATCTCGGCCCAGTCTTCACCAAAACTTCCAGCGTAAACTCCTGTCTGGCTTCCCCGCCAGTTCACCTCACCGGCATCATCGATGCATTCCCGCGCAACCTCAAGTAGCTGCCGGTGCTGGGGATCCATTTGCTCCATCTCGCTTTTCGACATACTGAAGAAGGATGTGTCGAGACTCGCGATATTCACGCTTTCATTGAGAAAATAGCCGTGTTCTGAATTAATGCTTCCTGGCTTGCCGCTCGTCGAATAGTGCGAGGAGGCCCTGTATCGGCTCTCTGGAACGGGAACTCGAGCATCGTTCTTCGCTAGCAGGAATTCCCATAGGTCCTGGGGACAGGAAATGCCGCCAGGTAAGCGACAAGCAAGCCCACAGATAGCTATTGGTTCCCACTGCTTCGAGTCACTAAGACCTCCCGTGTCACTGCGGTTGCCATTGACCTTGACCTTGTCATTGTCATTGTCATTGATGATTTCGGCGGAAAGGGCCTCTTTATTCTGCCCATTGAGTGGTGATGCCATCACTGCTTGAATTGGCAGTTTTGAACGGTTGAACGGACTGTTGACTGAAAAGCTCGTGAAGACATTCCGAAGTCAATGCGAAACTCTGAAATGAAGATATACCCAACCCGAAGGCGACGAAGAGTGATAATGGTGATTGGTCGGAGACACGTGATTGGACCATTACCAGTTTTACTTAGCCGGGTTTAAGCGAGGGCCGAGCTGCCACGCAAATAACAAGCGAGCCCCGGCTCACCACCCTCACAAAAAACCCGGCTAAATATGATGAATAAATCGAGGGACGATCGGAGAACGGTGGCTGGCTGAAGATGCACTGGAAACCAAAAAAGGACTTAGTTCAGAGATTATCGCAGGCGGGAATAGATGCCACGTCAGGGAGATGCAGAATTCTCGACCCTGGGGCGCTCGGTGTGGGGTAGGGTGGGGTGGGAAATAAGGCCCTGGGTGGCCTAGTTAGATAGAGCGTTCGCTTTTTCATTCCTTTTTCATGTGTTCACTCTGATCTTGTCCCAAAGGGGTTGGCGTCACCTGGCATGCGAGACACGGCCAAGACCGATTATTTATTGAATTTGTTTCCGCTTTCGTGACGCGTGTCGACATCCTAATTAGGTAATACTTGCGTTTGAGAGGTAAATAATTAAATAGATTTGTCTAAGACCCTGAAAATCCTCATATGTCCATGCATGACCAATATTCGCCATAGAGACTGGGCTATAAAGTGGTACTACAGTAGTATGCATGGATATATGAGGCTTTTCGGGGTCTATGGCTTTCCCATCAACTTTCTTAGTACTTTTCACTGATAGTCGCTGCAGACCTTCTGCCACTTGCTATTCTTAGGAAGATAGTCCACCTGTCCCCTTTCCCTAGACTATTTAATTGTTTACTCTTTTCCTCAAGTATTGCCTAATTGGGAAGTAAACACCTGTTGCGAAAGTATGAAGATTTGCATGAATAACAACTGGTGTCTCAGCAAGAAGAGGCCGTAGGTACCTACTTCGTCCCAGGCGAAATTCTTCCGCCAAGAAACGCCACCGCAAGGGGGTGACAACGGCGGTGAAAGCAGCAAAATAAAACCCTTGTCCATGGCGTTTCTTGGCGGAAGAATTTCGCCTGGGACGAAGTAGTCTGCAACAAATCGTCAGTCTTCACACTAGACGGACGTCAACGTTGACAAGTCGTGTTCTTGCTCAGGTCTGTCGGTCGTGGAAATATATGTATGTCTTACTTGTCTGTCGTGGCAGACAAGTGATATCCGATGAGTCGATCGACGACCTTCTGGAGTTTGGAAGACTGGTGAATCAACCTCTACTCAAGACTAGTAGTGGCGGGTGGGTGATGATTATTTAAACCTCCATTCTCGCTCACTTTGGAATTCCTCTGCTCACCATCATTCATCATCTTCCGAAAATTCAGTTGCTTTGTTCAATACCTAATCTGCTATTCCATCCATCTCCCAAACAACACTTTTCAGCTCTCGTACCCGCTTCGCTCTCCAAGATGTGTCGCTGGTTCGCGTATATTTCCGAGTGTGAAGATTGTCTGCTTGAGGATGTCCTGATCAGTATGTGAAACATCAAATTTCAGTGCCACACTTGCTGATTACATGACAGCGCCTTCACACTCACTTGTGAAGCAAGTGAATCAGCACTACCTCCCTGATGATCATTTCTGGCAGCCGCCTTTTAAAGGCGCCATGGACGTTGAACCTGAATATCAGTTCGGGCAGCCGCCTCTTAAAGGCGCCACGGACGATGAACCATCGGCCACGGAGGATGAACCATCGGCCAAGGCCTTTGATAATTGGCTCAATATTGATGGCTTTGGAATGGTGTGGTACACACCTACTTATTCGGGTGAGTTTATGCCTTTGCAGAAGAACACCACCGTATTTCGTCTGTTCGCCAGGAAAAGAAGAGCCCGGGAGACTTTTTTTTCTTTTCAAGCCTTGCATGGCTAACAACTCATCAGCATTTAAATCTCTGCATCTTGGGGATGGTATTCCAGAGTATGATATTCCAAAGCATGGTATTCCAAAGCCACATCTTCATCCAGCTCAGTACAGAACTATCCAGCCGCCCATCAACGACGCGAATTTTCGCTCCCTCTGTGCCAACAGCTCCAGCAAAGCGGTTCTCGCCCATATTCGTGCTACGAGTGGATCGGGGGTGGTGCCCATCAACAACCATCCTTTCATATTCGGTATTCATTCCTTGATGCACAACGGTCTCATATCCAACTTTGAGGGAGTTGTCAAGCGCGAAATTATCAAACTCATATATGATGAGGCATATGACTACATTCACGGCACAACCGATTCCGAGCATTTTGCCGCTCTGTTCATGACATATTTGTGCCCAAGAATTCCTAAGGCGCCGATGCCGTTGATGCCAAACCCCGACCTCACCCCGGAAGCGAAGGACGAAATTCCTAGGGGCTGGGAAGAGAATCATTCGGCCGAGGAAATGAAAGAAGCTCTCTTGAAAACCATCAAGGCCATCATCAAAATCCAAAAGAAAGTTCTCGGCGAAAAGGCATTGTCCAACTTTTTCAACATCGCTGTCACAGACGGCAAAGATCTCGTCGCATGTCGCTTTCGCAACCATAAGACGCTTGAACCTACCTCCCTGTATTATTCTACTACTGCAGGTACGACCCTCGACAGTCGGTATCCAGGAGGAGATGACGACGGCAGAAGAAGACACGGACTGGAATTAGGCAATAAAAATCCCAAGGATCACGCCAAGCATGTGATAATTGCCAGTGAGCCTTCGACAAGCAAAATCCTTGATAACTGGAAAAAGGTGGAGAAGAATAAGGTGCTGTTGGCAAGATCGGGCGGTAATACGGTTGAAGTTATAGCTATGAATGTTGATGATGAGTTCAATGCTCCAAACATTATCTTAACTAACTAGGTACCGACCGTAGTCGTAGCAGATGGGATCTAGAATTGTCCCAATCGTTCAATCTTTGCACTCTGATATACATTCTTCCTTTTTCACAATGCTGTTATTTTCTTTTCTTTCCCACCTGTACTGTGACACAAGTATTCAGCTGCTGGCAGTAACGAGCCTACTAGCTTAAGTCTGTGCTTTCAGGGCATTGTCAGCGCTTACCGAGCCCCGCTTCAGGCTCTTAAAAACCAAGAACTTATAATAAAATACTTTATTTCTAACCAATTACAATAAGAAAGATCGGTGTATTTAACGAATAAATAAAGTACCAAATAAAGTCTCCTTCTGTTACTAAAAATTCAAATATTTATTTATTCTTAATATTGGTATTGGTGCAAAATGCCCTGAAAGGAAAGACTTAAGCTAGTAGGCTCGTAAGGTTCAGCACTGTATTGAGCAAGCACACACACGGCTCCGGACGGTGGATGGTGGGCTGACTTGGAACATTTGACAACTACATCTAAAGACTAGCCTCGGCTTCTTCTTGAATAGTAAAACGCTTGAACCTCTTCCAAACATATCGCAGTACTTTGATATGGCATCACTGGCTCATGGATATATTTATATATATATATATATATATGCCACTCGAACGCGAGTTTAATTGTAAGAGCTTCTAAGTAGATACAGAACACGAGTCAACCAAGATATGGCTAATGGCTGATGTTCTCAGTAGTTCTCTATGATATAGGTATGCCGTTCTGGCACGTCCATCCGCCGCAACACCTCATTCCATCCTCTTGCAACCGCGATGTATTCCTTGATCATGCATTTACCGAGCACTCTCACCAATGCGGTGTTCATCTGGAGCGCCTCCAAACTTTCTTCGACACTAATAGGCAGTTTATCTGTGATTCGAAGCAGACGACGCTCTTCGGCGGACAAGCGTGAAGCTTCTGATTTGCAGTCGCCGGCAACAAGGGGCAACTTGTGCTCGAGTCCATCGATCGCGGCGCCTAGGAGGGCTGCCATCGTGAGATATGGATTCGCGGTACCACACATCAGCTTGAATTCGAAGCGGGAGAGCGTGATTCGCCGTAGTGGCGTCTCGCGGTTCTCCCATCCCCAGCATGCATATATCCCTCCACTCCACATGCCACTTTCCACGCGTACATAACTGGCATCAATGGGCAAGGAAATGGCGGCGATTGATGGGAGATGGTGTAGGATGCCGGCAAAGAAGCTCTCGGCTTGCAAATTCTTCGTGTCGTCCTGGGCAGTGGCTGCAGTTGCCTCCAGCGGCGTTGCCGAGATGTCTGGATGACCGTTCAGTTTAGCGATTATCCGTGTAATGGATTTGCGTTGAATGTCAACAACTTACGCGTGTGGGCGCCTGTACCTGGATGCCCAGCAGATGGACGAGGATGCAGCGTTGCCCGGATGCCGTATTGCTGGACGACCGTGACGATGGTGTCACGCGCGCGCAACAGCATGTCTACGGCTTCCACTGGGGAACGAGGTGAAAAGACGAATTCCCACTGGCCGGGTGCTGCCTCGGCATGGAACTTTTCGACGACAGCATCGACGAGAGCCAGGGCGCATACGACCTCCTCCACGATCTGGAGAAGCTCGATGTCTTCTGCTGGCACATGGCACCACGAATGGTGGCCGACCGGAGTGAATGTGGAAGTCGAACTGGATTGTGATTCCGGCTTCCGCCGCATGAAGACTACTTCCACCTCAAAGCCAAGTAGAACTCCGAGACGGTGTTCCGAGCGTAGTCTCGCGTCAAGATGGGCAAGCTGACTGCGTGGACAGCTCGCTGCAGCTGTGCCATTGCTTTCAACAAGCGAGGTCATCATCACGATCCGGTTGAACCTGTTGCGAGTAGCCCCCAGGCTCGAGCTCGCATGGAGGTATGCTGAGCTGAGATCAGGCTCGAGATACAAGAACCCAGGGACAGTACCCCCTTCCACATCGACGACATGATCGTTGCGCATAACGTGTGAAACCATTAAAGGGATGCTGGCACGGATACCGCGCTCCAGCATGTGAGAAAATCGAGCGGCTGGCATCATGATGGCCTGAAGTGCCCCGTGGAGAGGCATGAAGCGAAGCCAGACAAAGTTTGGCGCGTCGCGGAGCAGTAGGGCATTCCACGCGACGCTCGAATCCGAATCCGAAGCTGCATGTACATCTACATTTTGATTAGTGACAAATAAGCTGCTTGTTTGTTTACTGGGCTGATAGATATACCTTCTTCCATTCTTACAAGCGACTGGGTAAAAAGTAGAAGTACTGTCTGTCTATCAGGTCCCGAGGCAACAATTGTCAAGCTACCTAGTCCAGCAGAAGATGGATAAGCTTGCACGATAGGGGTCCGACAAGTCCTGTTTGTGAAAATAGGGGGGAATAGCTGAGGGAGAAGTGGTCGGGTAGAAGCAGAGGTATCAGTGAGAACGAGAGGGGTTCAGTGAATAGAAGGGCTCCAAAAACCCCAGGGCACGCTGTGCAGGACCTTCAAAAGTCGAGGATGTAAGAACAGGACACGAGAATCCCAGAGGGGGGCCCGGGGTCTTCAAGCCCGAGTGGGAGCTGTCCAGTGAAATATCTGGTGAAGCATTCATTACTGTGAAGAGTATAGCTTTAGCCGGATATTGGAATCACATGCGTGAGGCTACACATGAGATTTACGGCACGTCACCCATTTTCGTCCATGTCTGTTCGCCAATCTCTTTTCTCCCTTTTTTGAGAGCTGGTTCTTGCGATTGTAAACATTATACACTCACTATTTACATTTCCTTCTTCCTCTTTCCATGGCAATGTCTCCATCAACTACGAGTCTTTTCGAGCAACGTTTGGCTGCGACGCTGAACAGTCGTAAAGAGAAAGGGAGGTACCATCCCTTGTACCAGCCTTTTGAGTTCACAAATACTATTGATTTTGGCTCTAATGATACACTGTCACTTTCCTCTTCTGGCGCTCTTCGACACGAGCTCCTCTTGGAGATAGAAAGGAACCCACAATGCCAGATTGGGAGCAAAGGAAGCAGAATTCTGGACGGAAACAATCAGTATGTCGTAGACCTGGAATCATATCTGGCCAAATTCCATGGTGCTGAAACTGGGCTCTTTTTCAACTCGGGGTATGACGCGAATGTCGCCGTTTTCAGGACGCTGCCGCAGCCAGGTGATGTGATTGTACATGATGAGTATATTCAGTAGGTGATGAGAAGTTACATCGGAATACAAAGTTCCATACTGACCCAAACACCAGTGCCAGTGCCATCGATGGCATGCGAGAGTCGAGGGCAGCAATGAAGCTACCGTTCAGGCACAACAATGCTGAGTCCTTCAAAGAAGTTCTTGAACGTGTCCGATCCTTGTTTCCTGACATCCTGGAAGGCGGAAGATCAGTGTTCATCGCCGTGGAGGCCCTTTACAGCATGGATGGCGACTCTCCTCCGATTAACCAACTACTCGCAGCAGCGAAAGAATCACTGCCTCTCGGAGACGTCATTTTCTACATTGACGAAGCGCACTCGACTGGAATCGTGGGGCCAAGGGGATCTGGCTTTGTGTGCCACCACGGTCTCGAGCACGAATTTGCACTTCGAGTTCATAGTAAGTAGAGACTGGACCCCTTACCCTTATTGTTCTCTAGGGGTGCTTCCAAAAAGACTGCATGAACCGGTTTCTGACAACCGATCTCTCTGTAGCCTTTGGAAAAGCCATGTCGTGTACCGGGGGTAAGTAATTTCCTTGGTCATTCACATTTATGATTCTGGGTTACTGATAAGCAACTGTAGCTGTTGTATTGTGTAGCTCAGTTGTAAAGGACACATTAGTCAACTATGCACGCAATTTCATATACTCAACAGCGCCATCTTTCCCAGCCTTGGCTTGCGTCAAGGCAGGATACAACTTTCTCGAGAGTCCAGAAGCCGACCGGGTCAGTATTAAAGCCCTCGAAGTTTTTTCAAATCCACCACTAACGCCTAATTTTCGATTGTTCAGGCGCGGCAATACTTGCAGAAGGCGACAAGTTACTTTATCGGGTGCTTTTTCGAACATCGCAGCTGGAGCCGCGTGCAAGAACATGGTTTTGTCGGTGTTCCAACTTCGGAAACCCTAGTTCTTACGAAAGGCTTCCACTCCCCAATTGTTCCAGTTCTTACAAAAGCGGGAAAGGCTTACAATCTACGAGCATGGTTGTTGAGGGAGGGCTTCTCAAGCTGGGGATTGGCATTTCCCATTGTGCCGAAAGGGGAAGACAGACTCAGGGTGGTGATCCACGCGGACAATTCGCACACCCAAATCGAACAATTCGTAGATTGTATCATTCAATGGGCTCTGGATCAGGAGCAATCGCAAGAGTCTTGAATCGCCTTGCGGCGGGGGCGGGGGGGGGGGGGGGGGGGGGAGGGAAAAT
>Ga0247778_1000860_pt1 | contig 21773 bp, 19 predicted proteins | sample UWRJL049202B5_FD_179939 | JGI IMG/M metagenome (GOLD analysis project Ga0247778, IMG submission 179939) | Plant litter microbial communities from Arlington Agricultural Research Station in Wisconsin, United States - UWRJ-L049-202B-5 | ecosystem: Environmental > Terrestrial > Plant litter >... | reverse complement strand
TTCCGCCGCATCTGGGCGGGATGGAGAATGTCGTACAACAGATCGCTACACACCTGGCAGCACGCGAATATCCGGTCCGCGTCATTACATCGGACATCGGGTACGATGCTGGCTTCAACGACGATCCGCGTCTGGCCGGAGGGATTACCCGCATCCGGAGCACTGAGATTGCGCATATGCCGATCATGTGGAACCTGGTACCGCAATTGCTCCGTTTGCAACGGGGCAGTATATTCCATGTCCATATCGCACAGGCATTCATTCCCGAGATCGCCCTGTTTGTCGCACGGCTGCGTGGCCATAGTTTTGTGGCACATTTTCATCTCGACGTCGGTGGTAGCGGCGGTATGCTGAGCGGCGTGTTCGGCGTATATAAAAAAACAATATTCCCGTATATGCTGCGGAACGCCGATCGGGTCATCGTATTCTCGGATGTGCAGCACGAGCTAGTGCGTAGTAAGTACGGTGTGAAACCGGACCGGATAGCTATCGTGCCTAATGGAGTCGCTACTGCGGCGCAGCCAGGTGCGCGCCACTATAGTCATCCGGGAACGCGGCTGCTCTATGTGGGGAGATTAAGTGCGCAAAAACGGGTCGACAGTCTATTACGGGCTATGAAATTGCTCCCAGCCGGCATACATCTGGACATAGTGGGCGCAGGAGAGCTGCGCGACGAGCTCCAGGCGCTCGCGGTGCAGCTTGATCTGCATACGGTTACATTCCATGGTGCGCTGTTCGGCGCAGCACTGCAGCGCATGTACCATCAGGCGGATGTGTTCGTGCTGGCGTCGGACCGTGAGGGTATGCCGCTGGTCGTGCTGGAGGCGATGGCTGCAGGATTGCCGGTCATCGCCTCAGATGTGCTGGGGACTCATGAACTGGTGGTGGATGCCGGCGTGCTGGTGTCTGATCCGGAGCCGGCTGCTTTCGCCAGGGCTATCAAACAGCATCTTGACCCCCTCACGCTCACGGAGCTATCAGCTAAAAGTCTCAAAAGAGCGGACAGCTATTCGTGGGAGGCAATCATTCTGAAACTGCAAAGCCTATATAGCGAGCTGGTACGATGATTGCCATGCTAAGGCGACTGGCAGCAGCAACGGTTTTTCGATACGTCCTGAGTATAGTGGTGGCTGACGTGCTGCTGTATCGGCATATAACGTTCTTATGGATCGTGCCATTACTGGTATTTACGGCGCTACCGGGTAGGTTGCTGTTTGATGCTATCGTGCCGAACCGGGTTGCACGGCTCAGCCGGGAACTCTACAGCATAGGCTTAGGCTTGTTCTGTCTGCTGGCGAACGGTTTACTGCTGAATGAGATCGGTAGGGCAGCGGGTGCACAGGCGCCGCTTACCACTGGGCGCATCCTGGTGCTTATCCATGCAGAGTTACTGATTGCACTAGCTGTGCGTGCCATTATGAACCGCAGAAAGGCGAGTCTGTCTGCGCCGGTTTCGCCGCCGCGCTTACGGTGGACGCTACCTACGCTGCGACCGCTGGATGTAGTATTGCTCGGAGCCGTGGCAATACTTATTGTAGTGACCGTTGGCGGCGTAAATCTGCTCAATAACGGCGGAGGCAACTGGCTGGGAATGACGGCGCTGGCTATCGCTGCGAGCATACCCATCGCCGTGATCATGCTGCGGCGATGGGTAGGCATCTGGACATTCGTAGGCACGCTGTTTGGGCTGAGCGTTGCCCTATTGTTGTTTACCGCGCTACGCAGCCATTATCTCGTCGGGTCTGATGTGCTGAACGAATTCGGTATAGCGCAGCTGGTCGGCAACCAGGGTTATTGGAGCATCACCCAGCTCAATAACACCTACAATGCCTGTCTGAGTATCACGGTGCTGCCCCAGGTACTCAAGGCGATAAGCGGGCAGGATGGTCTGGTTATCTTCCGTGATGTCGTACAGGTGATGTTCAGTATCGCCCCGGTGATATTATTTGCGATTGCCCGCCAGTACCTCAAACCGCTGCTCGCATATCTGGCGTCGATTAGCTTCCTGGTGTTTATTAATTACAACGGTTCATTACCGAACCATATACGCCAGGAAATCGGGCTGCTGTTTTTCATGCTGATAGTCATGGCGGTACTCTCCCGGGAAATCCCCCGCTATGCGCAGAAGATATTCGTAGTACTGTTTTCGCTAGCTATGGTGGTTTCGCATTATTCTACGGCGTATGTGGCGATCATAATCTTCGTGGTGAGCGCTTCACTCAATGCCACCATAGGGATGTGGCATAAACAGTCTGCGCGGAAGCAGGGGTGCCAAGACGCACCGCGGATGGCATCGGTCATAAATCTGCGGATGACGTTCGCGATCATCATGTTCACCTTTTTCTGGTACTCGCAGATCGTGCAGTCCTCGGGCGGCCCGGCTGCCTATCTTAGCTCTTTGGGGAAGCAGTTTTTCGGCGGTGAGTATTCCAACCAGCACGCCGACCAGACGTCGCTGAAAGATCAGTTCAATATTTTTCACAAATCATCAGGTACTAAGGCACACGATTCGTTCGCCGATTACCTGAAAGCGAACCAGGTAGAGACTACCACATACCATCCGAAGCCGATCGCAGGGGAATTGACAAAGCCTCGGCTCAAGCCCGCAATCGCTAATAAACTGGTTGATTTTGCCACCCAGCTTGCCAAAAAAATATATAAGTTCCTGGCGATCGGCGGCATGGTGTTCGTGTTCTGGCAGGTGTGGCGCAGAAAGGCGAAATTTGATTTCGTGTTCGTAGAGCTGCTGGCCGGTGCATTCGGCGTGATCGTCGTGAGCTTTGCTATACCGTCGTTCACCGTGGAATATGATCAGGAGCGGTTGTTCCAGCAGCTGCTGGTAGTGCTCGCCGTGCCGCTCATATATCTGGCGCAGACACTGCTTAGCCGTCTCCGGCAGCGGTTTGCTTACCCTGCTATGGCATTGTTTCTGGGGTTCTACCTGCTGATGTCAACGAGCTTTCTGGGTCAGGTGACGGGTGGGGTTCCGCTGCCGCTCCAGCTGAACAACAGTGGTACCGACTACGCCCGGTACTACGTGCACCGCAGCGAAATCGCCTCGGTGCAGTGGATGCAATCAGTACATCGGTATCAGCCGATATATGCCGATGGCTATGCGGCGAACCGGCTGAATTTTGCTACCAGCGGCAAGCTGAAGGTGCAGAACGGTCTGTTTCCGGGCAAGTTCCTGCCGGGTGCATTCATATATTATGATTACGGTAACCTAACCAACGACATTACCTATGCGTCGTTTGCGAACGGCCCGTTACTGTATACTGCCCCTACCGAATATCTACGCGCGAATACCAACCTTATTTATTCCAACGGAGGATCTGTCGTATATGCACAACCCTACTAAGCGCCCTAGCCGCAAGGCTATCCAACCTGTCATCTCAGTCGTCATCATCAACAAGAATGAACGGGATGTCGCGGTTACGCTCAAACTGTTGACTGGGCAGGAGATAGCAGACCCATATGAGACCATCGTGGTGGATGCCTCGGCCGGCGCGCTCGATGATATATACGACGCCTACCCGCAGCTGCGCCGTATAGACTTCGTGAGCAAGACCGGTAAAAAAATAACGATTCCCGAGCAGCGTAATGTGGGCGTGCGTGCGGCACGCGGGGCGATAATCGTGTTCATAGATGCCAGCTGCGAACCTGGACCGGACTGGCTGGCTACGCTGACGGCGCCGATACGTACCGGCGAAGAGCAGATTACGGCCGGGGGTACGCTTTCCACGGGTACAGAAACATTCCACGATGCGGTATATGCTGCACAGAAGCAGCAGAAATACATTGCGCAGGCGCCGACCATAAACCTGGCGATTGCCCGTGAGGTCTTTGCTGCGATCGGTTATTTTGACGAGAACCTGCGATATGGTTCGGATATGGATTTTACGTGGCGGGCACGCGCTGCCGGCCTGCGTATTCGCAATGTTCCTGCGGCGTTGGTAACCCACGATTGGGGGAACTTGAAGACCGAGCTGAAACGGGCGGATCATTACGGACAGGCAAAGGTCATCCTGTACCGCAAACATCGGTATGGGTTCGGTAATTTCGTAAGACGTGAGTTTGCACTGTGTTTTTACCTCGGGTTCTTCGTGGGCCTGCCGCTGACGATCTGGTTCCCGTTCTATCCGTTGCTTATAGTGCTGCCGGTACTGAAGAACGTGCGGGCCGACCCGTTCAAACTGGTGGCTATCAATATAGTGACAGCTTACGGGGCAGCCAAGGAGCTGGTGCGCCCATGAAGATACTGGCCTATCCACGCGACGTCAATCCATATCAGGAACTGCTCTATGGTCCGCTCCGTGGACGCGTGGGGGTAGAATATCTGGATATCAGCATTGCCGGCCCGTTCCGGGCTGCCACTTATGTGCCACGGCTGATTGTGCGGATGGTACGTAAGCGGCTTCAGGGTTACCGTGTACTGCACATCCACTGGCTGTATATGCTGGCGGTCCCGGCATTCGTGCCCGGTGCGAAGCGCATCGCATATGTACAGACCCGTATATTTTTGCGTGCTGCCTGGTTGCTGGGATACAAAATGGTCTGGACCGCACATAATGTATTGCCGCATGCGCCAATAACGGCAAATGATCTGGCAATCCGCAAGTTGCTTGCAAGTCTGAGTTCCGGTGTGATCGTGCCGAGCAGCAGTACGATAGCTGAGCTGGCATCCCATGGTATCGATACGGGTCGGTGTGAGGTTGTCCCGCATGGTAGCTACATCGGTGTGTATCAGAATACGGTTTCACAGCGGCAGGCCCGGCAGACGCTTGGGATACCGGCAGATGCCCGGGTAATCGGTTCATTCGGTACGGTACATGACTACAAAAATATTCCAGAGCTCGTGCAGGCTTTCGTGCGGCTGGCGGCGCGGCATAGTAATCTGTATCTTGTGCTGGCAGGAAAATGCAGTGACCCGGGAGTCCGCCAGGCTGTAGGCAGCGTGAAAACGGCGCTTGCCAAGCGCATACTCATGTACGACGAATACATTCCAGACAGTGATGTGCAGCGGTACCTGAACGCTATGGACATCGCCGTGTTCCCCTTCAGCCGCATAACGACGAGCGGTTCCATACTGCTGGCCTGTAGTTTCGGCAAACCGGTGGTCGCACCTCGGATAGGCGCTTTGCAGGATATGCCGGATACAATCGGCGTGTTATATGAACCGGCGGCGGATGTTCCGCTGGATGTGCTGATCGGAGGGCTGCTGGAAGATCCGGCAGCCCTCAAGCGGGCGGGCGAAGCTTCGTACCGGTACGCCGCCGGGTTATCATGGGATACTATCGCAGAGCAGACTGAGCACGTATACGCCAAGGCATTGCATGTGGGGTAAAGGACAGCGCCCGGCTGCTTCTTTGGCGAAGAAAGTGGTTGTCAGCACGGTTGCCCAGGTGGCTAGTCAGATCATTACGTCCGTGTTGGCTGTAGTAACGCTCAAAATCATCACCACGAGCCTGGGTGTCGCCGACTACGGCCTGTATGCCACGATATATGCTTTCGTGAGTACATTCTCCCTGTTGACGGACTTGGGGCTGAATGCCATAACGGCTCGGGAAATCGCCAAGGAACCCGCCCGGGCGGATGATATCATCGGGCACAATATGGGACTGCGTATCGTGCTCTGCGTGGTGATGATCCCGCTGATAGCGTTGTTGAGCTTCGTGTTCTACCCGCACCAGTCCAACAGTCTGCATGTCGGCATAGTACTGATGGCGCTATATCTGCTGTTTGATGCGGTGCGCTCAGTGGCGCTGGCGTATTTTACATCCAAGGTCCGCAATGATGTCGTGGCGCTGATAGTCACCGTGCAGCAGATCGTGCTGACGTTGGCTGTCGTGCTGGTGGCAGTGCAGGGTGGTACGCTCTATGGATTCATAGGCGCATTCGTGGCGGCGAATGCTGCCGGTGCAGTCATGGCTGTCTATGTGACACGCAAGGCAGTAAAATTGCGTCCGCAGATCAGTATACGGCGCTGGAAAACAATCCTTGCGATGTCGGTATCGCTGGGTATTATACAGGTCATAAATATGTTGTATCTAAAAGCAGACAGCATAATGCTCTCCATCCTCAAGGATACGACGGCGGTAGGTGTGTACGGCGTAGCATACTCGCTTATCTTGGCGTTTTTGGCACTGCCGAGCTTTATCATGTCAGCGCTCATTCCCTCGCTCGCTACGGCGTCACGCGAAAGGGCGGAGCATATCGTAGGGAAAGCGTTCCAGTACATGGCTATACTGGCGTGTCTGCTGGCGGCGGGCGGCTTTACGGTCCGGCACGACCTGGTAACGTTGGTCGCCAATAAAAGCTTTGCGGCATCGGCCACACCGTTCGCTATTTTGGCCCTGGCGTCAGCATTCACATACTTGAACAGCGTCTTCGGGTTTGCCAGCGTGTCATTGAATAAACATCACAGATTGGTATATCTCAGCGTAGGCTCCCTGGCCTGTAATATCTTGCTCAACCTGTACTGTATACCGCACTATGGTGTTGCTGGTGCGGCCTGGGCGACGGTGGCTTCGGAACTGACCGCCCTGGTCGGTGCATATAGTATTTTCCGGCAGCAGACCGGGCTGCATATCCGCGTGTTCGTACCGCTCCTGCGGCCAGCTTTTACAGCCCTGGTAACGTTGTTTGTGGTGCATGTTTGTGAGCCGGCACTCGTACGGTTCGGTTCGCTGGTGCATCTGGCGGCAATAGCCGCATTGACGACACTGGTGTATGGAGCGACGTTATGGGTGGTACGAGGCATTCCGGCAGAAGTCCGTGAGGCTGCCCGGCGTACAATCAGGCTACGGAGCTAAACTATTCCGGGATAGCTCGGCGGCCCATCCTGCCGGCGCAGAAATCAAAACAGGCTTTGAGTATGGATTTCATAACCACGTATGCACGTCTGATGTTCACATCGCGGTACGCTACATAGGTGCTTTCCATGCCGCTCCAGATAACCAGAAACAGCACGCGCGGCAGTGCAGACGGCTTGAACTTTTTCATAAAATACAGCCGGTTGCGTGTCATATAGTACTGATAGAGCGGACTCAGGTGGCCACCGGTAGATGATGAATTTTCGTGCCAAGCTTTGGCACTAGCCACAAAACCTAGTTTGAATCCTTTGCGTGCTGCCATCACCGACCAGTCCGATTCTTCGTAGTACAAAAAGTAGCGCTCATCCATCAGTCCGACAGTGTCCAGCGTGCTGGCGGGAAGCATCATGGCGCAGCCATTTAACCGTTCGGTATAGCGTTCCGTATCATACTGTCCCGTGTCGGGGCCGCCGATCTGGCGGGTAACGCCCGTGCGCCAGTCGATGGTGGAGCCGCCGAACCACAACCTATCGGTTCCATGGAAGTATATTTTGGGAGATACACCGCCCAGTGTCGGCTCCTGCTGCAACCGGGCGTGGAGCTGCTCGATACAATGGGGGTCGATGGTTGCGTCCGGGTTGATGATGAACACGTAATCTGCGCCGTCGTGCAGGGCTTGGCGTATACCGATGTTGTTACCACCAGCATAGCCCAAGTTGGCGCCGGTGTTCACGACGGTGATGTCCGGATAACGCTCTGCCAATAGGGCGCGGGTATCGTCCGCAGAATCGTTGTCGACTACGACGATGCGCGTCGGGATGGTCGAAGCACGCAGGGAATCGATGCAGTCGGTGATAAAGGCGGCACTGTTCCAGGTGAGTACGAGGGTGGTTATGGCGGGTCGGGAAGGCATGTCTACTAGTGTACTCTGGGTCGTCGTTTTTTGAAGTATGCGCGGATTTCTGCCTGTGGCATGTCTTTGTAGAATTTGATGGAATGGACGATCTTTTTGCCCCGCTTAAGTAGATTTTCGGGCGAATCCGGCAGGCCACGCCACTGAATACCCATCGGCAGGTCGCCGGTTACGAAATCCGCCAGCTTGTAACCGTGACGGATGGTGAGCAGACTGAACAGATGGTCTTCGCTGATGACGCTGTCATGGAACTCACGGACGTGCAGATCGCCAGCGGCATGCATAGCATGCAAGGTCTCGGGGCGCAGGTAGATCGCAGCGCCCAGGCAATGCTCGCCGCGTTCGTATCCGTATTTCTTGGCGCTCTGAATCCATCCGTTCAAGCGTTTCCGCCGGGTCGAGTTAGACAAGCCTAGTAGGCTGGTCTCACGGAACATGCCCTGGGCGACTATATTGAAATTGCGCCGTTTGCCCTCGTAGCTGTAACGGTATGATCCGAGCATGCCTATGGAGGGGTCTTGCAGGAGCGTGGCTATGGCGTCGGCTTCGGGCCGGGGGCCGGTAATAAGCGCATCGGTGTCTATCCGGAGCAGCACGTCGAAGGAATAGTGCTGCAGCGCGTATTCGTATGCATCTGCGATACTACAGAACAGTGCGCCGCGGATGCCTCTAAAACCCGCGGAGGGTAACCGTATCACACGTGGATCGACTGTCTCCAAAAAGGTGCGGATCGCCGCATCTTTGCTGTCATCGATAGCCAGAATGATGACCGAGCTGGTGCAGTAGGCAAAGATGCTTTCGATGGTGTCTGCGCCGGAATCATCCGGGCCTACCGGCATAACGACCAGCAATGTGCAGTGCGGCAGTGTGTCCTTGTGAGTTTTTTCCATATGCACCTACCTCCCCGAACGCTAGTTGTCTATGTATAGCTTAAGGTTATATCGGATCATTAGCAATTCAATCCGACCTGTTCCGTAAGAACTGCGTAAATACATTGAGCGCGGGTTTTGCTATACCGGTCTTGGTCTGCAGGCCGAAAAAGTTCTCATTCGTATTCTGGGCAGTGCTGGCATCCTGATACGTGTACCAGAAGAGTGCCCCGAGCCATGGTAGCTGGGTACTGTCCTGCAGGGCCTGCTCCGCGATGCTGGCCTGCAGGCTGGCTACGACATGGTCGCTGTTCGCAGTGCGCCGCACGCCGTCGCCCACCGTCGAGCCAGGCCCATTCGTCGGTGCGCCTACTTCGGTTATCCAGAGCTGCTTGTCGGCATCACCGTTATCGGCCATGATGCTTCGCAGGCTCGGCTGGACGCTCGCCAGCTTCGACCAGGCATTTTTGCCGCCGTCGCTGTCATTGGGTGCATCAGGAAAAGTATAGGCATGGTAGCCTAGGACATCGAAGTAATTTTTGGCTCCGGCCTGATACAGGCTTGCCAGGTAGGTGCGTGGCTCTATATAGCCGGCGCTGGCTACGCTTACACCGGACATACCGCCGGTTATGACGGTAGCGTCCGGGTCGGCTGATTTTATCGCGGGATATGCGGCCTTCAGCAGCCCGGCGTAAGCGACTGCAGATGGCGATGGTTGCCAGAAACTCCGTATGTTCTCCTCGTTCCAGATCTCGTAGTGGTGTAGGCCCTGCGGTGCATAGCGGTGTGCGGCTGCCGCGGCGAACGTGGCGAACTGGCCGGGCTGTGCAGGCATGCAGTACGCAGTGGCGGGACAGGCGGTGGCACGTGCCCAGGCGGGCGTGTAGTTGAGTATCGCTAAGCCGTGCAGTCCGCTCTGCGATACGGCGCTCAAAAGCGTGTCATATTGTTTCCAGTTGTAGTTTTTTGCGTTCGCAGGCTGCACCGCATACCACGATATGGTAAAGCGTACATCAGTAAAGCCGGTCTGTTTTATCTGCTGCAGCTGTGCGGATATCTGGTCTGCGGGCATGTGGGAAAACGATTCTGGCAGCGCTATACCGTAGCGGGTTTCCGCGGATTTCTTCAGGACCTGCGTAGTAGTGCTGGGCTCGGTAATCCTGCCTAGCCCTATGATTCCGGACTTTGATCCGTGCCCTAGGGAGGCAAGGGTGACTGCCGAACCGGCGATGCCGCCTACGGCTAGTACCGTGACGAGCGCCAGCCGTACGGTGTCGCGTGCAAGCAGTGTCTGTTTGTGAACGGTCATCTGGTGTATCAGTATAGCTTACTGCGAAAGCGCTATCGGTATGCAAATTTACAAAATGATGCTGTATCATAGATCACTCATCGAATGATTAGCAGGGGGGTAAAATAGAGTAGTAATAGGAGGGTGCGGCATGGCAGAGAGATTACCCGTACCAGGGAACGATCACACATCATGGGGTAAGATCCTGAATGATTTCTTATTGGTTTCGCATAATGATAACGGTACGTTACGGCCTACGGCAGTGCTGGATGCGCTAGGCACGCAGCGGATGGCAGATCTGGCCGATGTGTCAACGGCGGCCCGGCCGGCGGATAATCAGGTGCTGGCATATGATGCCTCTGCCGCGACCTGGCAGCCGGCAAGCCTGCAGACCTTGGCTGCGGTCGACGAAACGCTCGTAAGCAGCGTGGCGGGCAAGACCGGCGATGTATTGCTTACCGAAGCGGACATCGCCAACTTGTCTGCAGATCTGACGGCAGCCGAAAAGACTGCACGAAAAGGTACGCCGAACGGCTATGCCAGCCTGGATGCCGGGGGAAAGGTGCCTATGTCCCAATTGCAGCCATTCCCTATGCCGAAACAGTCCGTAGCTGTGTGCGTGACCACCAATGTCGCCATCGCCAGTCCGGGAGCGGTGTTGGACGGCCAGGCATTGCCCAATGGCAGCCGCGTATTGCTGGTGGCGCAGTCGCCTGGTTATCAGAACGGCATCTACACCTATAACGGCGCGTCAGCTCCTATGACACGGACGACCGATGCCAATACCGGTACGCTCATCCAGAATGCGTTCGTGTATGTCAATCTGGGTTCGCAGGCGCAGGCCGGCTGGGAGAATATCACGCCGGGCCCGATAGGCATCAATGCTACGCCGCTGACCTGGAAGCAGTTCGAGGCCCCGATTTTTAGTCAGACTACCGGGCAACTCAACGATGTGAACGGCAATCCGGTGCTGCTCGCATCTGCTGGTACTAACCCGGTAAACCAGGTTTCGATCACCAACGCCAGTGCAGGGAACGGTCCGATCATATCGTCGAGCGGAAGCGATCCGAACGTAGGGCTCCAGCTCGATACGCAGGGCACGGGAGCGATTACGGCAACCAGCGCTGTCACCGTTACCAACCCGAACGGTGGTCCGGACCTGCTGGTACAGAACAGCAGCGGTGCGGACAGTGTGCTGAGGGTGCAGGGGTATGGCACGAAAGCCGCATATATCATCAATAACTCCCAGAATGTCGCATATGGCTATGTCGTCGGCCAGGTGAACGGTGCGAATAAGTGGGCTATCGGGCGCAATAACTCTAACAATGGTGCCTCGATCTATACACTGGACGGGACCAAGCCGGCCATACAGTTCGATGACAGCCAGACCACGCGTCTGTACGGCGGAATCACCTATCACCGCACAGCGGTAACGGCAAGCTATACTGCCATCGTAAGCGATTGCATCATCGCCTATACCGGCACTGCCCAGGCGGTCACCATTACGCTGCCACCGGCCAGTGCCGTCGCTACTTCCGGTGTTCATGCACAGACCATCATTGTGAAAGATGAAGCAGGTATCGCCGAAGCTTATCCCATAACCGTCAAACCTCCCGGCGGCTCGCTCATCGAAAACACCAGCCAGCAGCTAGTCACCAACTACGCCTCCAAGCAGTTTTATTCCGACGGTACTAACTGGCACGTACTGAGCTAGCGTATGACGACAAACAATGTCTACTATTCTGACTCATTCGTGGATTCCGTAGGGGTGAATGTGCACGCCACCTATGGCATCGGTGACATATCCAGCAGCTATACGCTTGATTGGCTGCCGCTGTTGGATATGCTGGGCATCCGGCACGTCCGCGACTCGTTCGCAGCGTCCGGGAAAGCGCGCCAGGTACAGCAGTCTATCGCGCAGCTGCTTGCAGCACAGGGGGTAGACGTACTGTATATATTGGATACGCCGGGACTTATCGCAAACGAGGCGACGCTACTGACGTTTCTGGCCAGCAATGTTCCTGAGCCCGGTGGCGTAGAACCATGGAATGAATACGATGTAAAAACCGGCTACCAAGGTGGCAGCCCACCCCAGTGGGTGAATGATCTGCGGGTGTTCCAGCCGCTGCTGTATAGCTCCATCAAGGCCGTGTGGCCGCAGGTGAGCGTTATTTCCAGCGCGGTCAGCAATAACATCCTGTCCGTGCCGGCAGGGAGCTTGTTACCGAATGCCGATGCGGCCAACATACACCTGTATGGTCCGCCGGCGCTGACACCCGAATTTTCCAGCCTGTTTGCGCCGTCAAAGATGGCGGCATATGGCAACCAGGCGCCGGGTAAACCGCTATGGGTAACTGAAACCGGTCTGATTACGGGCAACATGGCGGCTTCGAACCTCAAAACCAGCGAGCTTGCAGCCGCCCGGATATTGCCGCGCATGCTGCTGTACTGCTGGGCTCCGGTGGCCACACCGGGCATCATGTCCGCACCTGCGCCTGCTGGCCGCGGAGGACTTGGTGCTGAGCGGACCTACATATATGAGCTGCTTGATAGTCATGACTCTACCAGCATCGCCGTGACCGCAGAGGATCGGTATGGTTTGTTTAAGAGTGATCTGTCACCCAAGCTGGCCGCTACCAGCATCAGTAATCTACTCGGCTTGTTAGCTGATCCGGGCCCAGGTTTTGGTCTGCAACCGCTCACCGTCACAGCTAGCGGCCCGTTTGCCGATCGGTTCGAATTACTGATATTCCAGAAAAGGGATGGCAGCTACTGGCTGGTATTCTGGATGGGGTACGATACGGTGTCCGATCCCATCGGTAGCTTAGGTCAGGGTTCTGGCACGGACTTACCGGATACGGCATATGCCGTCCCACTGCAATTCGGTCAGGCATTCCAGCAGTCGGCGCTCTATCGGCCGATGTACGGCTCCGCGCCCATACAACAGAGTGGGGCGCTGAGCTCTTTGACCGTGCAGGCACGGCTCGATGTGCAGGTACTGCAGTTATCCGGCAAAACCAGGCCCGGCGTGCGAGCCCGTGGCATGCGGAGCTACTATGATAGCCGTCCGAATTCGCAAGGTTAGTGTATGTGTAATGAGTTTTATTGTTAAAATTTCTCATATGGAGTACTCTAGAGTACTTACTTCCTAATAGTACCGAAAGATTTACCGAATATGTCCGAACAAGCACCCAGTACCATAGCAGTCTTAGGCCGAGGACTCGAGACGGCATCCTCAGAATTCCCCGGAACGATCCAGCCCGATTCTCGGGTGAGTGGCGATTCATACGACCGAGCGATTGCCGCGGCGCGATATGCGGCACGGCATCCAGAGGTACGGCAGGTAGTATTCAGCGGTGCCTGGACATTCGCACTCGCCCCCGAAGAAGTGCCGGGTGACGCCACCGAGGCCGCAGCTATGAGTGCGGTCGCTGTCGCGCACGGCCTACCTGCCAGTATCGCCACGGTAGAAGGCAAGTCAAAATCCACCTATGGTAACTGGCTCCGGATACAACAGGACGTCGCCCAGGATGCCCACATAGGCGTGGTAGTGCACAAGAACCACGCCAAGCGGGCGGTGAATATCGGTTCGTTCGTGATGCCGAACGCACGGTTTACCGTTATCGAAGCAGACAATCCGGCACGTGCAGGCTATAGCCCCAAGCCGACGCTGAACGACCGGCTGTCCGCGACGATTTACGGAGTATACATGTTCGGCACCAAGCCGGGCGACACAGCACGGATACAGCGGCAGGACGAACTCGTGCAGCGGCGGGTCATCCAAGTGCAGCGCGTAGTCCGGCAGCTGGGAAAGATGGTTGCGAACGTAGCCGGCCGTTTCCGGCCGTCCAGTGAGCGTACTCTGTAGCTCAGCAGGCTCCCACGCTAATGCTCTACCGCAGTATGAACGTTGCCACCAGGCCTACATAGGTCAGTTTTGCCGCAGCGTTTATGGCAGTGCTGAGCAATAGGTTATGTTTCAGATGGTACACCACAGCCAGCATGATTCCCATCGCCACGGCCGGCCCGATGGTAAGCAGGCTGGTACGGCTGATGGCCAGCGGAATGTATATGACGGCGGCCAACACTGCGGCCAGTAGCGGATGAACGATCCGGGCGGCCTGTTGCTGTACCAGGCCGCGCAGGAACATTTCCTCGGCGAACGCGAACACGATACAGGCTGCGCATATCAGCGGCAGCGATATGTGCGTGTACGCATAGTGGTTGCGCAGGAACGCGTAGCCGATGAGCCCGAGGCCTTCACCGATGATAATCATAAGTGGCAGACCGAACAGATGCCCCTTCAGCTTGAGCCGGCTTTTTTCTACCGGTTCGTCCAGCGTGAACATATAGCGGTAGATAAGCGCCAGCAGCAGGAGCATCACGTACAAGATGGTCGTCGACTGGAACGCATTATGGGTGATTATGGCGCTGTGGGCGATCTGGACCGTCGGCAGGATGGCCAGACTGATACTTAGCTTACGCAGGCTTTCGCGCACCAGCGCTCCGGTCGTCAGCAAAAACAAGCAGAATGTGCTTAGCCCCAAGCCCAATATCGGGTGCCATATCAGGCACAGCTGGGTGGCGCACAACAGCGTACCGTATACGATGACGATCCATGTATTAGAACGCACGGTGCCGATGCGTCTGAATCCGCTACCGCCGCGACCTTTGGCCTGATGTGCTGCGGTGCTCAGGGAGGTGCGGAGCTTGCCGAAACGGCCTTTCGACGGTTCAAGATCTTCCAGGGTGGACAAGGGGCGCACAGCGGCCATTATGCTTTCGTCCCCTGCAGGTAGGCGGCGTACAACAGCAATATGCTCAGGATAACGCAAAGTGGGTAAAAATAGCGCAGATGTACACGCTGTTCTTTCGGCCGCTCGGAGTAGACCAATTCGATCACGATAAGGGTAACGATAAGAACTCCTGTGTTCAGAAGCAGGGCGATCTGGCGTATATGCGGACTGACTAATATGGGAAAGGTATAAAACATGCCGACTCCTTAATCAGTACCAACTACTGTAGTATAGGTGTCTGCGCATGTCAAAGCTGGGTATCTCGGGCTAGTCGCTCGTGAGTCAGTAATCTGAACCGGCTACGGGATCAGATCTGCGGCGAATATCCCGATGCAACCGGCCGCCACCTGTCGCCGCAGTCGCACCTGCGTCTGTCGGTGCCGTAGCCGGTTTTGCAGGCGATACGCTCCTGGCGTCCGCTGACAGTGACGGTGATGCCCGCTACGATGCAGCGGGTCCAGTGTTCGCCCGTGCTGTTGCTGACAGCACTGTCGGCGACTTTGGGGTCCCATTCATACTTTTGTACCTGATTCATCTTGTGTAATTCCCTCTGGCGATAGTTTAGCAAACATTATGCCAAAATGTTACTGTTTTGTAACAATTAGAATAAAAGTAGAGCCCGCCTCCGAAGGAGCGGCTTGCAAGACCCGGATGGGTCGAGCTGCTCTACTTTTGAGTGCGGGCTTTTAGAGCCGGTCGATGTTAGCGATCACTTCGTCGTCTGCCAGCCGGCGTGCGGCAGCTTCGGCGCGTTCAGATGGCTTGCGCCTGCTTCCGCTGAGCCTGTTCCAGATCTCTGACAGTCTGCCGTCTCCGAACGCTGAGCTGCGGTAACCCCAGATGTCATAGTAGAACGCTGTGTCAGTCACCTCTCTGCTGTAGCCTGCGTGCTGGCACAGCTGGTGTAAGACGACCTTGTCACGAGCGTTACCGTCCCATTCAGGGCCAAGTTGATCATCGATCACCCGCCAGAGGAACTGCTCGATTGGCAACAACTGGTGGCAGAGATTGTTGTCGGGCCGGCCGCAGCGGGGACAGTAGAACAGATTGATGAATCGGCCGCCACTGGTGAGTTTCCTGCCGTGCATGCCAAGCTTACACAAGATGTTCATGATGCTCCCGTCGGGTAGGGTTGTGCAATGGCCGGTTTCCCGGGTACCGAAGTACGGCGCAGGATGCGTCCATATCTATATATTATATCACTATATACAAATAAAAGCAAGTATATCCTGCTGCATAAGCTTGTCTTTTGCCCTAGTCCTTGACAACTGGTGGTAAAATTACTGGTATTACTATATAAAACAAAAAGGATATGCTATGTGGGCAGTTATTTCATTGGTTTTTGGCCTGGTAGAGATTTTGGTGGGCTTGCGGTTCGTGCTGTTGCTCCTTGGTGCCAGTCTGGAGAGTGGTTTTGTGACGTGGGTCTACGATGCAAGTCATCCGCTCGTCGCACCGTTCGGAACGGTGTTCGGGCATGTTTCGCAGGTTATTCCCGGCACTATTCCTGGTAGCTATTTTGAAACAGCTTCCCTGGTTGCACTGGTGATCTATGGACTTGTGGGCGGGCTGTTAGTACGTATCATGACGCCGAACTCACGCGTCTAAAATGCCAAGCTGCTCCTATTCCAGCATCGAAATGTGCTAGAATAAATCGAAATATCGGAGGAGTAATGCGAGAGTATATCGGCCTGGCAGCAGGTCTTATTGGGGTTGTGGGGTACGTGCCATATGTACGGGATATTGTGCGCGGCAAAGCACGGCCGGACAGAGCATCTTGGTTCATATGGAGCCTGCAGTATGTGCTGTTGTTCTGCACGCAGATCGCGGGACACGCAGTGGGCACTTTGTGGCTGCCAGGGCTGCAACTATTGGGGGTGCTGGTGGTAGCTGGGCTTGCAGTGCGCTATGGGATGGGTACGCTGAACCGGCGTACGCTACTGCTGATCGGAGGCGTAGCGGTAGCGCTCGGGCTGTGGTATGTTACCAAAAACGCTACGGTCGCACTGTGCATATCGCTGGGGATAGAGGCGGTCGGGGTGCTATTGACGGCGTACAAGGCATTCAAGGACCCGGCCAGTGAAACGCTCACCATGTGGAGTTGTGTGGCACTTGGTGCGTTGCTCGATACGGCAGCCGTGCATGGTGGCGGGTCACGGGCGCTGTACATCTACCCGGTTGCATTGGCGCTGATGAACGGTGCGGTGGTTGTAGCTCAGCTGGCTGGCCGCAAGGTGTCCGCTCGACGCGGCCTGGCGACGGTGTAGTCCGCCCGCGGCGGCTGCACGATCCGGGTCGTCCGGGATGAGGTTTCGGCCGAAGGTGCAAGTAGTACTCAAGTGGCGTTGTTAGACTGCACCATATGTGCGTCCTGGCCGCGGTTGTAGATCTTGGCGGCACCGGTAAACCCGTTGACCTGCTCAGGCAGTTGGCTGGGAAAAACTTCTACTTTCATGGTCTGTTTGCCGGTCATCTGTATGAGCGCAGTGCCTTTTGGTACGGTCCCGTGCATGGTTATGCCTGTGCTGTAGTCGTTGAACCACTGGCTGCCGTCCGGCTTTTGGTAGGTGCGCTGTGCTAGCTGTATTTTTACCACGCCTGATTGAGGTGTGATGCTGGCCCAGTCGGTTATATTCTTGGCTGCGAACTGTGCGGACTTACCCTGGAAGTTGCCGGTGGAAAACGCCATGGCCGTGGGGTCGATGTAGTCGGGTGTAAGCGCCAGATGCCCTACGAAATACTGCGTGCTTCCATCGATGCTGTTGCCGCCGGCGTAGCCGTTCGTGCCGGCCAGGAACCAGTTGCCAGAGGCGGTGCCATCCACGTCGTAGTCAAATTTGCCGTCGCGCGGTTCGGCGGTGCGTATGTAGCGGGTCAGTACCTGGGCTTTTACGGCTTGGCTGAAATAATCAAGCGGACGCACCACGTTGACCTTGAACGGCTCGCGGTTGTTATAGGCCGTGCGGTACAACAGGCCACCGGCAGTCTTGGTGGTGTCGTGGAGTTCAAAATCCAGGCTCTGGCCACCGACGTATCCGATGACGTCGCCAGCTTTTACGGCGACATGGACATCGCCATTACTGTTGGCACCCCAACCGGCCGGCAGACCTTTGGTAATCTGTGGTGATATGCTGGTGAGCAAGTTGTATGAACTCTGGAACGTACAGCTATGGCTGAGCTCTACATCCCACGCATTGTCCACGTGGTTTACTGCTACGACTACGCCGTCGGCGGTGGCATATACCGGGTATGTATCCTTCGGTGCGCTCTGGTTTACCTGATAGTAATATTCGTGGCTTACCGGTGTTACGTGATCATCCAGTGTCAGGCCATAGGGTTGGATATTGCCAACATCGCGTATGTCCATCGGTGCGTGCGTCAGAGTTGTGGTGCCGGTGCCCGTGCACTGGCCGTTGGACAGCGCGAGACCCTTTTGCATGGGGTCAAGCGAGTTTGCATCGCCCAGATTAGATTTGGCGTGCTTGGTATCGTGCGATACTTTGTAGCCTGCAAAACCGATGAATCCCAAGACTAATACAATAAGCAGAAAGAGTAAAAAATGGCCGAAGCCGTCCTGATGTAGTTGTTTTTTATACATGATTCAACTATAGGCTGAATCATACCTGGAGACAATAGCGCTTGTGTTTTTGAACGGCTGAGGCCTCGCCCCGTAGCTAGATTCTGCTCAAAGCAGGATTATTATATAATATGCCGTATGTCAGAATCTCTACAGCTCCCTCATGGTGTGGCAATACGCGCCGTGACAAGCGAAACATTGCCGAATGACATCTCATCCGGTCGCATGCTGTTGCATCCGGATATAGCGGCAATCTCTCTGGCTTTTCGCGAGGAACAGCGGCGTATTCGGGATTACTATTTGGCTGAATCTGCCGATGGTGAGCCCCGCGGCCAGGTGGCTGTCAGGTGGCTGCAATGGGCAAGTCCGGAACTCCAGGTTAAGCTGGGTGCTACCGAGGGTGAAGTCGTTCCGAACATAGGTCATATAGAAGTGCCAGAAGCCTATCGCAGGCAGGGTATAGCCCGTGCACTTATGCAGAAGGTGTACGCCGAAGCGGCGCAGCGTGGACACCGGAGAGTATACGCAAATGTGGCGGTAGGCAACATGGTGGCACGGAGGTTCTTCGTGAGAGAAGGGTTTGCAACGACCGGATTTAAACGGGAAGGTATCGAATTTTATCATGATCAGAATGGGGTGTTCAGCGATCCACAGGCAAAGCTACAAGAAGCTTTCAACAAACTGTTGTAGTTCATACAATGATAAGCAGTATGAGTTTAGCCGTCCTGGATATCACGCCCGCGGGCGTGTTTAGGCTTCCAGACTTGCCGGTGTGCGTGGTGTCTGCCCGTGTTGGAGCGGCCATGCTGGCGTGCTGGTTTGAGCGACTGTACGAACTCCTGGCCTAGCCAGGTTTTCAGCTTGGCCAGGTCGTGTAGTTGCATACGTTCCTCTCGGCCCAGATCAGTAAGGGCTATTACGCCGGATGCTAACCGTCGGATTCTTTCACGGATGCGGTTAGTCGGTACGTGAGGAATGTGGCGGTTGTTCGCCCGGGACAGGTCACGCCGCTGTTCTTCCAGCTGTGCCTCTATGTAGTCGCTGTAAAGTCGTATGAATAGCTGCTGGTTGGCCGGGGTGTTGGCCGTCACGGGTATGGCAGGCACTTGCACTGCCTTGCCATTAAGGTTGATAGAAACCGTCTGGGTGAGCGCGCGTAGCTTGGGGTCGTAATTCATTCTGCCGGGACGTACCTTGAACACTCCGGGCGCGAGCTGCGGCAGCCAGAGCGGATCGATGACGGTGATCTCGTTTACCAGGTGCAGCGTTTCGAGCCCGTCGGGCGTGGAAATTTCCAGATCGTACGGCGTGCCGGTGAACAGTCGGGCGCGTTTGGCGACCGTCGTGCTGGATAGTTCCCGTTCCTGTCGGGTCGTTAGGTGCAGGGCCTTGCCCTCATCATCCAGCACCCATATCTGGTGCAGCTGACCAGCAACGATGCAGGTGAGCAGTGACTCTTCCTCCTCGTTGCCGATCGGCTGCGGCTGGCCGTATTCTAAGCCGAGCTCGTGGTGCAGACGTTTGCTGGTTTCAATTGCTTTATCAATATTTTTTCCGATGATTCCCAGTTCTTCGTAGTCCAGTTCATCTATGCGGTCCAGGGCTAGCAGGACATCATACTGCGCAAGCAGATCGGAACGGGTGTGCGTCACATACTGTTGCCAGGCAGTGTTGCGCGGACCACCCTTTACGATTCCGCCTACTTCTTGGATGGCGATGATCGTGGCAAGTTTGGACTGAATGCCGGCAGAGTAGCGGGTGCCTTCTACCAGCATGCGGCTATAGGTCGATTCTACCGGGAAACGCTCCATGCTGCGACCTAGGTCAGTAATCGTACCGTTTCGTAATGCGCCCAGATCAGTAAGGGTCTGCTTGGCCCGTTTGATAGTGCTGTGGCTGGGGGCGTGGAAAAACTGGAGGCTTTCGATATCCATGCCGATGCTCGCCAACCTGAGCACCAGGCGGTCTATGTGTTTGCGTAGGATTTCGGGAACGCCATAGGCAGCCCGCTTTTCGAGCGGTGCACAGGGCATCCGGTCCAGCCGCCCCAATATGTATTCGCCGGGTTTTACGCGGCCCGCACGCCCAGCGCGTTGAATGCAATCTGCCTGGGATATTTCTGATATGAACAGGCCTTCGACGCCGTTACGTACCTCGGCACGGCGCTCCAGACCGGAATCGATCACCACATCGATGTCGTCTATGGTGATGCTGGTCTGGGCGATGTTGGTGGAAAGCACTACCTTCCCGTTCGGGTAGTGCTGGAACGCCAGCTGCTGGGCTTCGGCCTCGAGCTGGCTGTGTAGCGGAATCACTGGTATGCTGCCGGCCGCACCCTGGATTGCCAGCTCTACTTGCTCTATCTCGCCCTTGCCAGGCAGGAACACTAATATATTACTGGTCTTTTGTGCCAGTTTTGCGATGATTTCCTCTACTAGGTCTTTGCCGTAACGGCGTGTAACCGGAAAACTCCGACCCTCTATGGTGATGGGTGCCGGTGCACCGAAATATCCGGCCAGGCTGTCTGCCTCCATGGTGGCGCTCATAAGCACGAGTTTGAAGCCCGGCTCTGCCTGACAGCGCCGCTTGGCCCAGGCAATCAGCACCTCCATGTTTTCGTTCCACTCGTGGATCTCGTCCAGTATGAGTACCTGTTTGCTGCTGGTTGCACTCCCGGTAAGTTCGCGTACCAGCTGTAGGCCGTCGGTGCAGTATAAGATTATGTTTCCGGGGTCGTCATCCTGTTCGTGTGCGGTGCGGTAGCCGACCAACTTGGTGGCATCGGTACCGGTCCGCCAGGAATATTCCTGGCGGACGCGGTCACTGAGATTGCGGGCGGCAAGGATACGCGGCTGGGTCACGATGATCTTGTCGTAGCCGGCCTCTGCCAGATACTGCGGTACCTGCGTGCTTTTACCGGCACCCGTTTCGGCAGTGATGATGGTGACTTGGTTATGCGCTACTGATGCAACTATTTCATCGCGCCGCGAATTGATAGGCAGACTGTATATGGAATCGAGCGCGTCACTAGGCATTGTTACTATTGTAGTGCATATGCGCCCACGCACGAACTGGGCTGCATTCTGCATGGTATCTGACACTGGTAACGGTGTATATCTGTGCCTATCGACAGTATGCGCTGCGGATTGCCTATCGCTGGTCATCGGTCTATAGTGGCAGTCAGAAGGGGCGCTACATATGTCTTCCGAAGTGAACGCTACAGTATACGAAAAATTCTCCCAGTATCCACGCCGGGTATACCCCAAAGGGCAGATACTGGTATTTGCCGATGAGAATCCAGAGCATATATTCTACCTTGTAAGCGGCAGGGTCCGTAAATATGACATCTCGTACCGCGGCGAAGAAACCATCGTAAACGTGTTCAAGGAGCGGTCTTTCTTCCCGATGTCATGGGCGATCAACAAAACTCCGAACCGCTATTTTTACAAAACCGAGACAGAGACCGAGCTGCATGTCGTGCCATGCGACGTGGCGCTGCAATTCTTAAAAGACAACCC